>WNFL01397782.1_pt5 | contig 17419 bp, 16 predicted proteins | sample 5400361 | NCBI WGS metagenome assembly WNFL01 (sample SAMN13153351, study PRJNA577476) | soil metagenome | isolation source: 40 cm soil on Douglas fir-dominated hillslope | place: USA:California | collected 2013-09-17 | reverse complement strand
TGCTTGAGCCCGACAACACTTGTTCGGTTGGTATTCACCCTACCGTGCCGTAGACCCTTCTTGAACTACCCATCCTCTTGAGCCTTCTACCGCATCCATCGTATGTAGATACTGCACTATGCACATGCCTCCCATGCACTCCATGGTCATCCTGATCCTACCAATTTCGTTGTCACTGTGTTGTACATTGGCAAACAACGACTAACTGTACACACGATGGTTACGACGTAGATCAAGACAGACGAGATCAACACCAGGTACGGTTCCAATAGGAAAAACGAAAGACAAGCAATCAAACATTTTCCGGGAATAACTACGATGTATCAAGCTGCAGGATGAGGGGGAGTAGTCACGGAAATGGATTCACTGTCAAGACATCATGGTCTCTAATTCTTCGACGACCTGGGTCATAGTCGGCCGATCGTAAGGGTCTTGCGCCCACATACGCTCCATAAGTCCGATGATTTCAGCCGACCATTGCTTACGTAGGCCACTGACGGAGGGGCTGTTAAGGACAGTCAATAAATTTATCATAACCTTGCGAAAACCGAGAGCGCACCGTTGCCTCTTAGCCCCGACAGTTTCGTAAATGGCATGCTCGTTCATGCCTTCCCACGGATACTTCTTTTCTCTCCAGTGCCAGGTCAGAATTTCCCAGAAGACCATAGCGCAACTGAACACATCCACTTTATGATCGTATTTAGGATGCGCTTGCCAGAGCTCAGGAGCTTGCCAGTTGACGGTTCCGACCAAGCTACGGACCATTGAGCGGGTCGATTGTTTGACCTTCGCAAGACCAAAGTCGGCAATTTTGGCCGATCCTCTGGATGTGATGAGAATATTGGATGACTTGCAGTCACGATGAATGATGGAGGGTTTGTGAGTGTGGAGGTACATCAACCCCGATGCAATATCGTGCATGACCTTCAAGACTTTGGAGTACGACGGTGCGGGAACGTTGCGAACATAGTCGAAGAGGTCACCATTTGAACACAGCTCGGAGATCATCATCACTGGACTGGTCTTCGTGTCTTGAGGTATGCTGACTCCAAGGAAGCGGACAATGTTGGGATGGTCAAAGTTACGCAACAGCTTGAGCTCCTTGATGTCCACTGTGCGAGTCTGAGCATCCAACCAGAAATCCCCCTCGGAACTCGGCAATGGCGACCTTGCGATTCCGGAGTTTGCCGGTGTAGACACTGGACCCATTGATTAATGTCAAATCAAAGATCGAGGAAGGCTGGACTCACTCCTTGAATCCACCACTCCCAATCTTCTCGAGTTTGGTGAGCTTCTCTGGTGAAATCTCCTTGTCCTCGAGTCCAAGACTCTCCAAGTCAAGCTCAAGCACCTCTTCCTCCTCGCCGCGGTGTTTAGCGTGAATTAACCCTACGACGCTCTCCAATCGATCAGAGACCGGTGGCGTATGCGGCTGGGAGACATGCACGCGGTCTGAGCGTTCAAGGACCGGTTTACCGTCGTGTGGCACCTGTTGCTTGCGTCGGCGGGCTAATGGACGGGGCACAGCTGTTGAAGGGGCGCGGATGGTTGAACCGCCTGAGGAAATAGATTGACGACGCGACCGCTACACGAGGACTTAGAACGCACGAGGGTGTGAAATTGTAACGAATGCTTACCCATTGTAGGAGCGCTTTGACAAGCTGTGGGTTGGTGCCTTCGGCATCCACACCTTTCGACTCGCACAAGCGCACCAACTGTTCCTTGCGGTACTTAGATAGGGTGGTCGCTGTCTGTTCCTCCAAGTCGATCTCCTCGTCCTCTCCTTCAGCATCGGCATCATCGTCCGTGTCGATGGTAGAACACTCGTCGTCCACACCAGCGGTCGCAATAGTGGCCATTGTGACAGTGCTATCCTCTTCGACATAATCTTCATCATTCTTATCATCGACCTCAGAGTCTGAAGACTCCTCAGTTACACTCGTGTCCATCTCTGATAATTCTGAGAGTTCACTAGAATCATCGCCTGCCGCAGGTGCCGGCTGAGGCGGCGCTTGATCCTTCTGGAGTACTTTTCCATTCCGGAGTTTCCTCGGGGTTGGTTGGTATCCGTCCACCGTCTCTTTGTCGCTCTCGTGCTGGCTCTCCATGTCATCGTCGTCAGGTGGGGGCGTTTGTAACCGGCTCTTGCCTGCTTTCGACTCCTTCGATTGGCGTATTGGCCTGGGTTCGGGTGTGCTATCCTCCCCCGAGCCGCTCGGCGCATCGTCGTCATCTCCAAGCTCGGACGAAGCCGGTAACTCTTCGCCACCGCTATCCTTATCGTCTAGCTCAGTATCGTCTTCATTGAATGCCCCTCTTTTGTCTTTCGCTTGTCTAGGCGGTAGTTTCCGAGAGCGTTGAATGCTGCTGCTGGTAGACATAGATCCGACGGAGGAAGTGGAACGGGCCGTCCAGCGAGTCCGTAAACGCCGCGGACTTGGTTCAGGTAAGCGAGAAGCCACGCTTGCAGATCCGTCATCACTCCCTTCGTCTTCACCCTCAGAGGCAGACTGATCGTCTTGCTCGACCGCTTCGTGTCTGCCTTCTACAAACCCGACATGTTTTTCTTGACGTTCGGAGAGTTTGCGGCCACGGGTTCGAGGTGGGGTAAGAGGGGTCGGCGGTATATCACCCGCTGATGACGATGATACGACGGAGAGGGTAGATTGACAGGAAACCAGACCATGTCGCCTGGAAATAAAAATAAGTACCAATAATGAGAGTGGTAAACTATAGACACACTTTGGTGGCTTCTTTGTATTTAGCGCAAGCGTATCTAATGAAATCGAACGACACAAGGCCGCAGGTGCCCTCAGCCCCTGGGTGGTGTTGCGTTTGAAACCAAAAGTTTGGGCAATAGCATGGCTGAATCCTGCACGATTAACATCATCCGAGTCGGGCGTATGTGGTGCTTGAGGGTGCGTGACGACTGGTTGACGAGAGAATTTGTTGAGGACGGCGTGTTTGGCACGGCGAAATTTATTTCTTGGTTTTGAGCGGGCGTGGATAATTGCTTTTGCAAGATCTTGTTTTCCGAGGGTATCAGCGTCCTTCCTGCAATGGCCGCCCGTGGCTCGGTCATAGAGACTCAGGAGTTGGTCCTTGCGGAGCTTAAGGAGCTTCCACTCGGCGGCGTTGTCAAGGTATTCCTCAGAGTTTAAATCTTCTATTCTGCTGGGAGCATCGTGCGCGTCGTGCGCGTCGTGCTCTGTGTCCGAATGGAAACCGTCATCTTCCGACTCTGATTTGTCGTCCCGCTTGAGGCGCTTGCTTGGACGCGACTGTAGAGTTGCATAGCCTACGTGGGTGTTTTCTAAGCCCGATGCGACGCGTTTCCGTTTCGAACCCGTCGGGAAACGGTCCTCTGGATCTGGGTCCGCCACAAGGGCGTTGCGGGACTTTGAGCGGCGAATGTTTGGATAGATTGGATTGAGAGGGTGTCGTGAAGCACTGTGTGGGCGTCTGCTTTCAGACACGGCGAGCGAGTGTTGTTTGCGCGGGTTGTGGGTCGTCCCAGTTCGTTTGTAGCTCATTGAAGCGGACAACAATTCATCAGGCGTCGCTACACGTTGTTTCCGGCGTCGTTGGTGGGTTCTGGTCGGCCTCTAGTCGAAGTGGGTGGAGTTCAAGACGCTTTCAACACACCAGTGCGTGAGAACCTTTCTTTGTTGGTTTGCTTAGTCAGCTGGCCAGCCTCATTCCTTCCTCCCATTATTCTCCGAATTGTCAGGCGAATTGTCAGGACTCAGGACACTATCCGTATCATCAGGACGCACGCATAGGCACTCACAGGTACTTAGAAAATGTCAGGAGCATTCGTCCGGTGCCCTTTAACCCTAGCAACGATATGCTATTTCACTAGAAATTAACCTATCCTGAGGTGCCCCCTTCCACGAAAGGCTCGCAAGCAATGTGCAAGCAAAGTGCACTCTCCCCCAGTCCAGAGCATCATGAGCAGGTATGGAGATCGACCAACAAGCATTCATCCCATCTGCTCCGGTGTCAGAACAGAACAGGATAAAGAGAATCACAGGCTATTTCGAGATTGCTGTTGAATGGACGTGAATCCATGGGAATGATGATGCAGAGTGAGGGCCCCCGAAGAATGAAGCCGTGCCGCCAACCTGCAAGCACAAAAAGAGCAGCGCTCTATCTCAGGTTTATTTCAGGTTCGGTGCAAAGCGCAAGAGAGGTCCGCGATGAAGCCATTCGGCCCTTCGCACATTGCAATTCTATACGGGATCGACAGACAGGATAAGTAAATATATGAGGCTCCATCTATGTTCACACATCACGAGATGGGGGCATTCGCCCCCTCGGTGGACTTGCCAGCGTTGCCCAGTTCGACGGCCTTAGCGGCGGCCTCGTCTAGTTCGTCGTAAGCGTAGATCTTCAGTCCGGACTCTTTTATTAGCCTGGAGAACGTATCAGTATACCGTTAAACAAAGTGGCACAGAGACTATTTACGCCTTGGCTTCGGCCTCCTTCGTGCCCTGCAAACGCACGACGAGCGGAACGCGCAACTGCAGCTCCTTCGTAGCTTTAATGACACCCTCCGCAATATAGTCGCACCGCATAATACCACCAAAGATGTTCAAGAAGATAGCAGAGACCGCCTTATCCGACAAGAGGAGTTCAAACGCCTTCTTGACTGTATCGGGAGTCGCACCACCACCGACATCCAAGAAGTTGGCGGGATCACCACCGTGTAGCTTGAGCACATCCATAGTCGCCATGGCCAATCCGGCGCCGTTGACCAAGCAGCCGATGTTGCCGTCGAGTTTGATAAAGTTAAGGTTGTACTTCTGCGCCTCAACTTCAGCAGCGTCTTCCTGGCTGACATCCCGCAGCTTGAAGACCTCCTCTTGTCTGAACTCGGCATTCTCATCAAAGCCAAATTTGGCGTCCATGCAGAGGACGGCACCATCCTTCGTCTCGGCCATCGGATTGATCTCAATCTGCGTCGCATCCTTATCCTTAAAGAGCTTGTACAGCTTTTGGAAGATGTCCGCCGCCTCCTTCTTAGTCTGGTCGGTCTTGAACCCGAGCTTCTTGGCAAGTCCCAGAGCCTCTGGGTCCGAAAGGCCCTTCTCAAAGTCGATAGGAGTGGTGATAATCGCTGCTGGGTCTTTCGCGGCAACTTCCTCGATATTCATACCACCCTGCGCAGATGCAACAATTACTGGCGTTTGCCGAGTCCGGTCGTTGAGTACGGCGACGTAGTATTCGTGCGAGGGATCTCGGCGCTCTGCGAACATTACAGCGTTGCAGAGACGACCAGCCGCGCCAGTTTGCTTGGTGATGAGTTTTGCGTTGAGCATCTTGCTTGCGAGTTCTTTTGCCTGGTCCGGACTAGCCGGGTAGGGTCATCAGTGCCGGACTGTGATACCGTATAGAGTTGCGACGTACTTGTCGACGAGATGGACACCTCCCTGGAATCCGTTGTCGAACTTGCCCTTGCCTCGTCCACCGGCTAATACCTGGGCTTTGATGACGAGCTTGTCCGTGCCTGGAGCGGAGTAGAATGAGCATACTATTTATATGGTCGATGGGCCAGGGCGCGAACCAAAGTTCTTGGCCACGGAGTAGGCTTCGTCTGGAGACATTGCGGGAATACTTTTTGGAGTAGGAATACCATACTGTTTCAGCACATGAGACAAGGGATCACGACTCTGACTGTCTCAAGCGCTAGCTGACCGAGTTGAGGAGCTTGACCGACTGGTATTCGTGGATAGAGAGGGATCGCCTCTGGCCTGCAGAAGCAGCAGTCTGTACAAATGATGAGCAGGCCTTCTTAGGTGACCCAGGAGACACTTGCGCGAGAGAGAGCTTGAGTTCTTCGCAGGGCGTACATGGTCAAGTCCAACGTGCAAAAAGGACGGAATGACGGAATGAGATTTCACAGCTTGACCCCGACGGTGACGACGTTGAGCTCGCACACACGCTCACTGTCTCCCAGTTTGCTCCGTTATTCGTTGCGATCGTGTTCGAGGCCAGAGCAACACCTGCGACCTCGCGTTGAGTTTGAATCGCCCCGGGTTTATTGTACTGTACATGTCCGTGTGTGGGCCGTTCGAAATTTAAGCGAGGTATATCTGTTATCGATAAAGGTGTTCGATGTATTTTCCTACGAGTGACCTGAAAAATTTCCCAACAATGCCGTGCAGCGAACGCGCTGATCCACTTGGACTCATTCCATCAATTTGCTCGGGCCCTAACCAACTTTCATGCCCACTACAGTGGGAGAAACCGTTATAAATGGCCACACTGCACTCTCTGAGGCCGACCACCCCACGTCATTCGAGCAACTCATCATCGTTGGACTTGCCGTGCTCCGCCAGGGGCTCGAGCTCGTATCGAAGACCTTGACAGACGATTCACAGCTCAGTTTCACATCAAAACTTATTCCTGGGTCAACCATAGGTACGTCGCTTGCATGGAAACCCGGGCTTACAAGAATAACGGCTTTACATTAGGGAAGCACTTGCGTCATGCACGGGACCATTATTCCCTACTACTCGAATCTCTCAATTCAAAACCGGTAGTGTTGAACTACGACAAACGGCAGCGGGACAGACCGATGGAAACTTCAAGAGCTGCCGCAGTTGAAGCATTTGAGGAGACGATCCGCGCCATGGAGCATCTGAACGACAACCCAGTAGATATCGACACAGAATTGACCCTCAATGCGGTCACCCCATTCCCGCAAACACTCAAATCCGCAGTCGGCCGCGAAGTATGTTGACTTGTACGCTCAAACGAGTCCCCATCACTGTGCTGAAATACTTTCCTTAGCTATGGTTTGTGTCTTTGCATGCAATTCACCATTGGTCGATGGTAAGTCCCAGCCACAGATTAGGAAATACGTAGCTTTCTGAAATCTATTAAAGGCACGTGTAGTAGCAGGGGAACTGGTTCGTACCATATTCTAGTGGACGAGGTATTCGCCTCACCCGCGCTTCGTAGGACATCACCCTTGAAGACGATTTCGGTGTTGCACCGTCAACCATTGCCTATAGGAATCTTAGCGATGTTGAGAAAGGCAACCCTCCTAAGGCGAATCTCTGATAGTCGACCGTCATTCTGGATTTACGAGTGATGAATCCATCCCTTCTTTGCTGCCTCGCAGGGGACAATGCGTTGTGATATAGAGTGACCCATTTAATTTTACACTTTACAATTGCAGATGAACGCTCGTGTTCCTTTTTTAGGTCCTGTATGCGGCTGTGCCGCTCTGTTCTGACTTCCACCACGGCCGCTCACTCTGCGGCCCCATATACTACTATAATAATACGGGGGCACAGTTGATCAGTGCTCGTCTTTGATTCCCTGGTTGCTTCAACGTCGATTCTGTCTTCTATGTATCTCAGTCTCGGAGTGCTAACGCTCGCAGCGTCGTCCATAATCCTCTCCGACGCACGCAGGCCAACCCCCAAATCATACGACACGCATGACTACTACGTCCTCGAACACAACCCCATTCACGGTCTCTCCCCGCACCAATGCGCACAAGCCGTTGGTGCGCAGTTAGTCGAACAACTTGGCGAACTGAAGAACCACTATGTCGTATCTATTCCAAAACCTACCCACGACTCGTCGCCGCACCTTCCCCGTCGAAACTTGGCCGCTGCCGGAAACCACGGTCCGGTCACAGCACTCCAGACACTGCGAAAACGCGCAGCGGAAGCACACAATGGACGTGCGCACTCCAAGCGCCTATCCTCTTCTATTCGTTCGCTCGAGCTTCAGATTCCTCGCCGACGACTAGTGAAGCGTGGCACATTGCTGGATGAAGTGATTAAAACACTCGATATCAAGGACCCTTTATTCCCCAAACAATGGCACATTATCAATGAGGAGTTTCCAGAACATATGATGAATGTCACGGGTGTTTGGAAGGAGGGCATCACTGGCAAGAACGTTATTTCTGCCATTGTGGACGATGGACTCGATTATGAATCAGAAGATATCGCACCTAATTTCGTAAGTAGTTGATTGTTCTCTTGCATCTTCCACGATACGCTCTCTCAATTGGAAGACCGACCAGTGGCTGACACGACTGCATGCATTTCTCACCAGGATGCAGAAGGCTCATACGATTACAATGACCACGTACCACTACCAAAGCCAGTATTATGGGACGACCACCATGGCACGCGATGCGCTGGTGAAATCGCCGCTGCTAAAAATAATGTCTGTGGTGTGGGTCTTGCATATGACTCGAAAGTTGCAGGCATACGAATACTCTCAGGTGCCATTTCGGATATCGACGAAGCGGCCGCGCTAAATCATGGTTTCCAAAAGACGGCACTGTACAGCTGTAGTTGGGGACCGCCAGACGATGGCAAATCGATGGATGGCCCATCTATCTTGATCCAGAAAGCCGTTCTCAATGGGATCAATAATGGACGGGATGGCAAAGGGAGCATATTTGTCTTTGCTAGTGGAAATGGGGCGGGCTCGGGCGATCAGTGCAATTTCGATGGTTATACGAACTCGATTTATTCAGTTACAGTATCAGCTGTCGATTACAAAGGCCATCACCCATACTATTCAGAGGCTTGTGCCGCGAATATGGTGGTCACTTATAGTTCTGGTGCCGGAAAACATATTGTGCGTTTCTGGTTGACCCAGTGACCGCCCTATAGCCGCTGATAATTTGTTTACGTAGGTCTCCACCGATGTCGGGCCGAATTCCTGCTCAACATCCCACGGAGGTACCAGCGCTGCAGCGCCCTTAGCTGTTGGTGTGTTCGCCTTAGCACTTGAAATCCGGTAAGACAACCAAAAAATATATTAAAATCCGGTGTTGATGTTGAAAGGAAGTCCTGATTTGACCTGGCGCGACATCCAGTACCTCTGCGTCCGATCCGCAGTCCCAATCAACCCAGAAGACCCAGATTGGGATACCACCGCTACAGGACGCAAATACTCTTACAAGTATGGCTACGGTCGTCTCGATGCTTATCGTTTCGTCGAAATGGCTCGAGGTTGGGAAGTCCTCAAACCGCAGGCGTGGATCTTCATGGCCCCAGTAGAAGTCGAGGGTGCTGAGATGGTAGATGGTGTCATGAAAGGTGGAGAACCGATCACAAAAGGGGGTGTGAAGAGCATGATGACGGTTACAGCGGCGCAGATGGTCGGAAACAACTTCGAGAAGTTGGAACATGTCACTGTCAAAGTCTGGATCACTCACAGTCGGCGAGGGGACGTTGAGGTTTCCTTGACTAGTCCCAACGGCATCAAGAGTGTCCTTGCTGGTACAAGAAAATTCGACGAAGATACCAAAGGATTTCCGGGTTGGCAGTTTATGACCCTTAAGCACTGGTGAGTTCATTAGCGCTTTGTTGCATTACTGGGAGAATCGCGTTGACCCTCGTGTAGGGGTGAACAACCTCTTGGCGAGTGGACGCTTACAGTCAACGACCAAGGCAAACCGGAACAAAATGGCACTTTTCTTGGTTGGAGCATGAACCTTTGGGGTGAATCCTACGATCCCCTCAAAGCCAAAAAGTTTGAGCTGGAGGTCGATGATGAAGGTCAACATAAATTGCCTCCATCCGCCACGGACAAGACCAAAGTGCACCCCAAGCCCACAAATAATCTCCCCTCGGATCACGGTGCGGCCCCGGGTGAGACGACGAAAGTCGCCTTCCCTGCTACCACCACCGACGAGGACAATACATTGAGCTCTATTGCCGAGAACACCGGGATGCCAGATGCGCCAGATGAGGGTACATTTGATCATATCTATGACCTCCTTTCTGACTCGACATGGCTGGTTGGCGCCATTGGAGTGGTCGTTCTTTTCGGCTTTGGCGCTGGGATATTCTTCTGGGTACGCCGGCGGAGACTACAAAAACGGAACGCGTACTCTGCTTTATCAGGCGGTGACGACATGCGGATGCGACCAATAGATCGGGACAGCAGCGCACGGGCGGGCCTGCTTAATAGCCGAAGGAGCGGAAACACGAGGGAGCTGTATGATGCTTTTGGAGTGTTGTCAGATGAAGAGGATCAGGATGATGATGGTGAGGAGGGCGCGTTGCGCGGTGCAGGAGGAGGGTATGATGCCCAACCTGGGAGAGGTCTAGGGTATCATGAAGGGTTCTTGGACGATGATGGTCCACCCACCGCTGGTACCCCTACTGGGCCATACCGCGATGAACCTGAACTTGCACCTCCCGGTCGAGAGAGTCCTGGTAGTGGGGACGGTAGCTGGCAGGATGCTAGCGAAGGTGCCCAGAGGACATAGTTCCTGATGTATTAAATTATTTTAGACTACTCAGGAATTTATTTTCAACATCCTGGTCGTGAAGAGGCGCGATAGCAAATTCTCTACTTCGAGACAGTCCAGCCATCTACATCGTCTCAGATATCGGAGGTATAGCCATGTGCCCTTCGTGGAACCACGGCATAAGGAATCGTGTCACCTCTCAAATAGAGCCAACCTATACGGATCGCCTTCATCCATACCCTCACCTGTCACCCACTTTTCCACGATATCTTGACAGACCTCGGGGTGCATGGGGTAGCTAGCGTGGGACAGGATGGCATTTTTGTATTGTTGCCATTGCATCTGGTTAAGCGCATTGATCGACTCGTCTTCACAGATGAGCCACTCCACCGGGGAGGGCCGCTCTGTAAATTTGAATAAGCGGTCCACAAGGTATATGGAACCGTAATCGGGATTGGAAGGCCACCCGCCCCGAATGATTACTCTCCTGATAGGATGCAGTGCTGGTGGAGGACTATCACACATGACATCGCGTGAGGATGAGCGCACAATTTTAAGCTCTTGAAGGGCAGAGAACGTGGACCAGAAAGTTTGGTTGATACCAATAGAAGCGTGGACTGACAGTGTGAGCAAAGAGGTGCCAACGAGTTGCCCAACTATATCCTGGAGGTAAAGACTGTGTGCGGTATCCAATGAAAGATGACAGAGCGATGGAACAGTCGATGGATTCCATGTGTCCAGGGCGGTCCAGCTGAGTGACGCTGGGGTCGAATGCAGGAAAAGGCGCTGAAGCTTGGGTAGATCGAGGATACTAAACTCTGATGACCACCCAACAAAGTCGTGTCGATCTGATTCTGTATTACGTAGGTGAAGATCGATGAGCCCGGGATATGCCTTTGAGATAATTGGCAGGAAATGAAGCTTTGGGCCGGGGAATAGGCGGGTGGGAGCAGAGGATTGTATGATCCGAATAGAAAGGGAAACAAGTTGAGGGAGTAGGAGGCGTTGTGTCGTGATCAAGAAGTTCGCGGTAGAGTTTAAGTCCAATACGAGATGCATCGCCGACAAATCGTGCTTCCCAGATATTATGGATGGAAAGGAGAATGAATTCAACTTTGATCGGGACCAATGGGTTTGGTCTATGGAGACCACTCTGCGTGCGTCTGGGTCACGACGTCAATATGACGGGTGATCCCACTGCTTAGAAGAAGACAAACCAGGATGTGCATCTACGAGTTCCTTGAATAGCTTAGAAACCTGGCGGAGATTACATCTCGCACGCGCAGTGATTAAGTATGCTTCGCGTGGGCCGTACAGGCGTTGGCGTCGACGGGGAGTTTCCTGGATGACTATAGTTCCAAAATGGTCGGGAGCGAGCATTTGGCCAAGGATCTCCAGCAGGAGTTCGGTTGGAAGACTCGTGATTCCCGAAGGATTCGGGTATAGCTTGTTCTGGGTCATTTGGTGGGCTGTGCGGCGTGAATGACAATACTGGAGAGTAGTATCACGGATATTCCTTGCCGATGGAGGTGTCGGGACAAACTGAAGGGGATGGAGCAGAGCAACTCCGAAAGGATGACTCGATTCAGGAATGACAACAGTATAAGGCCTCGATGGGCATACACACGACGTTGGTGAATGTAAAATGACTAATAGAATACTTAACGTGACAAAAAGCGAGGCGGGAGATACACGGCAGACGCGACAAACGGGTGATCTAAGGTAAAGGAAGCAAAGGGAGGGTGCAAGTGGCTAGTAAACAGCATAGTTAAATGTCCTTCCTCGTTCACCACGATCGGCCGTAGTGTGGAGACGGTTGTGGAGGTGGTTGTGGGAACATCGATCCCAACTGTTGGGATGGTGGCTGCAAACCCATAGGCATTTGCATTCCCATCCCCATCGGCATTTGCATTTGCATTTGCATTTGCACGGGGGGTTGAGGCGGATGCTGCCCTTGGGGCGATGGCTGTGATGGATGCATGGGTTGCCCTTGTTGTGAAGGCATCCGGCCTTGCATATGTAGGGGTATGGGCTGCATTCCTGGCGTAGGTGGGATCGGCACCATGTACGGGTACGGTGACATCTGTTGCTGCGGTTGCTGCTGAGGTGTACCCGGTGCCTGCATGGAATTCGAGAGGCCTCGCTGTCGCATGGGCATGGGAACTGGTTTCGGCACCATAGCAGGACTTGAAGGAAGGAACATCGGCTGTGTTTGTGGTGTCTGTGGTGGGCCAGGCTGGTAATTTATCATCGGGGGTTGTCCATATGGCGAAGGCCGCATCATCTGTGCGGGTGAATTGGCGACCTGAGGTGACCAGCCTGCCATTTGCGGTGCAGGAGTAGGGCCGTGCCCAGGCCCAGGCCGGGACATCATTGGACTCGGGGGTACGGGTGGACCATACTGGACAGGCATTGCATACGAAGGAGTACCTGCCATCGGCACTTGAGGAGCTGGATACATCGGCGTTGCCCCTTGGACAGGGAACGGTCGAACAGGCAGAGGGGATGGCGCCTGCATTGGCGGCACGGGCACACCAGGACCGGGACGGGGTCGAGCTGGTGAGACTGCCTGCCTTTGAACGTTGTCGCCATTGTTTCGGCGCGGTGAGGGCGGGATAGGCGGTGGCGGAGTCGACACAGGACGTGGAGACTGCGTTGGTACCGTTTGGAAGGCTTTGTAGGGATCAAACTTCGCCGGTGGTGTCTTTTTGGTGGGTTCACCATCCTCCGCCCTTACCTCTGCAACAGATTGCGGCATTGCGGGAGGGAGCTCGTCCGCGATATCCTTGAGTGAGTTTTTGGTTGGCACCGTGTCAGACGTCGTACCCTTGCTCCAGAGTGCTTTGGCGGCACTGGCTGAAGGTGGGGGTGGCTGTGGAGGGCTCTCGCTGATCGTCAGCAGCGGTGAAGACCCTCCCCAGAGGGTGCTTGGTGGGTTGGCCGGAGTAGACAGAGCATTCGTCTGTAAATGTGCGGATGAGCCAACGAAATCACGTGTAGGGGTCATACTCACAGGTGCAGCTGAAGCTGTCGTACTGCCAGCGGTCGACGCAGTCGAAGCCGATTCACTTGTCTGTACCTCTTGTACTTTTGACGCAGCTGAACCTTTCTTAGATGTTCCTTGAACGGGTACCCCCCGTCTCCAAACCGCTTCCTCGCTTCCACCCTTCTTGGAAGCCCAGGGTGTGCCTGTGGGAGCCATGCTTTCCTTCTGGTCCTTCTTCGGTTTCTTTCCGGTGTCAGCGCCCGGAGCCGGAGCAAGAAGAGTGGCAGGGGAGCTAGGACGGCTGCCAGGAGGGACCCTAACGACTGGTTTCTTGTTGGGCCCACTTGGTATCAACACATCGGTCACACTAAGAGTCTTCTTGCTCATTGCAGGCATAGGCGGGTCCAAAGTCAGGGTATCCCATCGCCACTGTTGATTCGATTTGGCAGCATGGACGCGCTTGTTCGGAATGTTCTCCTTCTTGGTCGATTGCGCAGGGATATTGATGGTAGGCCGAACGTCCAAACCGGGGGGCGAAGGGCTCAACGGTTCTTGCGTCTGCGTCCAAGCCTCTTCCTCTGCCTTACCCGCTGTACCCTCTTGAGGACTCTCCTCGTTGGAAGTCTTCATCCCAGTCTTCTCCACTTTCTCTGCTGCCTTCGACAAGGCAGACCTCAACTCCGACGGGGTAGGTGCTGACAGGGCAGGCGTAGGTTTGGTCCGATTCAAGATGGAAAATGCGAGACCAGTAGGACTCTTAGCTGCATTGATACCATGACCGTTTGGACCCTCCTCCATAGCAGCCATCATGGACCCATCCAGCTTGGCTGAGTTGGGGTTGCTCCGTAGCAGGGCTTCCTTGAATCTCGACATCGTGTCATCCAGTACACTGATAGGAGCCTCGCGGTAGGGAACAAAATCTCCCGTCTTGGGCGTGCGAGGAGAGTGCAGAGGTTGCGTCGGCGTATGGATAGTGATTAGATGGCTCCCTTCTTGTGACGTCCGTCGAACATTGGAGGCGCGGCTGACGTGGTTGTCAACAAGAGTCAGCGGTGAAGGGCGGAGAGATTTGGCGCTACCACTCGCAAGGTTTCTTGGCCCAGTGGACGGGAGCGGGAGCGTTGAGGTCACGGGTGACGTTTTTGTTGACGGTAACTTGGCATCAGCAGCCTTGGGAGATGGCTCTGGCTCCGTTACTGTCGGTGCTTTCCTCCAATTCGATAGAGTGTCACTCTTGAGGGGAGCCTCGGGCCTCGACGGCAGCTTACCACTAGCGGGTTGAGTCTCAGCTGAGGAAGCGGCACTCTCCTTGACTGGTGACGAGTCTTCCTCAGCCCCAATAAGCGCACCCATAGTGGCGAAATCGACAGCCTCGAGATCACTGTGGTTCATATCGAGTGCCACAACTTCGTGGATAATGGCGACTGGTACACTTCGCACAGTAGTAGTTCCGTTGACACCGATGGAAGGGGTTCTGGCAGGTTTGTTGGGGAGAGGGGGAAGTGGTGCAGCTTTAGTTCGCCATGAGTCTGCGCGGTCGGACATCGAAGGGCGAGCAGGTAGACCTGGCCGTTGAGAATCTTTTCCCTTCTGCCTCTGCTGTTCCTCACGTTCCTTCCTCTCGCGCTCTTTTTCCTCCCTTTCCTCAACCACCTTCCTTCTTTCCTCCTCTTCCGCCTCTTTCAGCTTCCGTTCCTCCTCCTCCTTAGCCTTCATCTTCGTTTCAATCTCCTCGGCCTTCTTCCTCGCACGCTCCCGTTCCTTCTCTCGCATGTCTTCCTCCTCCTGCTTGCGCCTCCGCGCCCGTTCAGCAGCCTCGGCCATGGTGGTCTTGTGCACAACATCAGGGTCGACTCCCGGGTCACCAAGGGCAGGTGTGAGCGGCGTAGCGTGCAACGACTGGTTCGAGCTCGGCGCAGCGGTGGGTTCACTCGGGCCTCGAGAACTGACATCGGAGTTTAACCTCCCACGACCAGTGTACGACCCAGCGGACGAAGGAGGTCCATAACTTCCTCCACCAGATACAGGCGGTGGGCGAGTGGGCACGGTGGGCGACGTCCTCCAGCTGGCCACACGAGCATTCAACGACGATGGACTGGTCACAGACCCAACAGAAGGTCGTCCACGCTGGAGATATGGCGGAATCTGACGGTCCCCGGCATTGGTCTCCCTGGAACGGTTGCGCCTGGTCGACTCCCGCGAGTGATCACGCACCGACGCGGTATACGGAGCGGTTGACGACGCCTGCGAACCTCGGCGGGACCGTCCAGCGGCGGAGCGGTTGTCCCACGACTGGTATCCAGGTGGGTGGCCATGGGGATGAGAATCACCACGGCCAACCGGTAGGGGAATGCCCATCCTTCCTCGGCCATTGAAGTGGTCGTCATCGCGTCGGTATGAGTTGCGCTCTCGATGATCCCGCTCACGTTCGGCATAGCTCGGTCTTCGCGCGCCGTGCGCATCCCTGTCTCGCTCGTGTGAGGGGAACTCACGGTCCCCACCAACCCGAGCAGAAGACTCCTGGTCCCGAAAGCCATGAGGTGGGGGCTCTCGGAAACTGCCCTTGCCTGGAGGATGCTGGTACGAGCCCGACGTCGAGCGCTGGGGGAACCTAGATTCGCGTGAGTAGGGTTCGACACGGTTGGAACGTTCGTTGGAGAGGCCCTTTCCGTCGGCGGGCGAGTTTGCAAAGTGGCTTGAAGGAGAGGTGCTTGGCAAATCCCGAGGCGTAGGTCCCCCGGGAGAAGGACGTGGCGGCCACGAGCGGTCGAAATCACCTCCCAACCTATCTTGCGAAGTGGCTGAACTCGGAATATTGGCGGCAGTTGAGTCGGACGTTGGGTTAATCTGCGGGACTTCTGACGGGGCAACGGTGTACTGCTTCCCGTCACCGAAGTCTATCACCGCTCCACCGAGAAAGTCGTCGCCGTCCGCATCGTCCATCTACATGACACCAACATAACACAGAATCGTTAGTACATAATATAATCTCGGAATATGGCGAATAAATAGAATGAGGACATCGGGGATCGGACGAACCTCATCCCAGTGATGAGCCTTTGGATCGAGGTGAAGGCCTCTGAATGCATCTGCAGACTCTTTCCTCACGGCCTCGGCAGCTGCCGCCTTCTGTTGCCGATCTACATGCACCAAAAATTTGACATGAGCTCCATGGACGACCGTCCACTATAATTATGCACGCACCCTTAGTCTCAGTAGTGGTAGGGAAATCGTTCTGGACTGTGGCAGATGGTTTCACATTTGTAATGGTGTTGCTCGCAGCATTCTTGTTTCCCCAGGCAGGCTGCGCAGGACTGGCAGATTTACCGCCAGGACCCCGGCTGCTAGGGGGTGCTGGTTTGAGTGGCAACGGGCTCGCAGGACCCTTGGGCGTGTTCGCATTGTGGTTTGCGTGATCGGTCGCGTCGCGTGCGGCACCGTTTGTGTTCCCGGACCATTTAGGGCCGTTGGTCGTCGAGGAAGCGGATGCGTTGCCAGTGAGCTTGGTGGTGACGAGGCGAGAGGCGCGAGGTGAGGCGTGCAGTGTTGCGGCTGGAGACACAAAAAAAGGCGGACAGGGAAAGCAAGCAGAGGCGTGTCAGATAACGAGGAAGGGGAAATTGGGCAGTAGAAGGGAATCGGGGAGGTAGGCTGAAGCGCACGCACGCGAAGTCGACTTGGACGGACCATTCGCAACTGAGCCAGTCGCTGCGGGCCCAGAAGCGTTGGTACCTGGAGCGGTCTGCGCACCCGAGGACGAGTTTGTTGACGAGGGAGACTGCTGTGATTTCTGCAGAAATTTTCTGGTAATGGACGTAGAGCTGAACGGTTTCGCGTGAGCCTGCGGACGAGTCGTGGGGGCCGGTGTAGGCGTCGCAGAGGTTGCTGGTGTAGCAGAGGGCGTCGTTGGTTCTGTTGTGGCCGCTGTGACCGTTGTTGTTGCCGCTGTGACCGTTGTCGAGGACGGGGAATTGAGAGCAGTAGCGCTGGTCTGCTGGTCGGCGTTTATTACAGCAGGAGACGATATAATATCCTGTATGGGTGATGGTTCATTTTTTGTTACTGAATCAGCCATAGAATGGTCCAAAGGGCCGGTCAAAGTTATGTCCAAGCCTGTCGCACTTGCCCACCGCGCGTAACCCTCAAAATGCCCTCCGATTCGGGACGTAATTGGCCCTAATACTACGTAGATATTG
>WNFL01115166.1_pt3 | contig 17419 bp, 16 predicted proteins | sample 5400361 | NCBI WGS metagenome assembly WNFL01 (sample SAMN13153351, study PRJNA577476) | soil metagenome | isolation source: 40 cm soil on Douglas fir-dominated hillslope | place: USA:California | collected 2013-09-17 | reverse complement strand
GTATATGACGGCAGAAGCGTTTGCCGAGGAAATGAACGTCAGTCCCGCAGTGAACGGTCTGACAGCGATGCACGATGCCATTCACCGCGCCCTCACTTCGCCGCCAGCGGAGCTAGAGGGCCACCTTGCGCAGATTACCTGGATGGTTGAACACGGCGCAAGACTGGATATACCGGACAATATTGGGCAAACCCAGTTCCAACTCGCTGAGTCTGCACAGCATGATTCTGCATTCCCGACTGAAAACGTAAAAGCTGTGTTAGCCGCCATAACCAGCCAGGTTCCGATAAGCTAAGCCCCTTTTCAGGGAGAGGATAAACAATGAGCAAAATCACCCACGAAGAAGCACTGGCTCTGATCAATCCGTTTTATGACCTGTTCCGCAGCGACAAGCGCGATTGGGACAAGGGCTTTGATTGCCTGTCGGATGATTGGAAATCCTACGACGGCAACGATACATTCCGTAACAAGGCAGATACGCGGCCTTTCCTGGAAGGCTTATTTGGGATTGTGCCCGACATCAATGTGAACACATTGCAGGTTGCGGTTGAAGACGATTGGATTGCGGTTCGCAGCGAGCTAAGCGGTACACCCTCCAAAGATTTTTTTGGCGTGCCTCCTTCAGGCCGCAAATTTCATATCATGGCAGTGGATTTCAACCGTCATAAGGACGGTAAACTGGTTGAACTTTTCCATTGCGAAAATTGGGCAATCGCCATTGCTCAACTGCGCGGAGATATTCCGTAAAGGACGTTGTAGTTCTCAGCGCACTAGCATGTGACTATTCAGGCTGTGGCAGAGTTTTGCCACAGCCTGTTTTTATACTGCGCAATGCCAGCATCGCTTTATGAAGTCACCCGATACGGAATCGAGTTGTACATTAACTATTCTTCGCTCTCGTCCGGCGATTCGTCTTCCTGCCATTCCTCATCAATGATTTCGCCGTTCTCGTCAGCAATTATCTCGTCGCTTTCATCAAGGAGTTCGTCGTTGATTTCCATCTCCGGGTCGATTTCAGCGGTAAGTTCAAGTTCATCCAGCACCTGTCCGTCTTCGCCCGGTTCTATCTGCTCAATGGGCGATCCCTCGACGACGGCGACGCTGACCACCTGATCGCGTTTCCCCAGATTAATGATCCGGACACCGCGTGTCGCCCGCCCGGCCAGGCGAATGGTGTTCGCGCGCGTCCGCAGGGCCATACCTTCGCGTGTTATCACGGTGATATCGTCATCGGGGCGCAGCGTGTGCGCACTGATAATTGGGCCGAGTTTCTCGGTGGCCTTAACTGCAATCGTCTTGACGCCCAGGCCGAACCGTCCACGCAGCGGATATTCCCCAATAAGGGTCTGTTTGCCATACCCCTTTGATGTGATAACCAGCAGCGACATAACACTGGCGTCAATCACATCCAGTCCGGCGAGTCGATCCCCTTCGCGCAGCCGAATCGCATTGACGCCGGAGGCTTGACGCCCCATCACGCGCACTTCGCTTTCTTTGAAGCGAATCGATTGGCCGTTTTGCGTCACCAGGATGATGTGATCTTCGCCCGTTGTGCGCTTGACCCACCGTAACTGATCTTCTTCGTCCAGCCCCATCGCGATCAGGCCGTTCGAGCGGACCGCCGAGAAATCGGAGATATGGACGCGCTTGATTTTGCCTTTGCGCGTGCAGAGGACAAAGTAGCCGCTCTCGAAGTTCTCTACATGTGCTATCGCAGTGATCGATTCCTCTGGCTCCAGCGCCATGATACTGTTGATGAGTGTGCCTTTGCCGTTGCGATCTGTTTCCGGCAGTTGGAAGGCGCGTTCAGCATAAACCTTGCCCCTGTTCGTGAAGAAAAGCAGGTGGTCGAGTGAATTCGCGCTCGTCAGATGTTCGACCACATCTTCTTCACGCGTAGTCATGCCCGTAACGCCACGTCCGCCGCGATGCTGCGCACGGTACAGTGCCGAGGGAGAGCGCTTGACGTAACCGCGCTTGGTGATTGAGATCAGCACTTCTTCGTCACGGATCAGGTCGTACTCGTTGAAGTTAGCGCCCGTCTCGAAGTCTAGCCGAGTGCGACGGTCATCGCCAAACTTCTCGGCTAATTCATTTAGATCACTCTGGATAAGCAACAGGATTTTGTGAGAGCTGGCAAGCAAATCTTCCAGGTACTCGATTGTCCCGCGAACCTCATTATATTCTGTTTCGATGCGCTGACGTTCCAGGCTGGCGATACGGCGTAATTGCAAATCGAGAATGGCCTGCGCCTGAGCTTCACTGAGTTCAAACAGGATCATGAGTTGTTCACGGGCGTCGTCGGTGTCCTGCGCACCACGGATCGTCTGGATAATGTCGTCGATGTTCGCCAACGCCTTGAGATAGCCTTCCAGGATGTGGGCACGGGCACGGGCGCGATCAAGCTCAAACTGCGAACGCCGCCGAATCACATTGCGCCGATGCTCGATGTAAATTTGCAGCGCCCGCTTGAGGCTGATCGTGCGTGGTTCGCCGTCGACCAGCGCCAGCATTTGCACGCCGAACGTGCTCTGCAACTGCGTATATTTGTAAACCTGATTCAGGATTTTCTTGGGCTGTGCGCCACGCTTAAGCTCGATCACGATACGCAGGCCGTTCCGATCCGACTCGTCGCGCAGATCACTGATCGCGTCGAGGCGACCCTCACGCACCAACTGCGCCAACCGCTCGATGATGGCAACCTTGTTACTCTGGTAGGGGATTTCGGTCACGACAATCCGATGCCGTTCCCCGCCCTTCATCTCTTCGATGTCGGCAGCAGCCCGCACGATCAGGCGTCCGCGCCCAGTGGCGTAAACTTCGCGCAATTCTTCGCCGCCAACGATCACAGCACCTGTAGGAAAGTCCGGTGCGGTGACAAATTTCATCAGGTCATCGACACTGATTTCATCAAATCGGTCATAGTTATCAATCATGAACGAGATTGCCGCTGCAATCTCACGCAAATTGTGGGGCGGGATATTGGTCGCCATACCCACGGCAATGCCACTTGCGCCGTTGAGCAACAGATTTGGCAGGCGGGCGGGCAGTACTTCCGGCTCCTGCAACGAGCCATCAAAGTTATCAACCCAATCTACCGTGTTCATGTTCAGGTCTTGGAGCAGTTCGTCAGCGATGCGGGCTAAACGCGCTTCGGTATAACGCATCGCTGCCGGGCTATCGCCGTCGATGCTGCCGAAGTTACCCTGTCCATCCACGAGTGGATAGCGCATCGAAAATTCCTGTGCCATGCGGGCCATCGCATCGTAAACAGCAGTATCGCCGTGTGGATGGTATTTGCCGAGTACTTCACCAACGATACGGGCGCTTTTCTTGTAAGATGTGTTGTAACGCAGACCCATATCCTGCATGGCGTAAAGGATGCGGCGATGAACTGGCTTGAGGCCGTCGCGGGCATCCGGGAGTGCGCGAGCCACGATCACGCTCATGGCGTAATCGAGATAACTTCCCCGCATTTCGTCGTCTATGTTAACCTGGCGAACTATACCAATATCCATTGATTGTTATATCCCACATCTAAGCCACGTTGGTGTTTCGGAAAGCGCGATAATTACGCTCATATCAGGCAAATTACTGATGCCTAATTATACCCTGTCTTAATAACCTTTGCGACAAGGCAATTTGGCGCTCGGTATGAGGATTTTCGCCGCCTCATATGAATCGCTCGTCAGATGTTGATTCCGGAGGCGAATCCCACAAAACCCACTTGGGATAATGTGGGTAAAACGTGGGTTAGCGTGGGATTTTATGGGGCATACAATGCGATCCGATCAAGGGTAAATTGAGTACCAGCGGAGCGCCAGATAGCCGCAGAACGAGCGGGTGGCATGTTCCCTTTCCAGGCAATTTCGTCATTGATACGCAAAACGTCCTCACCACCATTTCCCACATTCAGCGACAGCTTGTTGGATTCCCCGTGAGTGCGAATGTGGATAAAGGGTGTGAAATCAGGCTGAAGCGGCGGTAAGGCAAAGAAGCCATAGCCATTTATCAAAATGCGGAGGGGAACGCTAACGGGCGATGAATTTGATAGGGGGGTGACATTGCTATCGGTAAGCTCCACGCCCCACACTGCCGCTGGATCGGTTGTCTGTGTGAAACGCCCTGTCACTTCGAGCGTATAGGGACCGGTGGGCAGTGGGATAATGCTTGCTGATTCGCTCTGGTAAACCAGCGGTCCTGCTCGCGACGGATCGGCAGCGCCGCCAGCCAGCACAACGAGTGTCGCCAATCCCGCGACAAGCACTGCATATAACCCACCCCAGGCAAGACGCCACAGAAAAAGTGGGATTGTTTCATCAGAACGCAACCTGCTAAAATTTCCTTTGGTCAAGGTGAGATGTAAAGCATGTTTATTGTAACACGTCGATTTTGGCGCATTTTAATGGCCGTGGGCGTCTTTCTGCTGGTAAGTTCTGCTGTGCCAAACGTTAGCTATGCAAATGGGAACATGCCCGGCACATTCGTATTACGCCGCGTGCATGTTCCCATTTTGATGTACCACTATATCAGTGTTCCGCCTGCCGATTCAGACAAATACCGCGTCGATCTTTCCGTTTCGCCCGATAACTTTCGTCAGCAAATGACGTGGCTCAAGCAAAAGGGATATACCACAATCACGCCGGACGATCTGTATGAAGCGTTAAGACACGGCAGGAAATTGCCTGACTTGCCTGTGCTCCTTACTTTTGACGATGGGTACGAGGATGCCTACACAAATGCGCTGCCTATTCTCAGCGAATTTGGTTTCATAGGGACATTCAATATTGTTACGGGCTGGCTAGACGAAGGCAAGGATGGTTATTTGTCGTGGCCTCAAGTGAACGAGATGGCCCAAAAGGGGATGGCTATCCAGAGCCATAGCCGCCAACACAACGATATGCGTAACCGCGATCATGACTGGTTGGTTTATCAGATATTAGGGCCTGAAGAAAGCATCGAGGCTCACACAGGGGTGCGGCCTCGATTTTTCACTTATCCATCTGGACAATATGACGACACGGTATTGCGTGAGCTGGATGGGGCCGGAGTGCTCGCGGCCTTTACAGAAAATGATGGGGTTTTCGCATACTCCGATAATATGCTGCGCCTGCCCCGTGTCCGCATTCGCGGTTCAACCAGCCTGGAGTCGTTTGCCTACCTGATGACCTGGCAGCGCTAGACTAGCCGCCTAGTCAGGAATGATCTTCGTCCCCATAAAATAATCGACCCAGATCAGGAAGAAAAAGCCTGCCGGAAGTGCTGCTATGGGCAAAAGTGGTACGTTAACAAAAGCCATTGGGAAGGATGCGGTCAGGTCCGTCTTCAGATAGAAAATAATCCCGGCGGCAACAACTGCCGCGGCCAGTGCAAACGAGATAATAAACGCAACAATACGGCGGCCCACCAGAGATGGGTCGTTGTTAACCGTTTCTGTGTTCTGTACGTCCGACATATGGATTTCCCTCGATTGCGCAACCGGCAACTCGTGATTTAATGAACAAATCTATTGTAGCGAGAGCGTGAATTAGCGTCAACACCTGCGGATCATCACGGATTATGAGGTGTGATTGCTGGCACTCTGCGTGCGAAAATCTTTTGTTGTATACTGGAAACCAATCGGCTAACAGAACAATAGTGAAAAACATTGTCGTTCACAAGGAAAAACTATGTCAGTAGCAATGGTCGTTGACGATGACGAGGACATTCGGGCGCTTTTCCGCGAGGTCCTTCAACGCGGAGGCTTTGATCTCTTGATGGCAGCCAATGTCGATGAGGCCATTGTCCTTCTTGAAAGATACACTCCCGATGTCGCATTCATCGACATCAACTTACCGGAACGTCCCGGCACAGATGTACTCATCTATATTCACGATACACCACGTTTGGCAGGCACCAAAACGGTTGTCGTCACAGCAAACTCCCGGACCAACAGCCGCGCCTCGGAGCTTGGCGCAGACCTTTTTCTCGTCAAGCCTATCGCGGTTGCCGACATGCTGCGTATGGCAAAACGTCTAACGGGCATTCAGGACTAAGACCCCAAAAACACAATAGGCCATCAGCATCGAAGGGGGGATCTTTGCTGGTGGCCTATAATGTGTTTGGCTAGCTGTAACCCCGGCGACGCGCATCTCCGTGATTACTTGGTTAGCCCGCTTACTTTTTGCACTTACAATTCAGTTTCGTTACCCTGCATCAGTAAACGTGTCTAAAAGATAAATCTTTCGTCTGAGCCAGGGCTTAACTCAAGATGAGAATGAAATGAGACTGAACCCGTAGGTAGCATATGGCATAACCCTTGATCCTGTGCTATATTGCCATCGTCAAGTCACCACTTTTGAAAAGGTCTTTTGATGAGTAGACGTTCGCTTCTAGGATTCTTGTTCCTGAATGTCATTGTGACGTTTGCTACGGTATTCCTCATTATCAAAGTTTATACGTCAATCGCGCCGCAGGGAACGCCTAAAGCTGCTGTTCCGCCGCTCGTCATGATGATTACCAACACGCCGGACCCTAGAGGCGCAGAAAAAGTGTTTGTCGTTGTGACGGCAACGCTCGGTTCTTCTACCGATATAAACAGCGGCGCAGCGACGCCGGAAGCCGCCAGTACGGGGCAAGCCACAGCCAGCGTCAACATAGATAATATCCCGACGCTAGACCCGGCATTGCTGCCCCCTAGCCTCGGAACAGTGGATGCCAATGCGCTCGCGCTGAATGGGACACCAGGATCGGCGAGTGCAGACTCAGGCAATGGTTGTCAGAGTTATACAATCAAGAAAGGTGATACGGCAGGCGCTATCGCGACGGTGTTTGGCATTTCGCTCAACGATCTGATGCGTGCCAACAAATTGACGGAAACTGATCTGGCGCGATTACAGATTGGGCAGGTGTTGACCATCCCGCTCAACGGCTGTGGACTCTCTACGGAAGAGCCGACAGCCACGATAACACCGACCCGGTTGGTCCTGCCAACGCCAGTGCCAAGCGCGACGCTGGCCCCCACCGCATCGCAGGCTCAGGTTGATGTGACGCAGGTGATCAGCCCTGGTGATATTACTGCCGAAGGCATCGAGCTTCGCAATATCAGTGGCGGTGTCATCCAGATGAAGGGGTGGACCGTGGCAAATAATTCCGGGCAGAAGTTTACCTTCCCAGATTATCGCATGTTCCCCGGTGGCAGAGTGACGATGTACACGAAGGCTGGCACGAACACGCCAATTGTGCTTTACTGGGGACAATCCCGCGCGGCATGGGGCGCGGACGGCGAACAGGTTACGGTAGCCGATAACAAAGGGGAGATACAAGCCACTTACCCTGTAGGGTCCGGCAATGTAACTCCCGCTGTAAGCGGTGGCGGCTCGGTCCCAACCCCTACGGCAGGCAGCTAAAAATAGGCAACAGGCGAAATTAAAATCGAGGGTGCTGGTATGTCCAGGCGATTAATCCGCATCGTGCTATTGGTTAATATTATTCTCGTCACGTTTTCAGCGCGATCCGCCTATGCTGCACAGACTGCGCCGGGACCACTTGGCGGCCTGCTCAACCAAGTTCCTGACAGCAATATCAGCCGGACCGTTATCTGGTATGGTTCGCTGGGGGATTTTGAACGCCTGTTGGGCATCACCCTGAATAGTCCATCCGATTTCATGAAACTGTCTCGCCAGCAGCAGACAGCCTATTTGCTGGATGCTAACCAGACGGGGAAACAAATCTATTATTCACCGTTCAGCGGTCTTGATAAATATGCCACCTGGCAAAAAACGTTTGGAATCAACCCCTACAGCATTGACCGTGAAGTGACTGTAGGCGGCTCGCCCAACTGGTACGCCCTCCTCGTCGGCAAGTTCCAATCGAGTGCTATTGTTGCGGCGCTCCAGAAGCTCGGCTACAAGTCGGCTCAAGTTGGCAACGTGACTATCTATAGTAGTGACAACGGGCAAGCATTACGACTGGCTGGCTCAGTCTACAACCGGCTTGTGGTTTCCGATACGCAGATCATTGCAGCCCCTTCGGACCCGGCGATACAGGCTGTATTACCGGGTTCAGGCAACCCGCTTGGCGCTGACCCAACTTATGCTGCGCTGGTAAGTGGATTGGAAGGCACCGCAGCAATTCCCGCCGGAACACAATTGCTGAGCGCAGCCGTGTTTGATGGCTCATACCTGATCGACAAAGTGATCACGTCAGACCCGCTGGCAGCATCGGTGGGCAAGACACTCAATGCCAATCAATTGGCAACTTTACGCAGCCAGTTGGCGTTGAAGAATGAAAAATTGCTGCCCCGTTATAAGGCAGCAGCCATCGGTTATCGGCGCACCCAAAAGGATCGGTTCTTTACTATTGTGCTGGTTTACGATGACCCGGCAATGGCGACTCAAGCCAACCAGATATTGACGGATCGTCTGCCTCGCTACGGCAGTTTCCAACAGAATGGACGGCAACTTTTCGCGGGTTGGTCCGTCACCTCAAAGATTACCGCCGCCAACAATCTACAGGTGCTCACAGTGGCATTGCAACTACCCGCTCAAACTGACGTGTCCTGGATAGACCTCATCACCAACCATGACATCGGCTTTTTGGCGGCAGGATCGCAGTAATAGCAGGCTAGTGCGACTAAGAGCGTTGAGCGGAACGTGCCAGAGACATTAGCTTGTCAACCAGCGGTTTTAGCGACGGCGGCATGGTCGAATCCGTCGTTTCCACGGTGCGGCTCATTCCCTCAGACGTCACTGTTATCTTGTAATTAAACTGATCTGCGCCGAATCCCGATTTTGTACTGGATGGCAAACCAAAGAAGTTGGCTGAGTTGATCATCTGGACCAACTCACGCGATTCCGCAGATGGCAATTTATCCGTGTCCACGCTTGTTTGGATAGTCATGCCAGCGAACCCACCGGAACGTTCAAAATCGATTTGCATAATGTTCCCTCCTAGCTCTATCTAGTGCTTGGCCTGATTAGAAGACGATTTCGACAATGCTTGCAGCAAGTTGAAAAGCGCAGGTAGACAGCCAGCCGTTGTTGGCTGCGGCACCGCCGAATCGACGCTAATACCTACTTCATTCCAACCGGTCCGCACAGCTTGTTGCTCCAAGCTCCCAACACCGTAAAGTTCACCCGCAGTCTGGAAGGTCAGCGCAGCCGCATCCGCAAAACTGGCGCTTGAATGCAACTTGCCTTTCAGTGTGTCGTACCAGATTTGTCCAGCCTTTTCCCAGGCATTGCCACCAATTTGCGTGGCAACCACATAAAAAGCATGATTGGGGATGCCAGAATTAATATGAACACCGCCATTGTCCGAAGTCGTATTGTTGTAATCTTTCATCGCGGCGGGCTGCGGGTCTTTGCCAAGCACCGGATCGTCGTAGGCGGTTCCCGGCGCTTTCATAGAGCGGAGTGCAACACCCTTCACATTCGCCGTCAAAAGACCCTGACCAATTAGCCAGTCCGCCTGCGCTGCGGTTTGTCCAAGAGAATGCTGTTTAACCAGTGAACCAAACACATCAGATATCGATTCATTAAGCGCGCCTGATTGGTTCGAATAAGTAAGCTGCGCGGTGTACTGCGTAACGCCGTGCGTTAACTCATGACCGATCACATCTATTGAAATGGTGAAACGATTGAACAATCGCTCATTTTCGGGCAGACTTTCATCGCCGTCGCCATAAACCATCTGGTTGCCGTTCCAGAATGCGTTGTCGTAGCGATTTTCGTAATGAACGGTGGAGTCTATCCGCAGCCCCAGGCCGTCGATTGAATTGCGTTTGTAAGCCTGATTATACAGATCAAAAGTCGCCCCAGCCCCATCGTAGGCTTCATCGACCGCTGCATCATTAGTGGCTGGATCACCCTCACCGCGCACCTTGTTGCCGGGGAGTGTCCCACCATGACCCGCATCGTACACGGCCCGATCTTTAAAGACAGCGGCTCTGTCTGCTATCGCCGCCTCTGCGGGTGGAGTCGGCACAGTTACAGAAGTGATTTCCACGCGTTCCTTGCGAATCTGCTCTGATACAATCAAAGTCTGCGCAGCCCAATTACGCTGCGCAGGTGTTCCTTCCTCAGCGATCTTTGTCAGAATATAAGGTGGAACAATACATTGAATTGAATGAAACGAGGTAGTCATCGAAACACTCCTGTTTATATGTATCGAAGCACAACCAACCTCAGTCTCATTTTAACCCCAAAACTTCTTATAGCGATATACGTACCAATATGTGGCTGCCAGATCGGAGCTTTCATGGACCGGGTTTGAAGCTTTTGGTCGAGTCATGCAGTGGAGGCACTATCAATACTTGATATTGTTGGAACAACGGCACTGTCGTATATTGGCTTTTGACCTGTACCTGAGCATCAGGGAAGGTGCTGACAATCAAATTGTGTGCCTGTTGATTAATGGCAATTGTTTGGGGAGGGTTCAACGGCACTTCATAGGCGTCGGTAAATACCACAGGCGGTTCAATCGCGAAAACCAGGGTGTGATCTTTGCGCCAATTAGCCAACTCCGCAATCTTTTCAGCGGTGAATTTCGTTATATCAACGACCTCAAAACTTAGCGGAACTTGCTTGAACTTGATCCATGTGTTGAGTTCTTCTTCACTCAGACTGTCATGATTGGGTTCGACCTGCACCACATAAACCAGGTGGCTGTTCGGATCGGCTCCGATAGACCGGTAGAAAGCATCCAGGAAGTCATAGCGGTACGGGCGAACCTCGCGATTGTATAGCTGAAGATGAGTGGTGAAATAATATTTTATCTGGTATGCCCCAGCCACGACGATGAATACGGTAATCAGCGCATAAAGCACCAACTTCAGCTTTGGCAGAAGGGCCGAATAATTCACCTGTGGCACAGAAATAGATCGAGGATTCAGCGCATCAATAAGCATTTCGAATGGATAACGCAACCCAATTGCGACCAAAACAACAATGGGTATAAAATAGGCCACCAGACGCGCCGTCCAATCTGAGCCAGAGACAAGGCTTGTACCGAAACCTGTCAGCAACACCCACAGTAGTAATAGCCACCCAAATCTGCGAAATATAAACAGCGCCAGAAAAACGCCGAGGAGGAAAAATGGCACCAAAAACCATTGGAGTAGGGCCGTTTCCCCACCGTAATAAAACTTGCTGCCGTCCGGTGAGTACAGGATGTGGTAGAACGGATATTTTAGCGAGTCATCGTAATACTGCTGAAAGGCAGCAGCAAGCGAATGTGTCTTTTGATAGGTGTCATTGTACTTTTGTAGCTCCGGACCACCACGGTCAACGAGCCGCATTGAAAAACTATAACCCGCGCTTGACATTGCGTAATAGTAGGGGCCGAATACCAGGATTGCGCAAATGCCCATCAAAAGCCAGTTGCGCAGATGTGCCCAGGGGCGTTGCGTAACTATCAAATAAATAAGGTAGGCAGGAAATAACCCTAAAAAGAGTAAACGTCCACCTTCATAGAAATAGGCTGTCCATCCAAAGCATATACCTGCTAGCACATAATCACGCTGCGAATTGTGCTTCATCGCCCGAATCAGGAAGGCAAGTGCCAGCGTGCCGAACAATGGATCACCAATGTTATTTAGTGCGGTGCGGCTGAAGTGCATGGCCGGTGGGAAAACCGCCAGCAACGCTGCCGCTAGCAAGGCCGTATTCTTATCGAGGCCCTCGCGCACGAGGAAATAGACAGCTAGAATGGTCAAAGTGCCGGTAATAGCCGAGGGAAAACGCATGGCGAACAAATCAGGCCCAAGCAGGTCCACCGAGAGCTTCTGCAAGTAGGGGAAAATGTGGGTAAAACTTGCGATGTAGTCGATTGGCAGCAGGATGGGCATGGTTGAGGAACTGCGCAGGTCCATCAGGCCGTTCCAGAAGTGCATTTCATCGACTGTAATGTGTACGCCTGTATCCAATTGCCAGACGCGCAAGAAAAAGCCGATGGCTACAATCAGGATCAGGGCCAACATATGCAGCGTAAAACGAGGCCAGCGCAAAGCTGGAAAATCGAAATGGAAAAAGTTCTCTTTACTCCTTTTACGCATTACACCAGAACCGTAAAGCATGGACACCAAAATTGCGATAATCACGATTGCGTTTAAGGCGGGCGTAAGCGCAATTCCAAATATGATCTGGACCAGACCCAGGAGGCACAGCTCTGCAACCCCAACCAAAACTAAATCTATTCGGGCTGCTTTATCGCTTTCAACATCAACAAGCGATTTCATTTTGAAACTGACAAATCCGCCAAAACCAACAATTAATCCGATGCAGCCCGCCACCAGTAATAAAAACTGCAAATTTTGATCGAGTTGCATGTTTTGCTGCATGGGCGTGTCTTCAGATAAGTGGACGCCATTGACCATACCCACGACGAACAATGCCAGTGACGAAAAGCCGACAATGACCCAATTGATTTGATAGGTCCTGGCCGGATTGCGGCTGATGGTAAATTCTGTGAAATGCGGACGCAAACAATAGACGCTGATCGCTACCAGCACGGCACCCAGAAGCGTCCAATTGAGCGCTTCAAAGGGCGTTGTCCAAATTTGATAAGTTTCCCATCGAAATTTCCAGCCAGCCAGGCCAAAACTCACGACACTCAAAAGTCCTGTGAACACACCCATCCATCGAGAGCGCAAGATACTGACCAGTTTGCTTCTTGGAGACGCAATTTGATGCAGAGGTAGTGTATTCGCCTGGGGCGTAGGATTTTCTAGTAAAGCACTTCTTTGTACGGCGGGGATGTGTAAGCGCCCTAAGATATATCCTAACACAAGTAGTGCGCCTGAGAGCATCACGCTTATTACGACAAGCAAACCAAACTGTGATGAGTTAGTTGGTTTCTCATTTTGCATATGAGTTAAGATTTCCCAATTGTGGTGGATTACGAGTCTAATTTATCATATTTTTTTCTATATTTTGCAAGTAGAACGGGTAGAGGTCGCAGGCTCCTACCTACATTCACAGCCATCGATCCACTATCCTCGATAATGTGCCATCCTGTTGCATTTCGCCGATTGCTTTGCTAATTGCACCAGCAAGGTCGTAGCTGGAAATGCGCGTCGCAATGGCGTAATGATCGTGAGTGACCATCTGCGGGCTGATCATCAGACCAGTGTGTTTACGAGTATAGAGCCGTGCCGTTACCCAATCGCACAGGGCAGCATCCGCCGCGCCAGTCAGGGCCGCGTTCAAAGCGTCATCAGCCAGTGTGAAGCGTTCAATGGTCAACTTGTGCAGCCGCCGCTCCCAAACACGTGCTGCTTCATCGCCGCCGCTGCCATATTCCACCGCGACGGTACGTCCATCCAGTGCTGGCATGTCACCAAAGCTGCCATTCCGGGAGAGCAGCACCTGACCTGCATCTACATAACTTGCGGTATATAACACTCGATCAATCTTTGTCGGGTCAAACGATAGCGCCGATATCAGAGCATCTACCTGATCAGTTCTAAGCGCCTCGTAAAGACCATCAAAGCCCAGGTTTGCGATCTCCACTTTCAGACCCAGACGCCGCCCGATCTCGTTGGCAACATCGACATCCAGTCCTACGGGTGTGCCCGCTGGCGTATCGCTGAATGGCGGATAACTGGCATCCATCCCGACTCGCAGCACCCCGGTTTTGCGTACCCGATCCCACGTTCCATCATTGTAAGGCTGAGAGGATCGCCAATCCAGGAACAATAAGATGATCAGCGTGGCGCTAAGAAAGCCCAGTAGCAGACGACGCCAGCCAACCCGGCGTAGGCGGCTCACCTGCCCTCCATACCCTGAGCATAAGCCTGAACCGCTGTGTAGATTGGTTTAACTCGAAAGTCAGTAGTAACGAAGGCAAAATAATCGGTATAGTTCAACAGCGGCAAGGGCACGCGGAAATACCAGATGCACAGGTTCTTAATGTTGGGCCATTTCTGCTCTATGAAGCGGTAGCTATCAAGCGTGTACTGGATGCGCTGACCGGGCCGCACTGCCTTATTCCAGCGCGGGTTATCGTTCCAGCCACTCTCCGTGATATAGATGGGTTTGTTACCATCACCATAATGCTGCATGATTGCCATTTGCAGTTCAAATCGCCGGAAGTTTAGCTTGTCCAGTGCCGGTGCATCATCCGGTGGCTCGGTAAAACCATAGGTATGAACTGCCAGTGCGTCAAAGTATGGGGCGGCCCCCGCCTCATACATGCGTTGCAGGAAGTCCAGATCGTTCAGACCATTCGGGCTTGTGTCCGGTTCCAATGTCGGGGCCAACGCCCCGGCCATCACGACGACATCCGGATTAGCGGCATGGGCGGCTGCATAGACGAGTTTCAGCAGTTGGGTATATTCTTCGGGCGACGCGTTGCGATAGCCCCATTCGAGGCTCAGGTTAGGTTCATTCCAGATGATAATATGATCGACCTGGCCCTTGAAATGGGCGACAAATGCGCCGACGAACTTTGCGTAATCCTCAAAGTGATCGGGCGACATATAACTTTGGGCACGATTCTGTTTAATGCGATCCGGGTGCATCCAGTCTGGTGTCGCGCCGAGAACCGTCCCCAATCGCGCGATGACGGTCAGCCCTTCGTGTCGCGCCATTTCAATAATGCGATCCGGGTTTCCATGTAAGGCCACGGAAAAAAATCGACAATAGTGCTTGCCCCCATTTCACGCACGAGTTGCAACGTTCGCTGGACTTTGATGTCCTCTACCTCATCGGTTAATCGTGTATGAACACACACGACTGGATGCTGCGTCTCGACTGTTTGTGGCGGATAGGGCAGGAGTCGCGCAGGGGTTGGCGTAAGCGGAATTAAGAAAAACGCTATCACGAGGAGTCTGCCCCAGAAGCGCCAACGATTCAATAACCAGCGCGTGCCGCTCCCTGCGAGAAAAGCGTAATCTGCCAGCGTGTGAAAATGATTTAAGCGGACCACGGAGAGGTTCTAGCGAGCATTGTCTTCGAGGATGCCGTACAGTAGAAGATCGGTTGCGCCGTCGAGCCAGGCACGCTGCGGAAACAGGCGCATTGCCATACGAGCGACCTGTGGCATAGGTCCGAGACGGGACGCAGTTGCCCCGTCGATTTCAAACGTTCGAGCATTTCCAGCGCTTTGGGGAGTATCTGCATACTGATCCCGGCAAGAAAATTGCCGTTATTGACCTGTAAATCAATCGCGGCAAGTTCAATAAATTGTTCGTGTTGTTGGATAGCTTTAACGGTTCGGCGCATCGCGTCGCGAACAATTTCTTCGGCGCTGTCACCCTCGACGCTATCCAGGGCGTGAAGCAGCGAGGCCAACGGACTATAGGTTGAGAGCAGCGCAGCAAGTAACTTGTCTTTATCGGCGTACTGCTGACGAACTTGGTCAAGGGGTGTTTTTGAACGCTGTGCAACCAATTCCAGCGTCGTGCTGCCGTAGCCATATTCCCGGAAAACTTCCAGCGCCGCTGCCATCAGTTGCGGATCGACATCAGGCATTGATCAGCGAGAGTCTTCTGGTTTTTTCGCGCCGAGCGCCGAAATCTGCCGAACTAATGCTACTGCGGCCAACCCAATCTTAAAGGCATCGCCTGTCTCAATCCGTGCAGGAACGCCTGCCTCACCATTTTCCTCCGCAGCACGCGTGTAGAAGTGTGCCGCCGCCAGACCCACGACCAATCCTAAAGTTGCACCTGTCAAATAGGTTACAGTTTTCCAATTGTTGTCGTTACTGTTCATTCTCGTTCACGCTCCTCGGTAACAAAGGTACTGATTTTGGTATTCGACTGGACACAACATGCTCTAGCCACGCATATCGCTGATGAATCCAGATAATCGGACTGGCGACTCGCCGGGCCAGTTGATAGATCGCCACATTGACAGAGTGAACGGCGGATAGTACATACACGAAGCGTCCAGGCAACCAACGATTGAATTTTGACAGGAGCGCTGCCAGGGCGACCAACAGCGCATAGGGGACCAGGCAAACGATCACCGCAGGGATGAGCACCAATAGCGACATGAAGGCCGAAACAGTGCCGATTTGATAGGGCTTCAGGGCAATAACGATCCCGACCATGACCAAAATCAGCACCAGGACAGTGATTGCCAGCGGCAAATAAACCTGCTGAGCCATCTCACGCTGGTGTTTTGCGAAGGCCGTGTCTCTAGAACGCTTCATGCTCACCCTATTTCTCCTCGTGCTAATTTTAGCAAACTATCGGTTCCGAGAAGCGAATGATATGCCAGACACGATAGCTGGCTAACTCCCAATTGCTAACCGGAAGAAGTAATCGACCTTCCCCTGCGGATAGACGATCTGAATATCCAGCACGAAGTTGCCATTCACAGAAGGTAGGGTATACAGCACCAGGTTATCACCCTGGATTGTCTGTTTGCCAATGGTCTTCGTGCCGTCGCTACTTAACTGCGTTACGGTGATGCTTGTCGGGCGCGGCCCCTTGAAGCTGATCTGAGCGACATCTCCCGGAGCGGCGAATACACGCTGGACTGTGGTGTTTGTCGGGCGATTGATGCAGACTGTTTCGCCACCGCTGCCCTGTACACATGTATTCACGGCGATTGGATCAAACGTGCGCCCATTGACGATCAGCTCGACGGGCGGGACGTTGATCTCCGGAACGGTTACATTAGTCCCTGTGTTGGACGCCGCAGTCGGCGGTACAGGTGTGGAAGCCACTGTTGGCGGAGCAATCGTCGGTTGAATGGGCGCTGAACCGCTCGTCGGAGTCGGGGGTTCAGTCGTAGGCGCGATGGTGGCGGTTGGTGCAACGGTTGGCGGTACCGCCGTTGCGGTTTCAACTGCTACTGTCGGCGGCGCGGCAGTGTCAGTTGCCGAAGGCTGAGCTACTGTCGGTTGCACCGCTGCCTCGGTATTCGTTGGCTCAATCGTGGGCGGTTCGGCGGAAGCAGTAGCGGCCTGTTCAACTGTCGGAAGGACAGCAACAACAGCCGTCGCCGGAGCGGTTGCGTTTGCAGCTTCTGCTCCAACGGTTAGCAGGAAAACGTCGCTGACAAAGGGCTGATTACCCTCGACATCACCGGGATAGACAGCCGTAACTTGCAGACGATGGGGGCCAGCATCCAGGCTGTCAACCGTAAAGATGCCGCCTGTCGCCGTCAAATCGATCTGGGGCTGCTCGCCGTCGGCATTTTTATCATCAAGGAGTATGCCTTTAAAACTGGCCGGTCCAGGCGCAGCAGGATCGGTTGTAAATAGAATACCATCCCCATTATTCACTGTGACGGCTGTAGTCGGCTGCGGATTATCAATCACGTCGCATTCCGGCGTCGAAGCGTTGGCTTGAGGCCAGCAATATGAACCTGGGACGCCTGTTACCTGAGTCTGCGAGCCGTTGACAATGCCACGAATGACAGGCTGCGCGGCGGGCAGGTTCGCATTCGCGGCTGGAGTTGCCGCAGGCGTTGCCTGGCTGCTATCCTGG
>WNFL01179225.1_pt3 | contig 17420 bp, 19 predicted proteins | sample 5400361 | NCBI WGS metagenome assembly WNFL01 (sample SAMN13153351, study PRJNA577476) | soil metagenome | isolation source: 40 cm soil on Douglas fir-dominated hillslope | place: USA:California | collected 2013-09-17 | reverse complement strand
GCTAAAGCTCCAACCTCCTAACGAGAGACGGAAACAACGGAGCAGGCATGGCAAACATTAAGGCAGACGAAATCAGCAAAATACTTCGCGAACAGATCGCGAACTATGAACAGACCGTAGCGGTCGAGGAAGTGGGCTCCGTCATCAGCGTCGGTGACGGCATTGCGCGTATCCACGGCCTCGAAAAAGTGATGGCGGGCGAGATGCTCGCGTTCCCGCATGACGTGTTCGGTATCGCGCTGAACCTCGAAGAAGATCAGGTCGGCGCCGTGTTGCTCGGCGAATACACGGCGATTAAGGAAGGCGATACGGTCAAGCGGACGAACACGATCATGTCCGTGCCGGTCGGCGAAGCGTTGATTGGGCGCGTGGTGAATCCACTCGGCGTGCCTGTGGACGGTAAGGGGCCGATTGCGTCGAAACAGCGCAATCCGCTGGAGAAAATTGCGCCGGGCGTTTTGGATCGGCAGCCGGTGCGTGAACCTTTGCAAACGGGAATTAAAGCGATCGACGCGATGATTCCGATCGGGCGCGGGCAGCGCGAGCTGATTATCGGCGACCGTCAGACGGGTAAGACCGCCGTAATTCTAGACACGATTATCAATCAGAAGGGCAGCGGCGTAATTTGCATTTACTGCGCGATCGGGCAGAAGCGTTCGACGATTGCGCAGGTTGTGAAAGCGCTGACGGATGCCGGGGCGATGGAATACACGATCGTCGTGGCGTCTTCCGCGGCGGAGCCGGCGTCGCTGCAATACATCGCGCCGTACGCGGCGTGCGCGATGGGTGAATATTTCCGCGATAACAAGATGCACGCGGTCACGTTTTACGATGACCTTTCGAAGCACGCGCAGGCGTACCGCGAAATTTCATTGTTGCTGCGGCGGCCGCCGGGACGCGAAGCGTTTCCGGGCGACGTGTTCTATCTCCACTCGCGCTTGCTGGAACGCGCCGCGAAGCTGAACGACAAGCTGGGCGCTGGCTCGCTGACTTCACTGCCCGTGATTGAGACGCAGGCGGGCGACGTGTCGGCATACATTCCGACGAACGTGATTTCGATTACGGATGGGCAGATTTATCTGGAAGCGGACTTGTTCAACGGCGGAATTCGTCCCGCGATTAACGTCGGTATTTCGGTGAGCCGCGTGGGCGGCAACGCGCAGATCAAGGCGATGCGCCAGGTGGCTGGCACGCTGCGTTTGGACATGGCGCAGTTCCGCGAACTTGCGGCGTTTGCGCAGTTCGGCGCGGATCAGTTGGACAAAGTGACGCAAGCACAGCTCGCGCGCGGCCAGCGGCTGACGGAAGTGCTAAAGCAGGATCAGTACGTTCCGCTCGGCATCGAGAAGCAAGTGCTCATTCTCTATGTCGCGACGAGCGGTTCGTTGGACAACGTGCCTGTGCCGGAAGTGCGGCGCTTCGAAAAGGAATTCTTGCAGTACGTCGAGACGAGCCACGGCTCAATTTTAAAGAGCATCGCGGACAAGAAGGCGCTGGATGACGCGATTAAGGCCGAGGTGAAGAGCGCGTTGGATGCGTTCAAGGAACGGTTCACTGCTGCCGTAGCGGCGACGGCGAACTAAGAAATAGAAAGAGATATTGCCCACACTTCTCGATTTTCGGCGCCGCATCCGCTCGGTGAAGAACACCCAGCAGATCACCCGCGCGATGAAGTTCGTCGCGGCGGCGCGTTTACGCCGGGCACAAGAAAACGCGCTGGCGGCGCGGCCGTATGCGAAGGAGTTGGCGCGCCTATTGCGGTCGATCATGGCGAGGATTGATGAGCCGCAGCATCCGCTGCTGGCGGCGCGGCCGGAAGAGCGCGTGCTTGTAATCGTGCTGACCGGTGAGCGCGGACTCGCAGGTGCTTTCAATACGAACATTCTTAAGAAGGCGAATGAAGTTTTCCGCGCGAACAAAGGGAAAAAGATTTCGGTCGTGCCCGTAGGGAAAAAAGGCCGTGATTCGCTAAAGCGCGCGGGATTTGAGTTCGCTGCGGAGTTCATCAACGTACTCGCAAAAGTTGAGTTCGCAACGGCGCGGGAAATCGCGAACTTGATCGCGGAGCTTTACAAGAAAGAAGAAATTGACGCGGTTTACATCGTCTTCAGCGAGTTCAAGAGCGTGATTTCCGCGAATCTTGCCGTGGAGAAGCTATTGCCGGTTGGAAAGATGGAAGCGTCCGGCGACGAAAGCGCGCAGACGGAATACATTTACGAGCAGCCGGTGGAAAAGTTGCTCGATCGATTGCTGCCACGTTATGTCGAGACGCAAGTACTGAGGGCAATGCTGGAATCATCGGCAGCGGAATACGCGGCACGGATGACGGCGATGGAATCAGCGACGAAGAACGCTGGTGAAGTGATTCAAGGGCTGACGCTGCACATGAATAAGGTGCGGCAGGCAGCGATTACACGCGAAATTATTGAGATTGTCAGCGGCGCTTCGTCGACCGCTTAGGAGAAGGCATGGCTGAGAAATACGCAAGCACCGGACACGTCGTGCAGGTTATCGGGCCTGTGCTCGACATTCAGTTTGAAGCGGACAAACTGCCCGCGATCTTTAACGCGGTTCGCATCACGAGCGAAGGCTACAACATCCCGACGCCGTTGGATATTATCGCGGAAGTGCAACAGCATCTTGGCGAGGGCCGCGTGCGCGCGGTTTCAATGGAGCCAGTCGAGGGCATGGTGCGAGGGATGAAGGCGTACGATTTGGGCACTGGTATTGAGGTGCCGGTGGGCCGCCCGACGCTGGGCCGCGTGATGAACGTCCTCGGCAAACCAGTGGATCAACTCGGACCGATCGTTACCGACACGTATTACCCGATTCACCGCCCCGCTCCGACGCTTGAGGAACAGTCCACCACGCTCGAAATGTTTGAAACGGGCATTAAGGTTGTGGACTTAATGGAGCCGTACGTGAAGGGCGGAAAGATTGGCCTCTTCGGTGGCGCGGGCGTTGGAAAAACGGTTTTGATTATGGAATTGATTCACAACGTCGCGATGAAGCATGGCGGCGTTTCCGTGTTTGCGGGCGTCGGCGAACGCACGCGCGAAGGCAACGACCTTTGGCTAGAAATGAGCGAAGGTGGCGTCATCACGCCGGGTAACAGCGAGAAATCGCGCTGCGCGCTGATTTATGGACAGATGACGGAGCCGCCCGGATCGCGTTTGCGTGTCGGACTGACCGGCCTGACCGTCGCGGAATATTTCCGCGACCAGGAACACTTGGACGTGCTTCTCTTCATCGACAACATTTTCCGGTTCGTGCAAGCAGGTTCTGAAGTCTCGGCACTCTTGGGCCGCATGCCGAGCGCCGTGGGCTATCAGCCGAACTTGAACACTGAAATCGGTGAACTGCAGGAGCGCATCACTTCGACAAAGTCCGGCTCGATTACGTCGGTGCAGGCGATTTACGTGCCTGCTGACGACTACACGGACCCGGCACCGGCCGCGACATTTACGCACCTTGACGCGACGACGAACCTCTCCCGTCAGATCGTGGAGCGCGGAATTTATCCTGCGGTCGATCCGCTGGCCAGCTACTCGCGCATTTTGGATCCGCGCATTGTTGGCGCGGAGCACTACGCTGTGGCTCGCGGAGTGAAGTCGATTCTGCAGCGCTACAAGGATTTGCAGGACATCATCGCGATTCTCGGTATCGAAGAACTATCCGACGACGACAAGCGGACTGTGGCTCGCGCGCGCAAGATCGAAAAATTCCTCTCGCAACCGATGTTCGTGGCGGCGCAGTTCACCGGCCTCGAAGGCAAGTACGTGAAGATCGACGACACCGTTCGCAGCTTCAAGGAAATCGTCGAAGGAAAATACGACGACGTTCCGGAGCAGGCGTTCTACATGGTCGGTACAATCGAGGAAGCACTCGAGAAGGCCGAAAAGATGAAGGCAAGCGCGTAAATGCCGGACGCTCTCCAACTCGTGATGGTGACTCCGGAGCGGCAGCTCCTGAGCGAACGCATCGTGGAAGTAAGTCTTCCCGGTGCGGACGGCGAGCTGGGCGTATTGCCTGGCCACGCCGCTCTTATCACGGAGTTGGGTATCGGCGAACTGCGCTACCGGACCGCCGGTGGCGCGATGTCCGAACCGATCGCGGTGATTCGCGGATTCGCTGAGGTTTTGGCCGATCGTGTGACGGTCCTTGCGGAAACCGCAGAGCGTGCGCAAGACATTGATATCGAGCGCGCGAAAAAGGCGCTCGAGCGCGCAGAAAAACGGATCGCCGAAGGGCCGGGCACCCAGGACATCGATTGGGATCGCGCCACCGCGGCGTTGCAGCGCGCGCTGGTCCGCCTGAAAGTCGCAGAATATGCACCGCGGAGACGCAGCGCAACCGTTTCCGGTCAGTAGGACTTCTTCCCTTGGCGAAAATCACGATGTACAGCACGACCTGGTGCCCGGATTGCCGGCGTGCGAAGGACTTTCTGCAGCGGCGCGGCATCGAGTTCGACGAGGTGAATATCGAAGAAGATCCGGACGCCGAAGACATGGTGATCGCCGCGAACAATGGGCGGCGCCGCGTGCCGACGATCAAAGTCGGAGATCGATTCTTCGCGTGCAGTCCGTTCAACCCGCAGCAGCTCGCCAACGAGTTGCAGATCCCTCTCAATCCAGAGAGAAAGAGCTGAAGTCAGAGTTCGGCGAGAAGAGAACGTTTCCAGGCTCGAATTTCCGTTTCGCTTCGTTTATAAAAGGTCCATTGCTTGATACGCTTGCCGCGGATCAGGCCGGCTTGCGCCAGGATCTTCAGGTGATCGCTGGTGGTCGGATGGCTTACGCACAGTTTTCGCGCAATGAAGAGACCGCAGACGCCGTCTTTCACTAAATCGCCATGAATCTGCGGCGGGAAGTGCTTCCGGGGATCGCGCAGCCAATCCAGGATGCGCCGCCGATTGGAGTTTGCGAGAGCGCGAAAAACAGCATCGGTCTTCATTTTCAGTCCATCCAAAATGGCAGTTGTGTATTTAGCAAAATGCCGAAGTATAATGGCAGTCTATCATGAATCCCATTCAACCTCAGCTACCCGTAAGCCGCGAGGAGATACGCGAATTTTTCCCCCTTCTGGCGCCGCATGTACGCAAGACGCCGATTGTGCACGTGAATGCGACGGAGTTCGGGCTTGGGGATGCCTCATTGGCGCTAAAACTCGAGCTATTGCAACACACGGGGTCTTTTAAAGCGCGCGGCGCGATAACTAATCTGCTGACGAAAACCGTTCCGAGAGCCGGCGTGGTTGCGGCATCCGGTGGAAATCACGGAGTGGCGGTCGCGTTCGCCGCGCAGAAATTCAATGTTCCGGCAAAGATTTACGTTCCTACCGTTGCGTCCGTCGCGAAAATCGATCGAATTCGCGGGTACGGCGCGGAGTTGGTGATTAGCGGTGAGCGCTACGCCGATGCTTACGCAGAAAGCCAAAAATGGATCGCGGAGTCGGGGGCGATGGCGATCCATGCGTACGATCAGCGGGGGACCATGCTCGGTCAAGGGACAGTCGGCCTGGAATTTGAGGAACAAGCGCCGGACTTGGACACGTTACTGGTCGCGGTCGGTGGTGGAGGCTTGATTGGCGGCATTTCGGCATGGTATGCGGGCAAAATCCGCATCGTTGGCATTGAGCCGCAGCAAGCGCCGACGTTAACGCGGGCGCTCCAGGCCGGGCGACCGGTGGACGCGGAGGCCGGCGGAATTGCAGCGGATTCGCTTGCGCCGCGGCGCGTCGGCGAACTAATGTTTCCGCTCGCGCAGAGGTTTGTCGAGCGAGTGTTGCTCGTGAGCGATGAAGAGATCAAGCAGGCGCAGCAGGCGTTGTGGAAAGAGATGCGGATCGCGACGGAACCGGGCGGCGCTGCGGCATTCGCCGCGTTGTTATCGCGAAAATATGAACCGGTGAATTCAGAACGAGTCGGCGTGCTCATCTGCGGTGGAAATTCCGACGCAGTGGACTTTTCGAAATGAGAGAGGATGTAAAATGTCTGTTTACGATAAATTGAAATCGATGGACATCTCGCTGCCCGATCCGGTTGCACCGGCCGCGGCATTTGTGATGACGGTTCGCAGCGGGAATCTGCTTTTTGTCTCAGGGCACATTGCGAAACGCGACGGGAAGGCTTGGAGTGGACAACTGGGCGGGGAACTTGCCACGCAAGAAGGCAAGCAGGCGGCGCGCCAGGCAGCGATTGACGTTGTCGCTACGATGCATCATGCGCTTGGCGACCTAAGCAAAGTGCGGCGGATTGTAAAGGCGTTATGTCTGGTTAATTCGACGTCGCGATTTACGGAGCATCATCTCGTGGCCAATGGGGCTTCGGAACTGCTGCAAGACGTGTTCGGCGAAAAAGGCAAGCATGCGCGAAGCGCGATTGGCGTTGCACAACTGCCGCTTGGAGCGTGCTTTGAAGTAGAGCTGATCGCGGAAGTTGGTGACTGAGCGGATCGCAAGCTAGTTGGAAATGCCGCGCGTCCAGACTCGCGTAACTTGCAGCGCTTCGTTCAGCAACAAAATGTCCGCGTCAGCGCCCGTGCGTAACGCGCCCTTCTTAAATTCAATGCCAAGAATCGTTGCGGGATTGAGTGTAAGCATCCGCAGCGCGTAAGCAAACGGTATTCCCAGCGCGACAATGTTGCGCAATGCGCGATCGAGCGTGAGCGTGCTGCCTGCCAGCTTTCCCTCCGCGTCGCGGCAAACGCCGTTCACAACCGTCACGTCGATGCCGCCGAGTTTGTATTTTCCGTCTGGCATTCCTGTGGCCGGCGTTCCGTCACTGATCAAAACTACGTGTTCCGGCCCTTTCGCCTGCAGCAATACCTTCATCGCGATTTCGTCCACGTGAATGCCGTCGGCGATTAATTCCGCGTTCACTTCAGGAGACGTGAGCACCGCGCCGATCACACCGGGGTCGCGGTGCGAAAAGGGTCGCATGGCGTTGTAGGCGTGAGTGGCGTGATGTGCACCGTGCGCGATCGCGGCGCGCGCCTGCTCGTAGGTCGCGTCGGTATGGCCGATAGAAACGACCATCCCGAGGCTGCGAGCCGCGTCGATACACGGCATCGCGCCCAGAAGCTCGGGAGCGATCGTCAGGATGCGCCCATTTCCCGATGCTGCCTGCAGGAATTTCTGCAGCACTTCCGCCGACGGCGATTGCAACAAGCTCGACGGGTGTACGCCGCGGCGCTCTTTGCTCAGGAACGGTCCCTCAAAATGAATTCCGAGAATCTCTGCGCGGGATTCGTTGCGTTCAAACTGCCGTGGTATGTACTTGGAAATGCCTTCGACCGCACGAATCGTATCGTCTGTCGAGGCAGTGACTGTGGTGGCGACGATCGACGTCGTTCCGAACTGCGCGACACGATTTGTAATTGTACTCAGGGCTTCGGCGGAACCTTCCATAACGTCACGCCCGCCAGCGCCATGAATATGAACGTCGATGAATCCAGGGACCGCCATGGAATCCTCTGCACGAATCTCCGCGGTCCCAGCCGCCAGCTCAAATTCATCGCGCTTACCGATGCGCTCGATTTCGCCGTCGCGAATCAAAATTGCGGCATCGTGGATTTCGGAATTGGGAGTGATTGCCTTGCCGACATGGAGGAGTGTGGTAGTCATGGCCCGGAAAGTATCGTAGCGGAGGGAGCCTCAAAAACAAAACGGGCACTTCGCGAGGAAGCGCCCGTTTTTGAAATAAATAACTGAAAAGTGGGATTTACTTTGAAGCGGCGGCAGCCATGTCAATGCTGGACAGCTTGAGCGTGTCGCCGTCGACCGAGCCTTTCACGGTTACGTGATGGCCCGCGTGAGCCGCCACTTTATCCTGTGCGTCAATGGCGTAGACTTTCTTGTCTGCGTCATTCACGAACACATACTTGGCGTTGTGCTCTTTCACGCACTTCGTGGTGCATTCGCCGGCCTTGTCATTTGCGCCCTTGACGCCGCACTGGCTGTCAGAAATCCAGCCCGTCCAGCTGCCGTCGGCCGCCATGGTTAGAGCGGCTGCGAACAGAGTCGCGGCCGTCAGACTTGCAAAACGTACTTTCATGAGTTATCCCTCCTGGAACTGCTCTGCGGTATGAAGTAGGTCCGCCGGGCTGGAGAAAAGCTTGGCACAAGGCCCCGCCTATGTCTAGACCCACCAAACACTTGTACGGCCAAATCGGTACGCCGGATGTAGCTCCCTGGCTGGAATACTCCGCCAAAGAGAGAGGGGATCCTTGCGGATCCCCTCTCCGGTTGATTCTCCATTGGCAATGGAGGTGTGCTCGGCAAAGCTAATCCAATTTTACTGCCCGGAGCCGGTGTTCGCGGCAGCTGCTGTCGTGCCGCCAGCCTTCGGAATGCTCAAGTAGCCGGACGCTGTGGTCTTGGTGACTTTGTTGACCACGAGTTCCAGCGCCTGGCGCGTTCCGCCCGTGTAGAAGAAGATCGGCTCGTTGACGGAGCGGTTCTTCTTTTCGAAGCTCTTGTCGTCGGCGAGAACGTTGATCGTGTACTGGTTCTTCTTGGTGTTGGTGTCCCGCAACTCGACTTGCACGGAGCCGACGTGTTGGGCGCCGCCCTTGCGAGAAACGGTGAATTCGAAATAGTCGCGCTGGCCCATCCGGCGGAGCTGATCGATTTCATCGTGATTGCGGGCGATCAGCGTGCCCATTTCGCTCTTCGCCATCTGCAGGCTGCTGTTCGTCGCATCGAGATCGGTGCGAACGCCTGTGACGTCGCCGCTCAGCTTCGTCACATCTTCTGTGTTCGCTTTTCCGGCCAGCTTCTGATTCACGTCTGCGCCGAGCGCGGTCAGCTTTTTATCGTAGGTCACGACGGCCGACTTGTGCTGTTTGCGAGCCGCGATCAAGTCCGATTGGGTAACGTTCAGTTTGTCGGTCACGACTCTTAAGTCGCTCTGGAGCTGCTGGTTAATTTCATCGTCCTTGGCAAGGCGCTGGGCCAACGCATCGTTTTGCTGTTTCAACGACGCTTGCGTCGTTTGTTCAACGTTATTCGCGTGGCTCAACGCACTCACGCCTATTCCCAATCCCAATAACGAAACGCCGCCCAACACGGCCACAGCCAGACCAACCCACCGCGGGGTTCCGGACGTGCTATGAGAGCTCGATTCCTGATACTCGTTCATGTACTTCTCCTTTTGGCGAATCCCGCCCTGTGCCGTAAAGAGGTGCACCCGTCGAACCAAACTCCGACGGAGGGCTAGTCCCCATGTAACTGGCTTCGAATGAGCAAGTTCTGGCTGACGGGGCGCCAGATATGGGAAAGTGGATGTAGTACTAGTACGCGTAATCTTTACTTGCCTGTTGAGCCCGCTGTAAATTTTGCTAGAACTGGAATAGACGTCCTATGGGCATGTCGCTGCGCCCTGTATCTGCAGCGATTTTTCAACGGTCTCAGTAAGCTATTGACAATATGCGAGTTATTTTTATGCGGCTTGCGTCGTAGCAGGCGAGTCTGACTCGCTCAGCGTCGCGAAATATTGATCCAGCGTCGTAGTAGCGGCGCTAAGAACGACTCTGCAGTTCTCGCACGTTCCCAAATGCAACTCGATATCCTTGGAAACGGAGGGCGCTAATTTTCCCTCTAAGTACCAGCAAATAAGATGGATAGTGTCCCTACAGCTCATCGCAATCGCTCCCTCAGCGACCCTTACGTCGGCTAACAAACCCTGCTGATAACGGTGCAGGTACGGGTCCAAAGTCGCGACACGTCTGAGGTTTTGCAAATGATTGAAACCAGGCTATTTATCTAATCTTTCCCGGGATTTACGGTTTTGTCTGCCGGCAGACTTTACATGGTTTACTGTACGCGACTGTCTTGCGCTTAGTGCTGCGGCGTCCCAGCCAGCCCGCGCAGCGTTGCGATGCGATCCTCAAGCGGCGGGTGCGTGCTGAACCAGGAGGAAAAGGTTCCAGTGCCGAAGAGCGGTTTGACGATGCAAAGAGCGCTCGTCGTCGGCGAAATCCGCGTGGTAGGTATTCGATTGTTGTACGCACCCAGTTTTTGCAATGCGCTGATTAGCCCGTACGGATTGCCGACCATACGCGCGCCGGTTTCGTCCGCGCTGTACTCGCGCTGGCGAGAAAGAGCCAGCTGTAGAAGTGTGGCGCCGACGGGAGCAAGGAAGATCAAAAGAAGCGTGAGAATCCCACCACCTTCACGGTCGCGGTCGTCGTGATCGCCACCGCCGCCGAACCAGAATCCGATGTGTCCAAGAAACGTGATAGCTCCAGCGAGCGTCGCGGCGACGGAGCTGATGAGAATGTCGTAGTTCCGCACGTGCGAGAGTTCGTGCGCTATGACCCCTTCCAGTTCGTCGTCATTCATTAGTTGCAAGAGGCCCTGCGTGACGGCCACGGAGGCATGATTCGGATTTCGGCCCGTCGCGAACGCGTTGGGCGCTTCCTCGGGAACGACGTACAAGTTCGGCACCGGAATACTCGCTTTCGCGGCAAGCCGTTCCATCACGTCGTAAAGGCGCGGTAACTGCTCTCGCGACACAGGCTTCGCCCCGCTGGAGTAAAGCGCGATCTTGTCCGAGAAGAAGTACGCAAAGGCATTCGAAACGAGCGCGAGGCCAAGACCGATGACCATGCCGCCACGGCCGCCGATGTACTGTCCGACGATGACGAGAAACAACGTCAGAGCCGTCAACAATGCTGTAGTTCGCAAAATTTTCATGGAACCCACATGCCTTTCCGCAAAGAACTTATTCCTACGTCATTAGATACGAGCCGCTGCAGCTGGTTGTTTCAGCGGCAGGCGCTCAAATCGCATGGCTTCATTTTTGCCGTCACGATCCACGAGAACGTGATCCCCGGGCAAGACCTTGCCTTCCAGAATCTGCAGCGCCAGTGGATCCTGAATTAAGCGCTGAATGGTGCGCCGCAACGGCCGCGCCCCATATGCTGGATCGTAGCCTTCGCGCGAGAGAATCTCTTTCGCGGCCGGCGTAAGTTCCAGCGCAATTTTGCGTTCAGCGAGCAACGCTTCGACCCTCTTGAGAAGCAATCCGACGATGCGCTCCAGTTGTGCCTTACCAAGAGGATTGAAGATCACGATTTCATCGATCCGGTTGATGAATTCCGGACGGAAGGCCGTGCGCAACGCTTCCATCGCTTCTTTGCGAGCGCGCTCCGGGTTGCCGCTGGACAGTTCGAATATAGCGTTCGATCCGGCGTTGCTGGTCATTACCAGGACGGTATTCCGAAAATCCACGGTGCGGCCTTTTCCATCAGTGAGTCGGCCGTCTTCCAAAATCTGCAACAGCACATCGAATACGTCCGGATGCGCTTTTTCAATTTCGTCGAATAGCACGACGGAATACGGATGGCGCCGCACTTGTTCGGTGAGCTGGCGATCAACCGCGACACGGTATGCTTTTCCATGTATTCGCTCATGTCGACACGGATCATGAGCTTTTCGTCGTCGAAGAGAAATTCCGCAAGCGCGCGCGCCAGTTCGGTTTTGCCCACACCGGTTGGTCCCAGGAAGATAAAAGAGCCAATGGGACGCTTTGTGTCGGACAACCCGGCGCGGCTTCGGCGTACAGCGTTCGAAACGCGGCTGAGCGCCTCTTCCTGTCCCACCACGCGCAGGCGCAGGCGCTCTTCCATGTGCACGAGCTTTTCGGCTTCACCTTCAAGCAAACGTCCAACCGGAATGCCGGTCCACTTGCTCACGAGTCTCGCGATGTCTTCCTCGTCCACCTCTTCTTTGAGCATCCGAGAACCTTTTTGTACCGCATCCGATTGCTGTTCCGCTTTCTTTAATTCCGCTTCCGCCGCGGCAACCTTGCCATAGCGAATCTCCGCAACCTTGGCGAGTTCGCCCGCTCGCTCGTAGCGTTGCTCTTCGGCTTTCAATTGGTCGATCTGTTCTTTCAACTTGCGAATCTTGGAGATTGCGTCCTTTTCCGTTTGCCAACGAGCTTTCTTCGCTCTCGATTCTTCTTTGAGCTTCCCCAGTTCCTTTTCGATCTGGCTGCGCCGTTCTTTCGAGTGTGCATCTGTTTCCTTGAGCATCGCCTGCCGCTCAATTTCGAGCTGCAGAATTCGCCGTTCGACTTCGTCAATTTCGGTCGGCAGGGAGTCGATTTGCATCCGCAGACTCGCGGCGGCTTCGTCCACCAGGTCGATGGCTTTGTCCGGCAAGAACCGGTCGGAAATGTAGCGGTGAGAAAGGGTAGCCGCGGCAAGAATCGCGGCATCCTTGATGCGCACGCCGTGATGAACTTCGTAGCGTTCCTTGAGCCCACGCAAAATGGCGATCGTGTCTTCGACTGTCGGCTCCGTAACCAGCACGGGCTGGAAACGGCGCTCCAGCGCCGGGTCCTTCTCAATGTATTTCTTGTATTCGTTGAGCGTAGTGGCGCCAACTGCGCGTAGCTCCCCTCGCGCCAACGCGGGCTTAAGCATGTTCGAGGCGTCCATGGCGCCTTCGGCGGCGCCGGCTCCAACCAGAGTGTGCAGCTCGTCGATAAAAAGAATGATCTGGCCTTCAGCTTCTGCAATCTCTTTCAACACAGCTTTCAAGCGGTCTTCGAATTCGCCGCGAAATTTTGCTCCAGCCACAAGCGCCGCCAAATCCAGCGCAACGAGCCGCTTCGTCTTCAAAACGTCCGGCACGTCTCCGGACACGATGCGTTGCGCCAGGCCTTCCACGATTGCGGTCTTGCCGACTCCCGGCTCGCCAATCAGCACGGGGTTGTTCTTCGTACGTCGCGCGAGAATTTGCATCACGCGCCGAATTTCTTCATCCCGCCCAATCACTGGATCGAGCTTCGATTTGCGCGCCAGTTCCGTCAGATCACGCGCGTATTTGTCGAGCGACGCGTAGGTCGCCTCGGGATTTTGCGACGTCACGCGTTGGGTTCCGCGTATTCCCGTCAATGCCTGCAAAATTGCTTCGTGTGTCGCTCCGTGCTTCTTCAGAAGCTGCCCGGCCGGATCGTGGTCTTTTCCCGCAATCGCAAGAAAGATATGCTCCGTCGAAACGTAGTCGTCCTTAAATTTGTCCGCTTCCTTAAACGCCTGCTCGAGCACGTCATTCAACGTCCGACCCATCGTTTGCTGCGAAAAACCGTGTACTTTCGGCAGGCGCCCAAGTTCGCGTTCAATTTCGCTCGCCAGGGCTTCCGTCCGGACGCCCAACCGCGTCAGCAGGGAGGGCACCACGCCGTCGGCCTGCGCGACTAGCGCAGTCAAAACGTGCAGCGGCGCGATTTCCTGTTGCTCGTGACGCGCGGCGATCTCCTGCGACGCCTGCAGCGCCTCTTGCGCCTTCACGGTCATTTTGTCGAATCTCAGCAAGTTGTCCTCACTTCAGCAAACTTCGCTGCTCTCTTCAAGCAAAACGGGGCCGGCGCCGGCCAGCCCCCTCTCGTTCTTGACCGGTTGAGGCTGTCTTATCGAGCCGCCGCCGCGGCGGCTTGCGCGCCGACGCTCACCTTTATCTGCTTCGGCTTCGCTTCTTCGCGCTTTGGTATCGTCAGCGTCAGAACGCCGTCTTTGTAGTCGGCCTTGATCGCTCCAGAATTAACTGTGTTGGCCAGAGAGAAGCTCCGCGCGAAAGAGCCATAAGACCGCTCCACGCGCAGGTAGTTCTTCTCGTCGACCTTGGTCTCAAACTTTCGCTCGCCCCGAATGGTCAGACTGTTGTTCTCCACGCGGATATCGAGCTCGTCCGGCGTCACGTCCGGCAAGTCTGCCTTGACCACCAGCTCGTGCTCATCTTCGAAAATGTCCACGGCCGGCGCCGAGGACGTCAAGTTCGACTCCTGAGAGCGGTCGAAAAGCTCATTGAAGATGCGATTGACTTGGGACTCCAGTCCCGAAGTCGGCCGAAAAGCTTCCCAACGGTTCAAAGTGCTCATCGTGAATGTCCTCCATAAATGACTGCACGAAGATAATAAAATATGCGTGTCTTAATGTCAAGTATAAAATCTTCTTCCAGAGTTCAGATATAACCACCCTGTAATCATAGACATAGCTAAATTCTATGTATTTGGCCCGGTTCGGCTTTCCGCTCAAGAGCTCGGCTATTTCTTCTCCCTAAATTGCCCGCAAGTCCCGAACTTTCATCGGCTTAGCTCTCCCTGCTACACTTCACTTCCGAACCATGCGAATCGAAGAACTCGACTACGACCTACCGCTCGAGTTGATCGCGCAGCGCCCCCTCGAACGCCGCGACTCTTCACGGATGCTTCTGCTTGATCGCCTGACCGGCCGGTTAGCCGACAAGGATTTCAGGCAGCTTCCCGAACTCTTGCGTGGCGATGAATTGCTCGTCTGTAACAACGCTCGCGTGATTCCGGCGCGCCTATTCGGCAAACGAGTCGGAGTTCATTCCCAAACGCCATCGCGATCGACGTTTCGCGAACACCTGAAAGGTCAGGTCGAGGTTTTGCTTGCGCGTCGCCTGGCGCTGGACACGTGGGAGGCGCTGGTGCGCCCCGGCCGCAAACTGCCCGTGGGAGAACGAATTGTTTTCGGCGACAGCGAATTGGAAGGTGAGATTGTCGCGCGCGGTGAGCTCGGATTGCGAACGATTCGCTTTCGCTCCGCAAGCGGTAAGGGAATCGATTTACTTCTCGATGCACTCGGCCACATGCCCCTGCCGCCGTACATCGATCGCGACGACGAAATTTCAGACCGATCGCGTTACCAAACAGTTTTTGCAAAAAGTCCTGGCGCGGTGGCGGCTCCAACCGCAGGCCTACATTTCACGCCGGAAATATTAGAGGCAATTCGCGCACGCGGTGCGGAAACCTGTGAGCTAACACTCGATGTGGGTCTCGGCACTCTCCAGCCCATTCATGCCCGGGACCTAAAAGATCACGTGATGCACGGCGAGCGGTATGACATTCCGGCTGACGCCGCGGCAAGAATTTGTGATGCGCGCCGGAACGGGAGGCGGATTGTGGCGGTTGGCACGACGGTTGTGCGCGCATTGGAAGATGCCGCGCTCCGTGCGGCGAACGATGCCTCGAGCGAAATCATCGTCGCCGGCGCTGCGGAGGCCAAACTCTTCATCACCCCGGGATTTTCATTTCGGGTCGCGGATGAATTGCTGACAAACTTTCATCTGCCGCGATCGACCTTGCTCGCCTTGGTCTGCGCGTTTGCCGAAAAGGACTTTATATTGGGAGCGTACCGCCATGCGGTGGCCGCAAAATACCGCTTTTACAGTTATGGAGACTGCATATTCATTCAAAACGGTGTTGCGCGGTGATTGCAAACCGTCAAATTCGCCGCACAACTCGCAGGAGTGCAGAGTGAGCCCCAAAGAGCACCGCCGCGGGAAATTGTAAACTTAGAACCCATCCCGACAACGCACGCTTCCGGCAGGCAGAGAGGCCGCAGCGTTCTGCAGCCTCTCCCTCGTCCGGCGGAATGGTCCAAACAACTTCATTGCCTGCTCCGTTTGATTATTCGCTGAACACGAAAACGCGCTTCTGGCCGGAAAAGCGAACTTCCTTCACCTGTCCGTTTTCGCCGAGCAGCACCGCATCGTAATCCGACTTCTTATCCCGGTCTTCCCAGCGGCCTTCCGACTGCGCGACCTGATCTTTGCCGTGTTGGACCGTCACTCTGTTGCCGTCGATCGTGAGGCGGTACTCCCCGGCTTGTAGTGTGGCCTGGCCGACTTTGGCTGGTTGTGTGATGTTGATCGTCTTGACGAACGGCTTCGCAAACACGGGAATCGCAATGCAAAGCGCGCCAAAGAGAGCTGCGGTACGTACAAGAGCTTGGGATTTCATGAGTGTAATTCCTTTCACACAGGATCGAGTCAGCGCAATGGCCGGAGCGCGACGCGAGAGGAGTTGACACACCCATGCCGAGGCGAGTAGATTCGCCGTTCGACACCGTTTCTTCCTGGACTAACCGCCGGAAAGACTTGCGTGTCATACGCCCCGCGGCTGCCACCGCGGGGTTTTTGCTTCTTCGCTAAATACCGCTCCAGAACTGGCTGCCATTTGATAGACGAATGCGTCCTATCAAATGTTTCGCGGAGTCTCTTAAATAATTTGTCATTTCCCCGATCAAGCACGACTGTGACATCCAAAGTGGCACTAGAGAAAAGGGCCTTTCATAAATTTCAGATATTTTTCATCAATCTTTCTGAAATCCCGGCAAAGCAACACGCCTTTTCTGCCCCGCATCCGTCAAATCCGCTTCCTCTCGTTGCCGACTCGTGCATCTGTTTGCGTGTTCATCTATACTCAGGTGCACTCTTCGGGCATTGTTCATGCGGATCCTCATTCTTAGTGACATCCACGCCAACTTCACGGCACTTGAGGCAGCACTGAACCAAGCCGCGGGCCACTGGGACGTAGCCGTTTGCCTCGGTGACATTGTGGGTTACGGTCCCGATCCGGCTGAAGTCAGCGAAAAAATTCGCAGTGTCACTCATGCCTGCATCCGCGGAAATCACGACAAAGCCGTCGCCGGCATCATGAGCACGGGGGACTTCAACCCGGTCGCGAAGTCCGCCGTGGATTGGACGCGGAACCAGCTTTCGCCGGAATTAATGAAGTGGCTTGCGGAATTGCCCAAAGGCCCGATGGAATCCAACGACCTCGTCCTGGTTCACGGCGCGTTTCAGGACGAGGATGAATATGTCTTCACTCCGGCGCAGGCGCTGGAAGGCTTGCTCGATTCAACCGCCGCCGTCACATTTTTCGGACACACTCATCATCAGGGCGGATTTTCTTACCACGATAACAACCTCGAAGTTCTCCAGATTCGTCCGCGACCTACGGAACTCTTCGCCCCGCTGAGAATCGAACCTGAAAAACGCTATCTTTTGAATCCCGGCTCGATCGGCCAGCCTCGCGATGCGGACCCGCGCGCTTCGTTTGCGATTGCGGATCTCGCCAACCACGCCGTGGAATTTTGGCGTGTACCGTACGAAATTGGAAAAGTACAATCTCGCATGAGGAAGGCCGGGCTCCCGGAGCCGCTTGTCCAGCGGCTCGAATTTGGCCGATAGAGCCTGCATCCATGGAAACACCGTTACTTAATCCGTCGCAACCATCGCCGCGAGATTCGCGCACCGCCGCCGGCCGGCAAATTGCCATTTCGCTCGTTGTCGTTCTGCTTGCGCTTGGCGCTTACTTTTTCTTTTTCAAATCTCCTCAACGCCCCGCCTCGCAAGGCACGCTACCACTCACTTCCGGTTCCCCGGAGCAGGCGTACGCTTCCGACGTGCGAATCGGCAATCTGGCCATGAAACAGGCGGAAAATTTCCTGAATCAGGAAGTCAAGATTTTGGAAGGTGACGTCTTGAACTCTGGAAACAAAGTCGTGCTCGCCGTCGATGGCACGATCGAATTTCGCGATGGCCTCGACCAGATTGCCCTTCGCGAAACACGTCCCCTTGTTCCGCCATCGCCCGCCGGTCTT
>WNFL01108729.1_pt1 | contig 17421 bp, 18 predicted proteins | sample 5400361 | NCBI WGS metagenome assembly WNFL01 (sample SAMN13153351, study PRJNA577476) | soil metagenome | isolation source: 40 cm soil on Douglas fir-dominated hillslope | place: USA:California | collected 2013-09-17 | reverse complement strand
GCGTTGTCCAACCGCATGGCCAACTTCACCAGCATGCGGCCGAACGAAGAGTTCTACCTGATGGGACGGACGGGACGTTGAGATGACGCCGAACGAGTGGGGTGTGCTGCAAACGGTTGCGCTGGCCTCGCTCCTCGCCTGGGCAAGCGGGCTGCGACTCTACCTGGTGGTCTTCGCAGTGGGGCTCGCGGGCACCATGGGCTACATCGATCTGCCGGCGGGCCTCAAGGTGCTGGAGCATCCCTGGGTGATCGGCGCCGCGGGATTCCTGCTGGTCATGGAATTCCTCGCCGACAAGGTGCCCGGCCTCGACAGCGCCTGGGACGCCCTTCACACCTTCATCCGCATTCCCGCCGGCGCGCTGCTCGCGGCCGGCGCGACGGGCGATACGCTGAGCGCGCTCACGGTCGCGGCCGGGCTCCTCGGCGGCACCATCACGGCCGGCACCCATTTCACCAAGGCCGGTGGGCGCGCGCTCATCAATACCTCCCCGGAACCGTTTTCCAACTGGACGGCGTCGTTCACCGAGGACGCGCTGGTGCTCGGGGCGATCTGGTTCGTGTTCCATTACCCGATCGTCTTCCTCGCGATGCTCGCGCTTTTCATCGTGCTGATGATCTGGCTCATCCCGAAGCTGTGGCGCGGCATCAGGGCTGTATTTCGCGGACCCGCGCCGCAGCCGCAATAGACCGGGGACAGACCACCTGTTCCGTTCCGCGGGACAGGTGGTCTGTCCCCGGTTCAGGCCGTCAGCGCGGCTTCGACCCGGATCGGGATCCATCCGTCGTGGATGCCGTGGCACGCCACGCTCGCGCCTTCGAAGGGCAATAGCGCCGGCGATTCCACGCGGCACTTTTCCTTCGCATGGGGACAGCGCGGATTGAACGTGCAGCCCGGCGGCGGTTTCAGCGGGTTCGGCACTTCGCCCGCCACCGGCGTCCGCGCCTTGCCCGACATCAGGATGTCCGGAATCGCGCTCTCCAGCATGCGGGTGTACGGATGCAGCGGGCGGTTGAAGAGCGTCTTCGTATCGGCGATCTCGACGATGCGCCCCAGGTACATCACGCCGACGCGGGTCGAGATGTGCGAGACCACCGCGAGGTTGTGCGAGATGAAGAGGTAGGTGAGGCCGTGCTCGCGCTGCAGGTCCTTCATGAGGTTCAAGATCTGCGCCTGCACCGATACGTCGAGCGCGCTCGTGGGCTCGTCGCAGACGAGGAATTCCGGATTCGACGAAAGCGCGCGCGCGATCGAGATGCGCTGCCGCTGACCGCCGGAAAACTCGTGCGGATATTTCTCGCCGTCCTGCGGCGAGAGGCCGACGTCGGTGAGCAGCTCGCCGACGCGCTTCGCCAGGGCGCCGCCGTCGGCGATGAGCTTGTGCGAGCGGATCGGCTCGGCGACGATATCCTGCACGCGCCAGCGCGGGTTCAGGCTCGCATACGGATCCTGGAAGATCATCTGGAAGCGACGGCGCATCGCGAGCATCTCGGTGCGATCGCGGATGCCGGCGAGATCGACGCCATCGAACACCACCGAGCCGCGCGTCGGCGGATAAAGGCCGCAGATGAGGCGCGCGACCGTGGACTTGCCGCACCCCGACTCGCCCACGAGCGAAAGCGTCTCGCCGCGCTTGATCTCGAATGAAACGCCGTCCACCGCCTTGAGGATCTGCCGCGGCGCGTGCTCGATCACGCGGTTCAGCCACGGCGGCGAGACGTCGAAGAACTTCGCCAAGTCGCTTACCGCGAGAAGAACACCCTCGGCTTTATGCATGCACCGCCCCCTCGCTCCACCCCGGATCGGCCTTCGGGGACGCGCGCTCCGGCGCGTGCAGCCAGCAGGCGGCGAATGTCTTCGCAGTCGGCAGCAGGTCGGGACGTTCGACCTTGCAGCGGTCGAACACGCGCGGGCAGCGCGGGTTGAAAGGGCACCCGGGCGGGATCGCGTTGAGCCGCGGCATCGATCCCTCGATCTGCGACAGGCGCTCGAGCTCCTGGCCGACGGAGGGAATCGAGCCCATAAGTCCTGTGGTGTAGGGATGTTGCGGGTTGTGGATGACTTCTTGCACCGGGCCGATCTCGACGATCCGCCCCGCGTACATGACCGCGACGCGATCGGCGGTCTCCGCGATCACGCCCATGTCATGCGTGATCAGCATCACCGCTGTGCCGTGGTCGCGGCCCAGGCGCTTGAGCAGCGTGATGATCTGCGCCTGGATCGAGACGTCGAGCGCGGTGGTCGGCTCGTCGGCGATGATGAGGCTCGGGTTGGCGCACAGGGCGAGCGCGATGACGACTCGTTGGCGCATACCGCCGGAAAACTGGTGCGGGAAATGGTCGATGCGCCGCTCGGGCGCGGCGATGCCGACTTCGCCGAGGAGCTCGATCGCGCGCTTGCGCGCGGCCGAGGCCGAGAGCGGCAGGTGCGTCTGGATGGTCTCGATGATCTGGCGGCCGATGGTGTAGAGCGGATTCAGCGACGTGAGCGGGTCCTGGAAGATTGCGCCGATGCGCCGTCCGCGGATCTTGCGCATCTCCTCGCCGGGAAGGTTGTCGATGCGTCTTCCTTCGAGGAGGATCTCGCCGCCGGCGATTCGCCCCGGTGGATCGAGGAGCCCGATGATCGAGGTGCCGGTGATCGACTTGCCGGCCCCGGACTCGCCTACCACGCCGAGCACCTCGCCCGGCGCGATGTCGAAGCTCACGTCGTCGATCGCCACCAGCGTGCCGCGGCGCGTGTTGAACTCGACGCGAAGGTTGCGAACCTCGAGGAGTGGGCTCATCTCAGCTTCGGATTCAACGCATCCCGCAGCCAATCCCCCACCACGTTGATCGCGAGCACGAGCGTGACGAGGGCGGCGCCCGGGAACACCGTGATCCACCACTCGCCGGAGAAGAGGAAGTCGTTGCCGATCCTGATGAGGGTGCCGAGCGACGGCTGCGTCGGCGGCACGCCCACGCCGAGGAAGGAAAGTGTGGCCTCGGTGATGATCGCCTCGCTGATGTGCAGCGTGACCAGCACCAGCACCGGGCCCAGCGCGTTGGGCAGCACGTGCGTGAACATGATCGCGATCGGATGCCGGCCGATGACGCGAGCGGCCTGCACGTACTCCTTGTTGCGTTCCACCAGCGTCGAGCCGCGCACCGTCCGCGCATAGCGCACCCAGCCCGAGGCGGCGATCGCGAGGATCAACACATAGATGGCGAGCTGGTCGTGCAGCTCCTTGGGAAGCGCCGCACGCGCGAGGCCGTCCACCAGGAGCGCGATGAGGATCGCCGGAAACGAAAGCTGGATGTCGGCCACGCGCATGATGAACGCGTCCACCTTGCCGCCGATGTAGCCGCTGAGGAGCCCTAGCGTCACGCCGAACACCATCGCCAGCAGCGTGGCGAGCAAGCCGACGAGGAGCGACATCCGCGCGCCGAACATGATCGTCGAGAGCACGTCGCGGCCCTGGTCGTCGGTGCCGAGGAAGTACGAGGGGTTGCCGCGGTCGCTCCATGCGGGTGGCGTGAACGCATCGAGCAGGTTCAGCGTCTTCAGGTCGAACGGATTGTGGGGCGCGATGAAGCCCGCGAACACCGCCGCGAGGATGCAGATCAGGGTGACGCCGGCCGCGACCATGACCAGCGGCGACTGCTTGAAGCTGTAGAAGACATCGCCTGCCAGGAAGCGACTGAGCGTTGCGCCGCCCCAGCTCAGTCGTCCTCGAGTCGTCGGGGACCCATTTTCCATCGCTTCCATCAGTGCCCCCCCGCCGCGCTCGCCTCGATGCGAAGGCGCGGGTCCACCGCGTAATACAGCAGGTCGACGATCAGGTTGATCACCACGAAAATGAGCCCGATGAGGCAAAGGTAGGCCGCCATCACGGGAATGTCGGCGAACTGCACCGCCTGGATGAAGAGTAGCCCCATGCCCGGCCACTGGAAGACCGTCTCCGTGATGATGGCGAAGGCGATGATCGCTCCGAGCTGCAGGCCCGTAATCGTGATCACCGGGATCAAAGTGTTCTTCAGCGCATGGCCGAAATTCACCGCCCGGTCATTGAGGCCGCGGGCACGCGCGAAGCGGATGTAGTCGGTGCGCAGGACCTCCAGCATCTCGGAGCGCACGAGGCGCATGACGAGAGTGACCGGAAAGAAGCCCAGCGTGATCGCGGGAAGGATGAGCGCCTTCAGTCCCGACTTGGTCAGCAGTCCCGTCGACCAGAAGCCGAGCTGGGTGGTGTCGCCACGGCCGAAGGAGGGCAACAGGCCCAGCCACACCGCGAAGATGAGGATGAGGAAGATGCCGATCAGGAAATTCGGCAGCGATACGCCGACGAGCGACGTCGTGAGCATCGCGCGCGAGATCCAGGAGTCGCGGTGCAGCGCGGTGTACACGCCCACTGGGATTCCGACCGAAAGTCCGATGATGGCTGCCGTGAGTGCAAGCTCCAGGGTTGCAGGAAGGCGCTCCGCGATGAGCGCGGAGACCGGCCGCCCGAGCCGGAGCGAGATGCCGAAATTTCCCTGCACGGCGTTCGCGAGGAAGGTCGTGAACTGCACGTAGAAGGGCTTGTCGAGGCCGAGGATCTGGCGCATCTGGTCGCGGTCGGCCGCCGTGGCTTCCGGCGGCAGCATGAGCGACACCGGGTCGCCGACGAAGTTGAAAAGTCCGAACGCGATGAAGCCCACGACGAGCATGACGAGCATGCCCTGCAGGAACCGGCGAAGGACGAAAGCGATCACGCGTCTACTGGACCTTCACCCACTTCACCTGCAGGGCATTGTTCGCGAGGTGGACCACGCTCACGTTCGAGCGCATCGCCCACGGGATGACCTGGAAGTGGAGCGGGATATGGCCGACGTCCGCCTGGTGGATCGCCGACACCTCGTGAGCGATGGCCGCCCGCTTCTTGACGTCGATCTCGGTCTTCAGCTTGTCGATCCCCTCGTCGACCTTGGGATTGGAATACCGGCCCCAGTTGTAGTCGCCGTCGGCGGTCTTGGGCACCAGCGTGCGCGTAAGGCTCTGCAGCGCGTATTGCGAATCGAAGGTCGGCACGCCCCAGCCGAGCATGTAGAAGCTCGTGTCCAGGTTCTGCGTCTTCTGGAAGTAGAGCGTGCGCGGCATGGCGTTGACCTTCACCTTCACGTTCACCTGGGCGAGCATGGCCGCGACTGCCACGCAGATCTTCTCGTCATTGATGTAGCGGTTGTTCGGGCAATCGAGCGTGACTTCGAAGCCTTGCGGATAGCCCGCCTCGGCGAGGAGCTTCTTCGCCCGCTCGCGATTCGGCGGCTTCACCTTGTCGAGGTCCTTCGGATAGCCGTCGACCTGCGGCGCGTACATCACCGCGGTGGGCACCGAGAGGCCGCGCATCACCTGTGTCTTGATCGCGGCGAGGTCGATCGCCGCCTGGAAGGCCTCGCGCACGCGCTTGTCCTTGAATGGATTCTTGCCCTTCACACTCGAATAGAGCAGCTCGTCGCGATTCTGGTCCATGCCGAGGAAGATCGTGCGGTTCTCGCTGCCCTCGATAACCTTGATCTTGGGGTCCTGCTTGAGGCGCGGAATGTCCTGCGGCGGCGGATCGAGGATGAAGTCGACCTCGCCCGACAGCAGCGCCGCGACGCGCGTGGAATCCGACTTGATCGGCAGGTACACGATCTCGTTCACGTTGCCCTCGACCTTGCCCCACCAGTTCGAGTTGAGCACCATCACCGTCTTCACGTCGGCCTCGCGGCTGCGCAGGATGTACGGGCCCGTGCCGTTGGCGTTGCGCGACGCGTAGGTTTCCTCCTTCGCCGCGAAGTCCTGGGGCTTGAGGACGTTGTGCTTGGTCGACCACGCCTTGCTCATGATGCGCACCTGGGTCAGCTGCGGCACGAGGATCGGCGAGGGTCCCTCGGTCACGATCTCGACGGTGAGGTCGTCCACCTTCCGCGTCTCCTTCACGCCGGTGAGATAGGGCCGGAAGCGGGAGCTCTCGGCGAGCGCGCGCCCCATCGAGAACACGACGTCGTCCGCGGTGAAGGGGGAGCCGTCGTGGAACTTCACGTCGGGGCGCAGCTTGAAGCGCATCGTCGTCGGATTCACGAGCTGCCACGAAAGGGCGAGGCAGGGCTCGACCTTGAGCTGCTTGTCGCGGGTGACGAGCGGCTCGTAGACGTAGTCGGATACGGCGTTATTGAGCCCCTCGTTCTGGGAGTGGGGGTCCATGGTGAGGATGTCGCCCTGGCTCGACCAGCGCAGAGTCTTGGCGTCTACGACGGACGAGAGGATCAGCGTCGCGGCGAGGGCTGCCGCGCGCAGGGCGGGGGCGGTTTTCATGGCGGGTTTTCTCTCTGGCTGGGGCCGACGAGCGGCTATGGTAACGTCAAATCCCATGACCGAAGAGCTCTTCAGGCAGGACGCCTACCAGGTCGAGACGCCGGCGAAAATCGCCGCCTGCGACGAACGCGGAGTGGTCCTCGACCGCACCGTGTTCTATCCCCGCAGCGGCGGCCAGGCCGGCGATTCGGGGGTCCTGACGCTCGGCGAAGGCACGGTCCTGGCGATAGCCGACACCATCAAGGGCGAGGGCACGATCGTCCATGTTCCCGCACCGGGCCAGGAAGCCGTGGTCGCCAAATTGACTGTGGGCGAGGATGTGACGGCGCGGATCGACTGGGAGCGCCGCCACCGGCACATGCGCTTCCACACGGCCACACACCTGCTGTGCGCCATCGTCCCGCACCAGACCAACGGCTGCTCGATAACCCGCGATTACGCGCGGCTCGATTTCGACATGGTCGAGCCTCTGGATCGAGAGCACCTCGAGCGCGAGCTTGCGCGCCTGGTCGGGGAAGCCCACGACGTTCGCACGGTCTGGATCACCGACGAGGAGCTCGATCGGCAGCCCGAGCTCGTCCGCACCATGACGGTGAAGCCGCCCCGCGGCCTGGGACGCGTGCGGCTCCTGAAAATAGAAGGCGTGGACCTGCAGCCCTGCGGCGGCACGCACGTCGCCAACACCCGCGAGATCGGCAAGCTGCGCGTGGCGAAGATCGAGAAGAAGAGCGCGCGCAGCCGCCGGGTCGTGCTGGAGTTCGGTTAACGGGCCGCCTGGAAGGCGATTTCCTGCTCGTACGTGCGACCGGCGGGGCCCTCGTTGAATTTCCACGCGGACAGCGCGCGCACTACCGAGCGGTCGAAGAGCCGGCGGGGATTCGCCTCGACGATTTCGACGCGCGTGACGTTGCCGTTGCCGTCGAGGGTCAGGCGGGCCTTGATGACGCCCTTGTCGGCGCCCGCTTGCAGCGCTTCACGGGGGAATTCCGGATCGACGCGCGAGAGAAGACGCGCGCTTTCGGCGGCGAGCGCTTGGGGAAACGGAAGAAACGTGGTGAATACCGCCACCGCCAGACTGGCGATGGGAGCGAAGCGAAACATGCTTTTCATTTGAAGTCTCCAAGTTTTGGTGACCGCAGTATACGAAGGGCGAATCGCCTTGCGTGACTTCATTCGGACCATGTCTTTTGGCATGGGTAGAATGTCCAAATGCCTGGAGGACGCCGCCATGACTGAGCCGAAGCCCCGCCTCGAAGCCGCGTCGACGCCCGATAACCCGATGGGCACCGACGGCTTCGAGTTCATCGAGTACACGGCGCCGAATCCCGAGCTCCTCGGCGCGCTCTTCGAGCAGATGGGATTCTCGGCGATCGCCCGCCATCGCTCGAAGGACGTCGTCCTCTATCGCCAGGGGCGCGTCAATTTCATCGTCAATCGCGAATCCGACAGCTTCGCCCAGTCGTTCGCGCGGGTGCACGGGCCGTCGGTGTGTGCATTCGCGATGCGCGTGAAGAACGCGGCCAAGGCCTACCAGCGCGCGATCGACCTCGGAGCGAAGCCTTTCCATGGACCCGTCGGGCCGATGGAGCTCAATATCCCGGCGATCAAGGGCATCGGCGACAGCCTCATCTACCTCATCGATCGCTATCCGGGAAATAACGGCGACCTTTCGATCTACGACGTCGACTTCGTGCCGATCGAGGGCGCGACGCAGAATCCGGCGGGCGCGGGCCTCGTGGAGATCGATCACCTGACGCATAACGTCTATGGCGGACGCATGGACCTCTGGGCGCGCTTCTACGAGAAGCTCTTCAACTTCCGCGAGATCCGCTACTTCGACATCCAGGGCAAGAAGACGGGGCTTACCTCGCGCGCGCTGACCAGCCCCTGCGGCAAGATCCGCATCCCGATCAACGAGCCCTCGGACAAGGGGTCCCAGATCCAGGAATACCTCGACGTCTACCACGGCGAAGGCATCCAGCACATCGCGCTGTCGACGCGCGACATCTATTCGACTGTCGAGGGGCTGCGCGCCAACACCGTGCGCTTCCTCGATACGCCCGACACATATTACGACCGCGTCGATGCGCGCGTGCCCAATCATGGCGAGGACATGGCGCGGCTCAAGCGCAACAAGATCCTCATCGACGGCGAGGGCATCGACAAGGAGCACCACGAGGACAAGCTGCTGCAGATCTTCACCGAGACCGTGATCGGCCCGATCTTCTTCGAGATCATCCAGCGCAAGGGGAACGAGGGATTCGGCGAGGGCAACTTCCGCGCGCTGTTCGAATCGATCGAGGCGGACCAGATGCGGCGCGGGGTCGTGTGATGCCCACGGTCTACGCGCTCGTCGCCGCGGTCGGCGCCCAGTTCACGGCAGTCCACGAAGTCGTGCATGTCGGGAGCCACTTGAGCCCCTATCGGCGCGACTTCCTCGAGGCGCCGGACAATGTCCTCAACAAGCTCGTGCTCCATAGCCTGGACGGGGCAATCGCGAAAGTGGACCCGCAAAGCAAGCGCGTCTATCTCGCCGTCGCGACGCCGCGGCCGAGGAGCGAGACGTATTCGATGGAGACGGCCGCCCTCGAGACGGTGGTCGCGGAGCTGCGGCCCATGCCCGAGCGCGCGCAGTGGGATCGCGTCGTCGTCGCGACGCCGGCGTATCGAGTCGGCGCGGGCGATGCGCTTCCGGGGCGCCTCCAGGGGTTGGGGATCGTCACGCAAGGACTTTGCCAGGGGCAATTGGCCTATTGCGATTCGGGCACGGTGCCCGCGATCGCGGGCCAGGCCGCGGTGACACCCGGCGGCAAACCGATCACCGCGACCCGGTATGTCGCGCCGTACATGTCGATCAAGGTCTCGATCCTCGACGCGAAGACGCTGGAAGTCATCGAGAGCCACGACGTGTTCCAGCACGAGAAGATCTACGATCCCACGTCGAAGACGATGGACATGAACGAGAGCATCTCGAAGCGCGTGTTGGCGACGCGCATCGTGGAGCTCGTCGAGCACGCGACGCGCGAGGCGGTAATGGCGAGCCAGCTTCGCGGGACGGTGGAAGTTCGCGGGGGGCTGCCCCCTCGGGGACAGGATTCGATGCCCGGCGAGGTGAAGGACGCGCCGAAGTGAACGATCGAATTCTCGCGGCGGGCCTGCGCTACCTCTCGGGCTTCGGCGCGCATCACGAGTCGGAAGCCATCGAGGGAGCGCTGCCGGTCGGGCAGAACTCTCCGCAGCAGGCGCCGCTCGGGCTTTATGCAGAGCAACTCTCCGGCACCGCGTTCACGGCGCCGCGAGCGGCGAACCTGCGCTCGTGGCTCTATCGCCTGCGCCCTTCCGCGATGCATGGCCCGTACCGGCGCGTGGGCGAGGGCCTCGTCCGCACCGCGCCTTGCCTGGAAGCGGAGTGCTCGCCCAATCGGCTGCGCTGGGGTCCGCAGCGCTGGCCCTCGGAGCCGACCCATTTCCTCGCGGGCCTCGCCACGCTCGCGACCTGCGGCGACTCGCGGCTGCAACATGGCGCCGCGGTGCACGCGTACACGGCGAACCAATCGATGGAGGAGCGGCTCTTCTTCTACGATGCCGACGGCGAGCTGCTGATCGTTCCGCAGGAAGGGCAGCTTCTGCTCGCGACCGAGTTCGGCCTGCTCGCGGTCTCTCCCGGCGAGATCGCCGTCGTGCCGCGGGGAGTGAAGTTTCGCGTCGAGACCGCGGGCGGCGGCGTGCGCGGCTACGTGTGCGAGAACTACGGAGCGCCGTTCCGCCTCCCGGAGCTCGGGCCGATCGGCGCCAACGGGCTCGCCAACCCGCGCGACTTCCTCGCGCCGACCGCCGCCTTCGAGGATCGCGACGCGCCGACGGAAGTGGTCGCGAAATTCGGCGGCCATCTGTGGAGCGCGCAGGTCGACCATTCGCCGCTCGACATCGTCGGATGGCACGGCAATTATTATCCCTACAAGTACGATCTCGCGCGCTTCAACGCGATCAACACGGTGAGCTTCGACCACCCCGATCCTTCGATTTTCACGGTGCTGACATCCTCATCCGATACGCCCGGCACGGCGAACGTCGACTTCGTGATCTTCCCGCCGCGATGGATCGTCGCCGAGCATACGTTCCGCCCGCCGTATTTCCACCGCAACGTGATGAGCGAGTTCATGGGCCTCGTCCGCGGGGAATACGACGCGAAGAAGGGCGGCTTCGTGCCCGGAAGCGCGAGCCTGCACAATTCGATGAGCGCCCACGGTCCCGATCGGGCCTCCTACGAAATGGCGAGCGGCGCCGACTTGAAGCCGCAATACCTCGCGAACACGCTGGCCTTCATGTTCGAGAGCCGCTACGTGTTCGAGCCGACCGCCTTCGCGCTTGCATCGCCGGCGCTGGACAAGGAGTACGACACGGTCTGGGATGGTTTCGAGAAGCGACGCCAATGAAGCTCGCGTCGCTCAAAGGGCCAACGCGCGACGGCACCCTCGTCATCGTGAACTCGTCTCTCACCCGCGCGGTACGGGCCGACGGCATCGCCGCGACGATGCAATACGCGCTCGAGAGCTGGGAGGCGCTCGAGCCGAAGCTGCGCGACGCCGCGCAGAGCCTCGAGTCGGGGCAGGAGCGGCACGCGTTCGATTTCCAGGCGGCGCTCGGCAAGGGGGAAGTCGCGGCGCCGCTGCCGCGCGCCTACGAATGGCTTGACGGATCCGCGTACCTCACGCACGTGGAGCGGGTTCGGCGCGCGCGCAACGACAAGGTGCCGGAGAGCTTCTACACCGATCCGCTCATGTACCAGGGCGGCGCCGGCGACATGATGGGCGCGCGCGATCCCATCCGCGTGCTCTCCGAGGATTGGGGCGTGGACCTGGAAGGCGAGGTCGCGGCCATCACCGGCGACGTGCCGATGGGCGCCACGACGGACGAAGCATCGAACTGCGTACGCCTTCTCACGCTCGTGAACGACGTGTCCTTCCGGCGGCTGATTCCGGCGGAGCTCGCGAAGGGCTTCGGTTTCGTGAACGGCAAGGGCGCTAACGCGCTCGCGCCCGTGGCGATCACTCCGGACGAGATCGGGAAAAGCTGGAAGGATGGCAAGGTCCATCTCAAGCTTCGCTGCGACGTGAATGGAAAGCGCCTCGGCGATCCGAACGCGGGCACCGACGCGAATTTCAGCCTCTTCGACCTCATCTCCCATGCCGCGAAGACCCGCGATCTCAAGGCGGGGACATTGGTCGGAACGGGAACGATCTCCAACGCCGACAAGTCCACCGGTTACGCCTGCCTGATGGAGGCGCGCCTGGTCGAGCAGGTGGAGCAGGGCGCGGCAAAGACGCCGTTCCTGCATTTCGGCGACACGGTTCGCATCGAGATGAAGGACGCCAGCGGGGCCAGCGTCTTCGGTGCGATCGAGCAGCGGGTGGAGAAATACCAGCGATGACCGGCGAAACCGAACACGCCCTGCGCGGCGACTACAGCCGCGTGCGTGCCGACTACACCGTGGACCAGGAATGGGACACGTATTCAACGGCCGAGCACGACCTCTGGCGGCGCCTTTACGCGCGCCAACTCTCGCTCGTGCCCCGCTATGCGAGTGAGGAATTCTGCGACACGATGGCCTCTCTCAACTACGGCGAAGGAATTCCGCGCTTCGACGTCATCAACGAGAAGCTCGCGCCGGCGACGCACTGGCGGCTCGTGGCGGTTCCGGGTTTGGTCCCGGACCTCGTCTTCTTCGAGCACCTGGCCAACCGGCGCTTTCCCGTCACCGTGTGGCTGCGCAAGCCCGAGGAATTCGACTACATCGTCGAGCCGGACATCTTCCACGACTTCTTCGGCCACGTGCCGATGCTCTTCAATCCGGTGTTCGCCGATTACATGCAGGCCTATGGCCAGGGCGGCATCAAGGCGCACCAGCTCGGCGCGATCGAGATGCTCTCGCGCCTCTATTGGTACACGGTCGAGTTCGGCCTCATCGAGACGCCGAAAGGCATTCGCACCTACGGGGCCGGGATCCTTTCTTCCGGGGGCGAGATCAGCTACTGCATCGAGAGCCCGAACCCGAATCGCATCGGCTTCGACCTTCTGCGCATCATGCAGACCCGCTACAAGATCGATACCTTTCAGGAAACCTACTTTGTCATCCGCGACTTCAGCCAGCTCTTCGAGGCGACTGCGCCGGATTTCGCGCCGTACTACGATCACCTTCGCGGACGCGAGCCTTATGCGCCCTCGGCCGTATTGGCGACCGACAAGGTGTATCACCGCGGCATCGCGCCGGTCCGCGCCGCCTAGGGTTTATCCGCCATGAGTTCGAAGGGATCGGATGCCGGCTTCCGTGATCACTTGATCCGGTATGGCGGCGACGCGTATCCGGAAATCGTCGAGAAGGCGCTCGGTTGCTACGTCTGGGATGCCGAGGGAAACCAGATCCTCGATTTCACCTCGGGCCAGATGTGCGCCACCGTCGGCCACAACCATCCCAACATCGTCGCGGCCATTCGCGAGAGCTGCGAGACGGCGTTGCATCTGTTCTCGGGCATGATTCCGCGCAGCGTCGTCGATCTCTCGAAGGCGCTCGCGAAGCTCGTCCCGAAGCCGCTCTCGAAGTCGCTCTTCGTGAATACCGGAAGCGAGAGCAACGAGGCCGCGATCAAGATGGCCAAGCTCCATACCGGAGGCTTCGAAGTCGTGGCGCTCGGCGGATCGTGGCACGGCGTCACCGGACACGCGGGATCCGTCTCGTTCGCGAGCGATCGAAGGGGATACGGCCCCGGGATGCCCGGCACCTTCGTGATTCCGGAGCCGAACGCGTATCGCTGCCCGGTAAAGCACTGTCGCGACCGATGCGATCGCACCTGCATGAAGGTGGGTTTCGAGCTCCACGACATGCAGTCCACGGGCGCGCGCGCCGCCGTCGTGGCCGAGCCGATCATCAGCGCGGGCGGCGTGATCGTTCCGCCCGACGGCTACTTCCAGGCGCTTCGCGACGAAGCGCACAAGCGCGGCATGCTCCTCGTCTTCGACGAGGCGCAGACCGCTTTCGGGCGCCTGGGCCACTGGTTCGCGGCATCGCGCTTCGGCGTGACGCCGGACATCATGACCGTGTCGAAGACCCTTGGCGGGGGAATACCGCTGGCGGCGGTCATCACCACCGATGAAATCGAGGAGAAATGCCACCAGCGCGGCTTTGCTTTCTACACCTCCCATGTCTCGGATCCGCTGCCGGCAACCGTCGGCCTTGCGGTGCTGGAAACGATCGAAAGCGAAAACCTGCTGGAGCGCGCGCGAGAGATGGGGGATTACCTCGCAGCGGCGTTGCGCGAGCTGCAATCGCGCCACGAAGAGATCGGCGACATTCGCGGGATGGGCCTGCTTCGCGGCGTCGAGCTCGTGAAGGACCGCGAGACGCGCGAGCCCTACCACGAGTTGGGCGCCCTCACCACCGAGCGGTGCCTGGAGCTCGGGCTCAGCATGAACATCCGCCGGCGCCCGGAGCGCGGTTCCGTATGGCGCATCGCGCCGCCCTTGACGGTGCGCCGTGAGGACATCGATACGGCGATGACCATCTTCGACCAGGCGCTCCGGGAGATGAAAGACTTGATCGCGAAACGTCGCTGACGGCATCGAGCCAATCGGGCAAAATGGCCCGCTGAGATCGCCAAACAACCGAGGGGGACCCCAATGCGCATTCGATCGATTCTGGGAGTGGCATCTACGCTGGTCCTGGGCATGCTCGTGCCCGGGCTTGCGGGCGCGGACGCGATGCAGGACATCAAGGCGAAGGGCACGCTCGTCGTCGGGACGAAGGCCGACTACCGCCCGTTCGGGTTCCTGGATCCTTCCGGGAAGATCGTGGGATTCGAGCCCGACCTCGCCGCGGATCTCGCCAAGCGCCTCGGCGTGTTTCTGCAGCAAGGCAAGATCGACCTCATGATCGCGACGATGAGCGACACGCCCGAGCGCCGCAAGATCGTCGATATCCTGGACCCGAACTACTACGGCTCCGGCACCAACGTACTCGCGAAGAAATCGGACGGCTTGAAGAGCTGGGAGCAGCTCAAGGGCAAGAAGGTCTGCCTCATCCAGGGCGCGTTCTACAACAAGGAGCTGCAGGAGAAGTACGGCGTCGAGGGCGTGGCCTTCCCGGGCACGTCCGAGGCGATGACGGCGCTTCGCAACGGCAACTGCCTGGCCTACGCGTACGACGACACGCAGATCGTGGGCGAAATGCAGAAGCCCGAGTGGAAGGACTACGAGATGCCGCTCAACTCGATCCTGGTGGTGCCGTGGGGCGTCGCGGTCAAGCAGGGCGAGAAGGCCTTTGGGGAGTTCGTCTCGAAGGCGATCGTCGAGTGGCACAAGACGGGCATGATCCGGCAGCTCGAGACCAAGTGGGGCATCAAGCCCACGAAGTTCGCCGAGGAGATGCAGGCGAAGTACAAGTAGCCTTCCGCGGCGCGCGGGCGGGCGGAAGTGCAGCCGGTCTGGGATTGGTTCCGGTGGCTCAATCAGTCCACCGGGATCAACCTCAGCATCCTCTACGATGCGTTCGACCGCGCGCGCTTTGCGCGCGGCTTTGTCATGACGCTCACCCTGGCGGCGACCTGCATCGTGCTGTCGGTCGTGATCGGCGTGGCCGGCGCGTGGATCCAGGGCTCGCACCACCGCGTCCCGCGCGCGGTGGTCCACTGGTACATCCAGGCCTTCCGAAACACCCCGCCGTTGGTCCAGCTCTACTTCTTCTATTTCGGACTCGGCAGCCTCGTCGCCGGCGCTTCCGGCCCGCTCGTCTCCAACGTGGCCTGGGCCGTGATCTCCCTTTCGTTCTTCGCCGGCGCCTTCAACGTCGAGATCTTCCGCGCGGGCATCGAGGCGGTTCCGCGCACGACCATCGAGGCCGCCGAGTCGCTGGGCTTCAGCCGCTGGCAGGCTTACCGGCGCATCGTGCTCCCGCTCGCCTTCCGCATCAGCCTGCCCGCGCTCAACAACAATCTCGTGAACCTGGTGAAAACCACCACGCTCGCCTACGCGATCGCAGTGCCCGAGATGCTCTACGTCTCGAGCCAGATCTGGTCCGACGAGCTGAACGTGCCGGTGATGATGAACGTGCTGCTACTCTGCTACTTCCTGCTCGTGGGCCTGGTGGTGTGGCTGATGACGAAGTGGGAGCATGCGATGCGCGTGCCCGGTTTCGGCACGTGAGCGCGCTGCCGGTACTGCTGCCCGCGGCCGAGCGGCTCGCCCTTGCGGCCGAGCGGCAGCGTGCGCTGGGCGCCGCGCCCCTCAGGCTCGAGGCCTCCCACGGCTTGATGCTGCTGGGGCTCTTCGTGGTGGGCTGCGGCATCGCGCAGGCGCAGGTCGGGGTCGACAAGCCTTCCGTGCTCGACACGCTGGTGAAATGGACGCCGGTGCTCGCGAAGGGCTTCGTCTTCAACCTCGCCATCAGCTTCCTCGCGATGGCGATCGGAACCGTCGCCGGCTTCTTCCTGGGCGCCGCCCGGATCTCGAGCATGGCGCCGGTGAGGGGCGGCGCATGGTTCACGATCAACTTCTTCAGGAATGCGCCCTGGCTGGTGCTGCTCTTCTACTGCATGCTCCTCCTTCCCTTCCAGGTGAGAGTGTTCGGGACGACCATCCCCATTCCCGACTGGACCAAGGCGACCTTGGGGCTCGCGCTCCCGGTGATGGCGAACGTGGCCGAGATCGTTCGCGGGGCCATCCAGTCGATCCCGACCACGCAGTGGGAGGCGGCGCACTCGCTCGCTTTCAACCGGCGCCAGACGTTCTGGATGATCATCATCCCGCAGTGCGTGAAGCGCATGCTCCCGCCCTGGATGAACCTCTACGCGATACTCACGATGTCTACGGTGCTCGTCTCCATCGTGGGAGTGAACGACATGATGACCCAGACCCAACGGGTGCTTTCGGCGGAGAGCCGCCCCGAGCTGCTGCTCGCCTTCTACAGCTACGCGCTTTTGTGGTTCTTCGCCTACTGCTATCCGATCGCGCGCTGGACGGTGCGGCTGGAAGCGCGCTACGCGGTGCGGCAATGACGACGGCCCGGGACAGCGGCGTCGCCGAGCCGATCGTCGAGTTGCACGACGTCCATCAGTCGTTCGGCCAGACCGAGGTCCTGGCGGGAGTCTCGTTCAGCGTGCCCAAGGGCGGCGTCGTCTGCATCATCGGTCCCTCCGGCGCCGGCAAATCGACGCTCCTTCGCTGCATCAACGGGCTCGTGCCGATCCAGAAAGGAACGATCCGCGTCGCGCGCTTCGACGTGCACGCGCTCAGGACCGACGCCGAGAGGATCGCGCTACGCAAGGAAGTCTCGATGGTGTTCCAGCAATACAACCTCTTTCCGCACAAGACCGCGCTCGAAAACGTCATGATGGCGCCCGTCTACGTGCTCAAGGAGGATCCGAAGGAAGTGCGCGAGCGCGCGGTGGCGTTGCTCACGAAGGTGGGCCTGCAGGCGAAGCAAGACGCCTATCCCGGTGAGCTTTCCGGCGGCCAGCAGCAGCGCGTCGCGATCGCCCGCTCGCTCGCGATGCGCCCCGAGGTGATGCTCTTCGACGAGGTGACCGCGGCCCTCGACCCGGAAACCGTGAAAGAAGTGCTGAACACCATCAAGCAGCTGGCGCGCGAAGGCATGACCTGCATTCTCGTGACGCACGAGATGCGTTTCGCGCGCGAGCTCGCCCACGAGGTGATCTTCACCGACGACGGGAAGATCGTCGAATCCGGCCCGCCCGCGGAGCTCTTCGATCACCCGACGCAGGAGCGAACGCGCGCGTTTCTCTCGCAGGTGCTTTGACTCACCCGATGCCACGGATGCGTTACTCGCTCATCAACCTCTTCCGCCAGGCATTTCAGGGCCATCGCGGCTGGCCCGCCGCGTGGCGTGACCCCGCACCCCAGCCCACCTACGACGTCATCGTCATCGGTGGCGGCGGCCACGGCCTCGCGACCGCGTACTACCTCGCCAAGGTCCACGGCATCACGCGCGTCGCCGTGCTCGAGAAGAGCTACATCGGCTCCGGAAACGCGGGCCGCAACACGACGATCATCCGCTCCAACTATCTGCTTCCGGGAAACGAGCCCTTCTACGAG
>WNFL01045336.1_pt1 | contig 17423 bp, 15 predicted proteins | sample 5400361 | NCBI WGS metagenome assembly WNFL01 (sample SAMN13153351, study PRJNA577476) | soil metagenome | isolation source: 40 cm soil on Douglas fir-dominated hillslope | place: USA:California | collected 2013-09-17 | reverse complement strand
CCGATGCTCACCCCCAGCGCAAACGCCTTGCCCTCCCAGTCGAAGCGATACGCCGCTACCGTATCCAGCAGGCCTTCACAAACGCGGCTTGCTTCTGCGACCGTGCAGCCTTCGAGCAGTAATCCGAACTCGTCCCCCCCGAGGCGCGCCAGCGTATCGCGTTCGCGCAGGCGAGAGCGCAATTTGCCGGCGATTTCCTTGAGCAGATCATCGCCAGCCGCGTGGCCACACAGATCGTTGACAAGCTTGAACTTGTCCAGATCGAGATAGGCGATGGCGTGGCGGACTTTCTCGCTGCGCGCACGCTTGATTGCGCGCTCCAGCCGCTCCTCGAACTCGCGACGATTCTTCAGCCCGGTAAGCGGATCGTGCTGAGCCTGATTCGCAAGGGTGTTGGTAAGCTTTCGATTCCGGCCGACGTCATGCATGCACAGCACCACACCCAGCATCTGGCCGGTGGTGGATGTGATCGGCGCTATGCTTCCGTCGAGCGCGTATTTATGGCCGGAGGCGGACACCATGGTCGCGTGATCGGGCAGGAACAGCGGGCGTCCTTCAATCAGTACCTTCTGGATGGGGATTTCCAGCGCTTCGCCGGTGTCGTGGTTGATGAGCCGCACAATCTCGCTGAGCGGCTGCCTTGCGGCGGACAGCGTACCGACGCCCGTGAATCGCTCCGCCACGGCGTTCAGGTAAACAATCTTTCCGTCAGCGTCCGCGACGATCGCCGCCTGACCCGCGAGTTCGAACATCATCTGCGCGGCATCGCGCAGATGATTACTCTCAAAGCCCGGCAGATCCGCGGTCCTGCATGCCGCGGCGTTTTGGCCAATGGCGATGTCGCGAATACGTTGAAAGATTTTTTCCATGTGCCCTGACGGTTGATCCGCAATGTTTGTTGCTGGCGTTAATCGTCAAATAATAAAAAACTTCACGATGAATTCTAGAGATCACCTCAGGTTAGGGCAGTGAGCGAATCCACATCGGGTCCGAGAATGCGTGTGCCGTCATTCACACGCGCGGCGCCGATGCCGGCGACTTTGGCTATGCAATACGCAGCGGGTTCGACTGATACGAGGGGCGATCCCGTTAGGGGGCGCCGGTAGCCGTGGAGCGGATACGGGTGATTTCTGCCGCTGTGCGGCGGCGGCGACTCACGGACTCAGGAGGGTTGAGCGAGCGCCGCGGCGAGCGGACTCTCCGGGCCTTGGTCTGGCGTGGGAACTGCCGCAATGGCGCGGCGTGCAGGATTACAGTTCGAGGCGTTCCCAGACCGCGCAGGTCGGGGCGGCGTTATTCAGCGTGTAGAAGTGAAGTCCGGGGGCGCCGCCGCAGAGGAGCCGTTCACACATCGCGCTGACGACATCGAGACCGAGCGCGCGAATCGAAGCCACGTCGTCACCGTATGACTGCATTCTGAGCCGCAGCCAGCGCGGGATTTCCGCGCCGCACGCGTCGGAGAATCGCGCCAGTTGCGAAAAGTTGTTGATCGGCATGATTCCCGGCACGATCGCTACCTCGACCCCTGCGGCACGCACGGCGTCGCAGAAGCGGAAATAGCCGTCTGCGTTGTAGAAGTATTGGGTGATCGCCGAATTGGCGCCGGCGCGCACCTTGTCGGCGAAGTGGCCAATGTCGGCGTTCGCCGAGCGCGCTTCAGGGTGAAACTCGGGATAGCAAGCGACCTCGATGTGGAACCAGTCGCCGGTTGTTTCACGGATGAAGCGCACCAGATCCACCGCGTAGCGGAATTCTCCCGCAGCCCCGCCCATTCCCGATGGCAGATCGCCGCGCAGTGCGACGACGCGACGGATGCCCGCGGCACGGTAGCGCTCCAGCAGCATGCCGATGTTGCCGCGCGTCGAACCGATGCACGACAGGTGCGGCGCAGCTTCGTAACCCGCCTGATGGATCTCCAGTACGGTCTCGAGGGTCCGCTCCTGCGTCGATCCGCCGGCGCCGAAGGTGACCGAAAAAAAACGCGGATTGAGTTGCGCGAGCCGGTCGCGTGTGGCGCGCAGCTTTTCCACTCCCTCGGGCGTCTTGGGTGGAAAAAACTCAAAGCTGAAGGTGCCGTTGGCTTTTGTCACGGACGCCATGTTGGATCAAATTGGCCGGCAGGCGCCGCCTTGACGGGCGACGCACGCGAACCTCTGACCCGATCAGTAGCGATAGTGGTCCGCCTTGTAGGGGCCATCCACCGGAACGCCGATATATGTCGCCTGTTGCGGCGTGAGTTCGGTGAGCATCGCGCCGAGTTTGCGCAACTGCAAACGGGCGACTTTCTCGTCGAGATGCTTCGGCAGAACATAGACCTTGCCTTGTTCGTAGGCGTCATTACGGCTCCACAGTTCGATCTGCGCAATCGTCTGATTGGCGAACGAGGAACTCATCACATAGGAGGGATGCCCGGTCGCGCAGCCGAGATTGACCAGCCGGCCCTCGGCCAGCAGGATGATCCGCTTGCCGTCGGGAAAGATCACGTGATCGACCTGCGGCTTGATGTTTTCCCAGGGGTATTGCTTCAGGCTGGCAATGTCGATCTCGTTGTCGAAGTGGCCGATGTTGCACACGATTGCCTGATGTTTCATGCGTTGCATGTGAGTATGCGTGATGACGTGGTAGTTGCCGGTGGCGGTCACGAAGATGTCGGCCTTGTCGGTAGCGTAGTCCATGGTCACCACGCGGTAGCCTTCCATCGCCGCCTGCAGCGCGCAGATCGGATCGATCTCGGTGATCCACACCTGCGCCGACAGCGCGCGCAGCGCCTGCGCGGATCCCTTGCCGACGTCGCCGTAACCGCAAACCACGGCGATCTTGCCTGCGACCATCACATCGGTCGCACGCTTGATGCCATCCACCAGCGATTCGCGGCAGCCGTACAGATTGTCGAATTTGGATTTGGTCACCGAGTCGTTGACGTTGATCGCGGGAAACTTCAGATCACCGCGCGCCGACATCTGGTACAGCCGCTTCACCCCCGTGGTGGTCTCCTCGGTCACGCCGCGGATATGCCGGATGCGCGTCGAATACCAATGCGGGTCGCGGGCCAGTGTCGCCTTGATGCTGGCGTACAGCTCGGTCTCCTCCTCGCTGGCCGGGTTGGCGATCACAGCCGGGTCGGTTTCCGCGCGCGTGCCCAGATGCAGCAGCAGCGTTGCGTCGCCGCCGTCGTCGAGGATCATGTTGGTGTAACCACCGCCCGGCCACGAGAAAATCCGATGGGTGTAATACCAATACTCGCGCAGCGACTCGCCCTTGTAGGCGAACACCGGAATGCCGGCGGCGGCGATCGCTGCGGCGGCGTGATCCTGCGTCGAGAAAATGTTGCACGAGGCCCAGCGGACCTCGGCGCCGAGCGCCTTGAGTGTCTCGATCAGAACCGCCGTCTGGATGGTCATGTGCAGCGAGCCGGTGATGCGCGCTCCGTTGAGCGGCTGGCTCGCGGAATACTCCTCGCGGATCGCCATCAGGCCGGGCATCTCGGTTTCGGCGATGGCGATTTCCTTGCGTCCCCAGGCGGCGAGGGCAAGGTCTGCGACGCGGAAATCGGCTTCGCCGTCGGCAGTTGCGGGTTTGGGAACTGCGCTCATCGGGTCACTCCATCCGGTTGAAGGGTGACCCGGGAAATTTGCAGGCGGGCGTTGCTGCGCTCGCCATCCATGCCCAGGTCACGGAATAACGAGCGCGGTTCAAACAACCCTGGCGGGCGTCTCGAGCCTGGCGGCGATTCGGAGCAAACCGAGCGGCCGTTGCAGCGCTCCTCGAGACTTCGACATGACTCTATCACATGCTGCGCGCACCGCCAAAGGCTGACGCCGGGCCCGGCCTGCATTTACCTGCCGACTGCCGATGTCAGCCGGCAACCGCGCGCAAAGGTTCGTATTTCAACCCGGCATCGGCCGCGAGTGCGGATGCCTTGTCGATGCTCTCCCAGGTGAATTCCGGCTCCTCGCGGCCGAAGTGGCCGTAGGCGGCGGTCTTGAGGTAGATGGGACGCAGCAGGTTGAGCGACGCGATGATGGCCTTCGGCCGCAAATCGAAATGCGCGCCGATCAGTGCCGCGATGCGCTCGTCCGGCACGCGGCCGGTGCCGAAGGTATTGACCATCAGCGACACCGGCTTGGCGACGCCGATCGCGTAGGCGACCTGCACCTCGCACTTGTCGGCTAATCCGGCGGCGACGACGTTCTTCGCCACGTAACGGCAGGCATATGCGGCGGAGCGGTCAACCTTGGATGGATCCTTGCCGGAAAACGCGCCGCCACCGTGACGTGCCGCGCCACCGTAGGTATCGACGATGATCTTGCGGCCGGTCAAGCCGCAGTCGCCATGCGGGCCGCCGACTACGAAGCGGCCGGTCGGGTTAATCAGATAGCGCGTGTTGCGCGTCAGCATGTCGGCAGGGAGCACCGGTTTGACGATCTCCTCGATCACCCCTTCTTCGACCTGCGCATGCGACTTCTCGGGGCCGTGCTGGGTCGACAATACGACCGTGTCGATCTCCTTGGGCTGGCCATCGACATAGCGGACGGTGACTTGGCTTTTCGCGTCGGGGCGCAGCCACGGCAGGCGCCCGTCACGGCGAACTTCAGCCTGACGCTGTACCAGCCGATGCGCGTAGTAGATGGGAAACGGCATCAGCTGCGGTGTTTCGCGGCACGCATAGCCGAACATCAGGCCCTGGTCGCCGGCGCCCTGTTCGAGGTCCAGCCCTTCGCCCTCGTTCACGCCCTGGGCAATGTCCGGCGACTGCCGGTTGATCGCGGTCAGTACCGCACACGACTTGTAATCGAAGCCGACCTCGGAGTCGTCGTAACCGATACGTCGCACGGTGTCACGCGCGAGCTCCATGTAGTTGATATGCGCCTTGGTGGTGATTTCTCCGGAAACCACCACCAGACCGGTAGACACCAGCGTTTCGCAAGCTACACGCCCGGCCGGGTCCTGGGCTAGAATCGCGTCCAGCACGGAGTCTGAAATCTGGTCTGCCACCTTGTCGGGATGGCCTTCGGATACGGATTCGGAGGTAAACAGAAAGTCGCTCAGTGGTAATTTTAGCAACTTAGCGCTTACCCCGCCAATATTGGCCTCCAATTGAGCCGAGCCTTTCGCCTGCTGGCGAGCCTGCCATTGCCCTGGAATCACCGCTGCGGTGCGGTTCTGGGGTGGCTGATTTACGCTCTGGACGGCACGGTTCGCCGCCGGGTTCATGAAAACATCGCGCGCAGCGGTATTGCCGCCACTCCGCAAGAGGCACGCCGCCTCGCGCTGCGCTGCGTTCCGGAACTGGGCAAGGGGGTTAGCGAACTGCTGATCGCGTGGCTGCGGCCGCCGGCCGAAGTGGCTGCGCTGACCCGTTCGTGCGCCGGGTGGGAACACGTCGAAGCCGCGCTGGCGCTCGGTCGCGGCGTGATTTTTCTTACCCCGCACCTCGGCTCATTCGATATTGCCGGACGTTATCTGGCGAGCCGGCTTCCGGTGACATTCATGTATCGGCCGGCAAAGCTCGACTGGGTGGAGGATCTGATGCGCGAGGGCAGGGGACGCGGCGCCGCGACGATGGCCGAAGCGAACCGTTCCGGCGTCCGGCTGATGCTTGCGACACTCAGGAAAAGAGGCAACATTTCGGTCCTCCCCGACCAAGCGCCCTCGGAGGGCGCCGGTGTGTGGGCGGATTTTTTTGGCCGGCCGGCATATACGATGACGCTGATCGGACGATTCCACGCCGCCACCGGCGCGGCGATCGTGATGTTCTACGGCGAGCGCCTGCCGCGCGGCCGCGGTTATCATGTGGTGTTCGAGCCGCTGGACCAGCCACTCAGCGACGATCCGCAGCTTGCTGCGCGGCAGATCAACGCGGCGGTCGAAAAGCTGGTGCGGCGCAGGCCGGAGCAGTACCTGTGGAGTTATAACCGCCACAAGCGGCCGGCGGGCGCACCTGCGCGGCCCGAGGCGGCGCAACCATGACGCGCCTCGGGCTGCTGTTTCTGCGCCTGCTGCATCACCTGCCGCGGCCGGCGCTGGCAGCGATCGGGCGCTTCCTCGGCGGCCTGCTGTACTACTCCGATCGCGGCCGCATCGCGCGCATCAACCTCGGACTGTGTTTCCCGGAGCTGGACGAAGCGGCCAGGGCGGATCTGGCCAGGCGGCATTTCCGCGTGCTGGGGGGCGCCGCGTTCGAGCAGACGATCCTGTGGTTCGGCAGCGATGCGCGGGTGCGCAGCATGATCCGGCTGGTGGGCCGGGAGCATCTCGATCCGCTGCTCGGCACGCCGGTGATTCTGCTCGCGCCGCACTTCGTCGGACTCGACTACGGCGGCGCCTGCATCGGCCTCGCATTCGACGTCTGTTCAATGTACAGCCAGCAGAAGAATCCGGTCGTGAACGAACTGATGCTGCAGACGCGCCGGCGCTGGGGTAACCCCGCACTGGTCAGCCGCCAGCAGGGACCGCGGCCGCTGGTGCGGCACATCAGGAAGGGCCTGCCGTGTTATTACCTGCCCGACATGGATTTCGGCGCGCGTGATGCCGTGTTCGTGCCGTTCTTCGGCGTCCCGGCGGCGACGGTCACCGCGCTGTCGCGGCTGGTTCGCGCGACCGGTGCGAAAGTCGTTCCGTGCGTGACGCGGCAATGCGCGCAGGATTACGAGATCCGGCTGTACCCTGCGTGGGAAGACTTTCCCGGAGAAAGCGTCGAGGCGGATACGCGCCGCATGAACGAGTTCATCGAGGCGCGCATCCGTGAAATGCCGGAGCAGTATTTCTGGGTGCACAAACGCTTCAAGACGCGCCCGCCGGGAGAGCGGAGCTATTATGACAAGTGAGGCCACGCCCCAGTTTCGTGTTGCGTTGTCGACATGACGCGCCTCGGATTATGGTTGCTGCGTCAATTGTGCCGCCTGCCGCGACCGCTGATCGCGCGGCTGGGATCGACACTGGGGCTGGTTGCCTATTACGTCGGCAGCGCCCACGTGACGCGCGTCAACTTGCGGCTGTGCTTTCCGTCGCTGTCGGAGGCGGAACTCAACCGCCGGGCGCGCGCGCAGTTTCGCGCCATCGGCCGAAGCCTGCTGGAACAGGCGGTCGTGTGGTGGTCCGCGCCGGAAAGCTTGCGCCGCCAAGTATCGCTCGTCGGACGCGAGCACCTCGACGCGGTACGCGACCAGCCGGTGATCCTGCTTGCGCCGCATTTTGTCGGAATCGATTTCGGCGGCGCCCGAGTGGCGCTCGATTTTCCCTGCGCGAGCATTTACAGCCGGCAGAAGAATCCTGAGGTCGATCGGCTGCTGCACGCCAGCCGGGCGCGCTTCGGGCCGCTGGTGGCGCGTCAGGAGGGGTTGCGCCCGGTGGTGCGCCACCTGCGTAACAAGGTCGCGTTCTATTATCTGCCGGACATGGATTTCGGCGCGCGCGACGCGGTGTTCGTACCGTTCTTCGGTGTGCCGGCGGCGACCGTGACGGCGCTTTCGCGGCTGGCACGACTGACCAACGCACGGGTGGTGCCGTGCGTGACCCGGCAGTTGCCCGAGGCAGGGCGCTACGAGGCGCGGCTTTATCCGGCGTGGGAAAATTTTCCGACCGACGACCTGGCGGCCGATGCCGAAAGGATGAACCGCTTCATCGAGGAGCGGGTCCGCGAAATGCCCGAGCAGTATTTCTGGGTGCACAAGCGTTTCCGCAGCCGTCCCGACGGCGGCCGAAATCCCTATTGATCCGAGGTTGCGGTTAGAATCGCTCATGCGCTTGCGATTTACCAAAATGCACGGCCAGGGAAACGACTTCGTCGTCTTCGACGGGGTGCGCCAGACCGTCGATCTGTCAACGGCGCAACTGCGCTGGATTGCCGACCGGCATTTCGGCATCGGCTGCGATCAGATTCTGCTGGTCGAGCGGGCTGCGACGCCGGATGTCGATTTCCGCTACCGCATCTTCAATGCCGACGGTGGCGAGGTGCAGCAGTGCGGCAACGGCGCGCGCTGCTTTGCGCGTTTCGTGCGCGACGAGGGCTTGACGGACAAAGACGCGATTCGTGTCGAAAGCGCTTCGAACCGGGAGAGATTCCGTTCCGCGCCGAGCGCCGTCAGCCGACCTATCGCCTCAGCGTCGATGGTGCCGAGCACGAGTTTTCGGTGCTTTCGATGGGCAATCCGCACGCGGTGCAAGTCGTCGCCAGCGCCGCGAACGCGCCGGTCGGCACGCAAGGGCCGAAGATCGAACATCACGCGGCGTTCCCGGATCGGGTCAATGCGGGCTTCATGGAAGTCGTGGACCCGGAGACGATACGCCTGCGGGTCTATGAGCGCGGCGCCGGCGAGACGCTGGCGTGCGGCACCGGAGCCTGCGCGGCGGCGGTGGCCGGGATACAGCGCGGTCTGCTGCGTGGCCACGTGCGCGTGCTGACGCGCGGCGGTCCGCTATCCATCCGCTGGGAGGGCGAGGGCCGGCCGGTGTACATGCGCGGCGCGGCGGCCTCGGTTTTCAGCGGCGAGATTGAAATTCCGACCAATCCGACGCAGGAGCAGGCATGTCCCTGAACGGCGAGCAGGTGCTCGAGTATTTGCAGTCCCACCCGGAGTTCTTTGAAGCGAATGCGTTGCCGCTATCCGAAGTTCACATCCCGCACCCGCACGGCGGACGGGCGATCTCCATCGTCGAGCGGCAGGTGCTCACCTTGCGCGAGAAGAATCGCCTGCTGGAATCGAAGCTCGCCGAACTGATTCAGTATGGTGAGGAGAACGACGCACTGGCGGAGAAGATTCACAAATTCTGTTGTGCGCTGATCGAAGCGGCTGATTTCTCGGCCGCAGTGGCCACCGTTTACAGCCAGATTCTCGACAACTTTCATGTGCCGCACGCGCTGATCCGTCTGTGGCACCCCGGCGTCGCGCAGGACTCGCGCCCCGAGGCCGAGCCGGTAATCGGCGAGGTGCGTGAATTCGTCGCTGCGATGAAAACGCCTTATTGCGGGCAGCACGCCGTTTACGAGACCAACCGCTGGTTCGGCGACGCCGCGCCGCACCTGAAATCGTTCGCAGCGGTGCGGCTGGGTGAAGCCGGCACGTTCGGCGTTCTGCTGCTGGCGAGCGAGGATGCAGAGCGGTTTTACCCGGAAATGGACACCCTGTACCTGGCGCGCATAGGTGAGCTCGCGAGTCGCGCGATTGCAACGCGAATCCGCTCCTGAAGCCGTGGAACGCGACGCCGCGAGCGAGTTCCTGCGCTGGCTGGCAGTCGAGCGGCGGCTTTCGCCGTTGACCTGCAAACACTACGGCCGCGACGTCGAGGCCTTGCATCGTCTTGCCGGCGCGACGCCGCTGGCTGATTTGCGCCAGCCCGACATCCGCCGCTTCATCGCCACGCTGCATGCGCGCGGCCTGTCCGGCAAGTCACTGCGGCGCATGCTGTCGGCGTGGCGCGGCTATTTCGATTACCTCGCCCGCCGCCGGCTGCTGGCGATCAACCCCTGCGCTGGCATGCGCGCGCCGCGCAGCGAGAAATTATTGCCGCAGGCGCTGTCGCCCGATGAAGCCGTCCGGCTGGTGGAGGTTGCCGACGACGCGCTGTCTGCCTGCCGGGATCGGGCAATTCTGGAATTGCTCTACTCCTCCGGGCTGCGGGTGTCCGAATTGACCGGGCTGGATCTGGGCGCGGTCAGCCTCGATGACGCGCAAGTGAGGGTTACCGGGAAGGGCGGCAAGACGCGCATCGTCCCGGTCGGACGCTGCGCGCTCGAAGCACTGCGGCAGTGGTTGCCGGTGCGCGCGACTATCGCCCGACCGGATGTCCACGCGCTGTTCGTCGGGCGGCGCGGCACCCGCCTCGGGGCGCGCAGCGTGCAGCGCGACGTCAAGCGCCGGGCGCTGCTGCAGGGGATCCACGCGGACGTCCACCCCCACGTGCTGCGCCACTCGTTCGCCTCGCATCTGCTGCAATCGTCGGGAGATTTGCGCGCGGTACAGGAAATGCTCGGCCACGCCAGCGTCGCATCGACGCAGGTTTACACCCACCTCGATTTTCAGCATCTCGCCAAGGTTTACGACGCGGCCCATCCGCGCGCGAAGCGAAAACCGCCGGGCTAGGGGGCTAGCGGGCGGTCTGGGGAGGCGGGTCGAGGGTCAGCGTGAAGTCGCGGCGGAATTCGCCTTTGCCGACGCAGCCGGCACGCAGCGCCAGCCCGACGATCGGTTCGCGCACCGGCTGGCGGGTGCGGATTTGAGCCTGCCCGCCGTCCTTCGCGCGGATGACCTCAATGGTCGCCGCCGGCAATCCGGCGACGCCGTCACCCGGGTTGCGCGGCAGCAGCGAAAAACAGCTCGCATCGACTTCCTCGTCGGGACGCGACGCGAACGATAGCGTCGCATCGAAGGGTTGCCCGAGATGTGAGCGCACTTCAAGCCGGCCGAGAGTAAACGCGGCCGCCGGCATGGCGCACGCCATCGCAAGCGCCGCCAGCGCAAGTCTCGACGCGCTGTTGCGGCCGCGGCTCACTTGCACCACTTGTCGACCTCCTGTTGGGCACGCGCGGCGCCGGCGCGCAAACCTTCTTCGTCGAGAAACTCGCGTTCGCCATTCGCGTTCACGGTATAAACGCGCCCGCCGGCCTGCATCGTCGCCAGCTGGCTGCGCGCCGCCGCGCAGTTGTCCTTGCGGATCTTCGCTTCCTCGTCCGCCTTGGCCTGCTTGGCGCCGGCTTCCTTGCTCTCGAGCTGGCGCTTGCGAAAGTCCTTTTCCTGCTCGACATACGACTTCACCGGCGCCGCGCTGCTTCCGCCCGACGGCTTGACCGCGAGCGGTTTGGCGTCACCGCTCGGAGACGGCTGGTCGCTGTAGGTGACGCGTCCGTCCTTGTCAACGGAACGATAGACATCGGCCGACGCGGTGGCGGCGATCATCGCCGCAACGCTGCCGAGGAAAAAAGTACGCAGAAAAAAGTTCATTGGGGACGGCTCCGTCATAGGAGAGACTTGCAATGCACGGCCGGATACGAATCCACCCCCCGCACCGGCAGCAGTTTGCACAATAGCCGCCGGTTTCCTGCACGTCAAATTGGCTTGCGCCATCGGTCGAATCCGCGTCGGTCCGCCCGGACGATCGGCCGGCCCGGTACAATCACCCTCCAGCACAATTGTCCGGCCTGACGTACAGTTAGGGGGAAGGCACGCGGCTGACGCAAGCCGCCGCCGCATGCCTCGATGCCCGCGCATCCAAGTAACCGAGCAGCTGAGGAGAACTGTCATCATGATTGAACGTACCGAGCGCCACGGCCTGCGCGTGGCAGCCATTCTGGATCGCTTTATCGAGGACGAAGCCATGCCCGGCATAGGTATCGACGGTGCCGGCTTCTGGAAAGGCTTCAGCGCGCTGGTGCACGACCTGGCGCCGAAGAACCGTGCCCTGCTTGCCAAGCGCGACTGGCTGCAGCTCGAAATGGATGCGTGGCATCGTACCCATCCGGGCCCGATCAAGGACATGGCGGCGTACCGGAAGTTTCTCGAAGGCATCGGCTATCTGGTGCCGCAGCCGGCGCAGGTGCAGGCGACCACCACCAACGTCGACCGCGAGATCGCCGAGCAGGCGGGCCCGCAATTGGTGGTGCCGGTATCCAACGCGCGCTATGCGCTGAATGCCGCCAACGCCCGCTGGGGCAGCCTGTACGATGCCCTGTACGGCACCGACGCGATCCCGGAATCAGGTGGCGCAGAGCGCGGCGCCGGTTACAACGTGGTACGCGGCAACCTGGCCATTGCCAGGGCGCGCGCATTCCTCGATCAGGCGGCGCCGCTGACCGGCGGTTCGCATGCCGACGCCACCGCATATGGTGTGCGCGACGGCCGGCTGCAAGTCACGCTGCGGCAGGGCGAGGCGACGCTCAAGCGGCCGGAGCAGTTGCAGGGCTATCGCGGCGACGCAGCCGCACCCTCGGCAGTGCTGTTGAAGAACAACGGGCTGCATTTCGAAATCCAGATCGACCGGCAGAACGCGATCGGCAAGACCGACGCCGCCGGCGTCAAGGATGTGCTGGTCGAAGCCGCGATCACCACCATCATGGATTGCGAGGATTCGGTCGCCGCGGTCGACGCCGATGACAAGGTCGGCATCTATCGCAACTGGCTCGGTCTCAACCAGGGCACGCTGACCGAGGAGGTCAGCAAAGGCGGCAAGACTTTCACGCGGCGTCTGAATGCGGACCGCGAATACGTCACTCCCGCCGGCTCCGGCCTGACGCTGCCGGGCAGGTCGCTGATGTTTATCCGCAATGTCGGCCATCTGATGACCAATCCGGCAATACTCGACCGCGAGGGTCACGAGATTCCCGAAGGCATCCTCGATGCCGTGGTCACCAGCCTGATCGCGATGCACGATCTCAAGGCGCGCAAAAACTCGCGCACCGGCTCGATCTACATCGTCAAGCCGAAGATGCACGGCTCCGAGGAAGTGGCGTTCTCGGACGAACTTTTCGGGCGTGTCGAAGACCTGCTCGGCTTGCCGCGACACACGATCAAGATCGGCATCATGGACGAAGAGCGGCGCACCACGGTTAACCTCAAGGCGTGCATCCAGGCGGCGGCGGCACGCGTGGTGTTCATCAATACCGGCTTCCTCGATCGCACCGGCGATGAAATGCACACCTCGATGGAAGCGGGCCCGATGATCCGCAAGGGCGATATGAAATCCTCGGCGTGGATTAGCGCTTATGAGCGCAGCAACGTGCTGGTCGGCCTGAGTTGCGGCTTGCGCGGCCGGGCGCAGATCGGCAAGGGGATGTGGGCGATGCCCGATCTGATGGCGGCAATGCTGGAACAGAAGATCGCGCATCCCAAGGCCGGCGCCAACACTGCATGGGTGCCGTCGCCGACGGCGGCGGCGCTGCACGCGCTGCACTACCACCAGGTCGACGTGCAGGCAGTGCAGCAGGAACTGGAGAAGGTGAAGCTCGACGAGGTGCGCGACGAATTACTCAACGGTCTGTTGAGCGTGCCGGTGGTGGAAAAGGCGCAATGGTCGGCGGACGAGATTCGCAGTGAACTCGACAACAACGCGCAGGGCATCCTGGGATACGTCGTGCGCTGGGTCGATCAGGGGGTCGGCTGCTCGAAGGTGCCCGACATCAACAACGTCGGGCTGATGGAAGATCGCGCGACCTTGCGCATTTCCAGCCAGCACATCGCCAACTGGCTGCATCACGGCGTGGTCAATCACGACCAGGTGCTGGCAACCCTGAAGCGCATGGCCAAGGTCGTCGACGAGCAGAATGCCGGCGATCCGAACTACCGTCCGATGGCGCCGAACTATGAAGGCTCGCTGGCCTTCAAGGCCGCTTGCGCGCTGGTGTTCGAAGGATGCAAGCAGCCGAACGGCTATACCGAGCCGCTGCTGCACCGGTTCCGGCTGGCGGTGAAGTCCTGACAGGAAAACATCGCCGCGTGTGCTCGCCATGACGCTGCGTCGCACGCGGCGGCGTGTATTCCGTCGCGGATCTGCGCATTGGTGAACGGCGATGTCGATCAGCGCGTCTGCTGCAGCCGCTAAATTCCCTTCCACTGAACTTTTGCGCTGGGTCGGCGCAGTTTACGAGCCGCAACCGGCCGAGCTGGCCGCGTGGGGATTGGTGCGCACCAGTCTGCGCGGCATCGATACGCACGGCATATCACGCGTGCCCGCATACGCCGAAAGATTGCGGGCAGGGGATTTCAACCCGCGCCCACGGCCGCGCATGGAGGTTCGCGATCAGGTGCTGCATTACGACGCCGATGGCGGGCTGGGGCACGTTGTCGGTGTCTATGCGGTGCGCGAGGCGATCGCATTGGCGCGTAATACCGCGGTGGTCACCTGCCTGATCCGCAACAGCGGCCATCTGGGCGCGCTGGGGCAGATCATCATCGAGGCAGCCGAGCAGGGCATGGTGGCGTTCTTCTGCCAGAAGACCGGGCCGTCGGTGGCGCTCGAAGGCTCGCTGCGGCCAGCGATCGGCAACAACCCACTGGCCTTCGTGATGCCCGTCGCCGGCCGGCCGCCGCTGGTTTTCGACATGGCGACCAGTGTGGTGGCGAATGGCCATCTGATGCAGGCGAAGCGCGACGGCTTGGCGACGATTCCCGCCGGCTGGGCCATCGGCCCGGACGGCAGGCCAACGCAGGATCTGATGCAGGCGATGCAAGGCGCACTGCTGCCGGTTGCCGGCCCCAAGGGAATCGGATTGTCGATGCTGGTCGAGTGCCTCGCCGGCAGTCTGGCCGATGCATCGGCACCGGCAAAGGCAGCGTCGCGCTCCGGCTCGTCCGGCGGCTTGAGTGCTTTTCTGCTGGTGATGAACCCGGATAGCATCATCGGACGTGAAGCCTTCGACCGTCACGTCGCCGGCTGGCTGACGACCTATCTCGAAGCGACCGGGCCGGACGCGCGCTATCCCGGTCAGCGGCAGGCGGAATGCGAAGCAGAGCGCCTGGCGCACGGCGTACCGATCGCGTCGAGTACGCTTGCGGAGCTTCGCGCTACCGGCGACAGCGTCGGCTGTCGTTTCGATGTCGCGCCGATGCAAGAGCCCGGCTGACCGCAGATCACGACGCGACGCCGCCGATCGCGTGAAGATGGCATCGTGGCGGCCCAGGGATTTTGCGACTTGTCAGTTACCGGGCGCGGCCTCCGGGTAGATGCCGCGCACCCGCCCGAACATGCGCGCGAGGCCGAGGAGGGCGTCGATGTTCGGGGTGGCGAGCCCGGCGCGCTGGCCGATTTCGCGCACTACGCCAACGATCGCATCGAGTTCCAGCATTCTGCCTGCCTCGACGTCCTGCAGCATCGACGTTTTGAACGCCCCCAGCTTGCGAGTGACCGCATGACGATCCTCCGGACTCTGGCTGACCGCGCAGCCGATCGCCGCACCGATCATGGCTGCTTCGCGCATCGCCGCCGAACAGAACTCGCGCACCAGCGGATCGTCGAGCAGTCGGTCGATGGTGGCGCCGGTGATCGCCGACAGCGGGTTCATCGTCATGTTGCCCCACAGCTTGTACCAGATGTCGTAACGGATGTTCGATGAAACCGTCACGTCGAAACCTGCGCCGGTCAGCAATTCGCTGATCGTGCGAGCGCGTGCGGACACGCCGCCGGCGGGCTCGCCGACAATCAAACCGCGTCCCATCGCGTGCCTGACAACGCCTGCTTCAGGGCTCGAACAACTCGCGTGCACTACGCAGCCGAGCACATGCCGCACCGGGATCGCTGCCGTGATCGCTCCGCCGGGATCGACGCTCTGCAGCGGAGCTGTACCCACGGCTGCTACATTCTTGCAAAACCACCACGGCACGCCGTTCATTGCCGGCAGCACCACGGTGTCAGGTGCGAGCAGCGCGGGTATCTGCGGTGCAACCGCAGGCAGCGCCTGTCCTTTGACTGCGACGATCACCACGTCCTGCCTGCCGAGTTCCTGCGCGCGCTCAGTGGCGATCACCGGCGCCTGCACCAGCGCACCCTCCTGATGCAGCCGCCAGCCGTGCTCGCGCAGCGCTTGCAGCGTTGCTCCGCGCGCGACTGCGCTGACCGTCGCACGACCCGCCGCGGCGAGCCGTGCGCCGATGAAACCGCCGATCGCGCCGGCGCCAACGATACAGATCTTCATGCCGATTCCTTTCCAGTTTGTCGAAAAAGCTGCTGCGCGGGCCGATTACTGCGTCGCGTGCTCGCTCACTCCTCGCCTATCCGACTTGATATGTCTCGTCGTTCGCTGCGCGGCTCCTTGTACTCGGCCCGCTCGCTACGCTTCTTTCAACAAACTGTTCGTGCCGCCCGACGATAATTTTCCTTGAGCCGCTCCGGCACCCGCCCATCGTAACCCGGCAGCGGCATGCCATGACGGCTAATCTCTCCCGGACTTCTGTAGAATCCGTTGGACATGAATCCAGAAGAACAAGCCCGGGAGAAGATCGATCGGCTGCTCGCCGCGGCCGGCTGGCTTGTTCAGAATCTCGGTGAGGCCAATATCCATGCGGGGCGTGGCGTCGCGATCCGGGAATTCCCGCTGACCGCCGGCTTCGGCGTTGCCGATTACCTGCTTTATGTTGACGCGAAAGCCTGCGGCGTGCTCGAAGCCAAGCCGGAAGGCGTCACGCTCACCGGCGTGGAAATTCAGTCCGGCCGCTACGCGCAGGGCTTGCCGGACCAACTGCCCGCCTGGCGCCGGCCACTGCCCTTCCTTTACGAATCGACCGGCGTCGAAACCCACTTCACCAACGGCCTCGACCCGGAACCCCGCGCCCGCAACGTGTTTGCGTTCCATCGGCCGGAGACGCTGGCGGAGTGGCTCAAGGCTCTGCCGCAGGCCACAGTGTTGAACACCGGCGCGGAACCGGCCACCGGAGCCGAGGCCCCACCCGCGACGTTCCTTGCCAAAGTCCGTTCGATGCCGCCGCTGGTCGAGGAATGGGGCGACTTCAAGTTATGGCCGGCGCAGACGGTCGCGATCAGGAACTTGGAAAAATCCTCGCCGCCAACAAGCCGCGCGCACTGATCCAGATGGCGACCGGCAGCGGCAAGACCTTCACCGCGATCAGCTTCATCTATCGGTTGATCAAGTTCGCAGGTGCGCGGCGCGTATTGTTTCTGGTCGATCGCGGCAATCTCGGCAAGCAGACCAAGAAGGAGTTCGACCAGTACGTCTCGCCCTACAACAACTTCAAGTTCGGCGAGGAGTACATCGTCCAGCGCCTCACCAGCAACAACCTCGACACCACCGCGCGCGTGACTATCAGCACCATCCAGCGCATGTTCTCGATGCTCAAGGGACGCGAGCTGGCAGAAGAAGACGACGAACGCAGCACCGCAGGCAGCAAAAGCCTGTTCAAGGACGTCGAGCCGATCGACTACAACCCCGCGATACCGATCGAGACTTTCGACATCATCGTCACCGACGAAGCGCATCGCTCGATCTACAACCTGTGGCGGCAGGTGCTGGAATACTTCGACGCGCACCTGATCGGCTTGACCGCGACGCCGAGCAAGCAGACCTTCGGCTTTTTCAACCAGAACCTGGTGATGGAATACGGCCACGAGCAGGCCGTGGCCGACGGTGTCAACGTCAACTACGATGTCTACCGCATCCGCACGCAGGTGAGCGAATCCGGCGGCAAGGTCGAGTCCGGCTACTACGTGGACCTGCGCGACAAGCTCACCCGCAAGGTGCGCTGGGAGCAACTGGACGAAGAGTTCGCCTACGATCCCAACCAGCTCGACCGCGACGTGGTCGCCGTGGACCAGATTCGCACGCTGATACGCGCTTTCCGTGACAAGCTGTTCACCGAGATCTTCCCCGGCCGCACCGAGGTGCCGAAGACGCTGATCTTTGCCAAGGACGACAGCCACGCCGAAGACATCGTCAGAATCGTGCGCGAGGAGTTCGCCAAGGGCAACGAGTTCGCGCAGAA
>WNFL01056773.1_pt2 | contig 17424 bp, 18 predicted proteins | sample 5400361 | NCBI WGS metagenome assembly WNFL01 (sample SAMN13153351, study PRJNA577476) | soil metagenome | isolation source: 40 cm soil on Douglas fir-dominated hillslope | place: USA:California | collected 2013-09-17 | reverse complement strand
TCCACCGCGAGCGCCACTCCGCGGGCACCGGGTAGGTCGAGGCGGCCGCCGGCATCGATGCGTGGAAGGCGGTATCGAAGCAGGCGACCGCGGGTGTCTCCGGCCATACCGCGGCCACCGCGGACTGGATCCTCACCGCCAGCGGTTGATGGAGCGGGGCCAGATCCGAGAGCGCGGCCATCCGCCACTCGACGTCCGGATCGATGCGCACCGGCCCGCGGAACTCGACCCCGCCGTGGACGATCCGGTGTCCGATGGCATCCACCGGGCCGAACCCGCGCAGCACACGCTCGAGCTCCCGGGGCGCGGCGTGATCGCCGCCCACCGGTAGATCGACGGAGGCGGAGACCCGGTCGTCCGATTCGAGCACGCGCAGCTTGAGGCTGCTCGAGCCGGCGTTCACCACCAGGATGCGCACGCCCCGGTCAGCTCCAGGTCCAGTCGCGAATCGCCGGATCGTCCTCGCCTTCGCGCCGCGTCCAGGCCCGCGCCGCGTCGCGCCGCTCCTGCATCCGCGCGCGCACCGGCGCGCACGCCACGCCGAGGGAGGGCACGCGATCGATGACGTCCATCACCAGGTGGAAGCGATCGAGATCGTTCCGCATCACCATGTCGAAGGGGGTGGTGACCGATCCCTCCTCCTTGTAGCCGCGGACGTGGAACTGCGGATGGTTGGTGCGGCGATAGGTGAGGCGGTGGATCAGCCACGGATAGCCATGGTAGGCGAAGATCACCGGACGATCGGTGGTGAAGAGCGCGTCGAACGCATCGTCGGTGAGGCCGTGCGGATGCTCCGACTCCGGCTGGAGGCGCATCAGGTCGACCACGTTGACGACCCGGACGCGAAGCGCGGGGAGATGCTCCCGGATCAGGTCCACGGCCGCCAGCGTCTCGAGCGTCGGCACGTCGCCGCAGCACGCGAGCACGACGTCGGGGTTGCCGTGGTCGCCGCGGCATGCCCAGTCCCAGACGCCGATGCCCTGCTCGCAGTGGCGAACCGCGTCCTCCATCGAGAGCCAGTTCGGTTGCGGCTGCTTGCCGGCCACGACCACGTTCACGTAGTGGCGGCTGCGCAGGCAGTGGTCCGCGACCGACAGCAGGCAGTTCGTGTCGGGGGGGAGGTAGACCCGGATGATCTCCGACTTCTTGTTCACCACGTGATCGATGAATCCGGGATCCTGGTGCGAGAACCCGTTGTGGTCCTGGCGCCACACGTGGGAGGAGAGCAGGTAGTTGAACGAGGCGAGCGGCCGGCGCCACGGGATCTCCCGCGTCACCTTGAGCCACTTGGCGTGCTGGTTGAACATCGAGTCCACCACGTGGATGAACGCCTCGTAGCTGTTGAACAGCCCATGGCGCCCGGTGAGCAGGTAGCCCTCGAGCCAGCCCTGGCACAGGTGCTCGGACAGGACCTCGACCACCTGACCCTCGGGTGCCAGGAACTGGTCGCCCGCGCGGATCTCGCCGACGAACGCACGGGAGGTGGCCTCGAACACCGCGTCGAGGCGGTTCGAGAGGGCCGGATCACGTCGCGCAGGAAGGCGCCCAGGACGCGGGTGGGCTCATTGCGCGATCCTCCCGGCGACGGCAGCTCCACCCCGTAGGCGCGGAAGTCCGGCAGGTCGAGGTCCTCGAGCACCCGCCCGCCATTCGCGCGCGGGGTCGCGCTCATCCGCCGCTCGCCCGCCGGGGCGAGCCGCAGGACCTCGTCTCTCGGGCGGCCCTGTTCGTCGAAGAGCTCGTGCGCGCGGTAGCTCCGCAGCCATGACTCCAACATCGCGCGGCGGTCCTCGCGTCCGCGCACGTCCGCAATCGGGACCTGGTGGGCACGGAAGGTTCCTTCCACCGGTTCACCGTCCACGGTCTTGGGGCCGGTCCAGCCCTTGGGCGTGCGCAGCACGATCATCGGCCAGCGCGGTCGCTCCTTCGATCCGCCGTCCCGCGCCGCGCGTTGCAGCGAGCGAATCTCCGTGATCACTTCGTCCATGGTCGCGGCCATGAGGGCATGCATCGTGGCCGGGTCGTCGCCGGAGACGAAGCGCGGGGAGTAGCCGGTGCCGACGAAGAACGCCCGCAGCTCCTCCTCGGGAATCCGCGCGAGCAGCGTCGGATTCGCGATCTTGTAGCCGTTCAGGTGCAGGATCGGCAGCACCGCGCCGTCGCGGACCGGGCTCAGGAACTTGTTCCCGTGCCAGCTCGCGGCCAGCGGGCCGGTCTCGGCCTCGCCGTCGCCCACCACGCAGCACACCACCAGTTCGGGATCGTCGAACGCTGCCCCGTAGGCGTGGACCAGCGCGTAGCCGAGCTCGCCGCCCTCGTGGATCGAGCCGGGGATCTCTGCCGTCACGTGGCTGCCGATGCCGCCCGGGAACGAGAACTGCCGGAACAGGCGGCGCATGCCCTCGGCGTCCCGTGACACCTCCGGATACACCTCACTCCAGGTCCCCTCGAGCCAGGCGTTGGCGACCGCCGCCGGACCCCCGTGCCCCGGCCCCATCACGTACAGGGCCTCGAGGTCGAAGGCGCGGATCACGCGGTTCATGTGGGCGTAGATGAAGTTGAGACCCGGCGTGGTGCCCCAGTGGCCGAGCAGCCTCGGCTTCACGTGCTCCGCCCGCAGCGGCTCGCGCAGCAGCGGATTGTCGAGCAGGTAGATCTGACCGACGGAGAGGTAGTTGGCGGCACGCCACCACGCATCGAGCAGGCGCAGCTCCGGGTCGGGAAGCGGAGGCCGTTCAGCGGCGACCGGATCACTCACGGTTCGACCCTGGGTCATCGATCTCCTCCGCGTTCCGGGTGGCGAGTGGGCGTGGAGCTTGGCCCTGTCGATGCCGGGGGCGCAAGCAGGACCCCGTCGCTCGCGTCCGTGGCGGGTCCCAGCCTCCAGGGGTACACTCGTCGTCCCCCTGAGCGCGTGCGCGCCGCGCTGCGCGTCCGGCTCCCCCGGCCGGTCCCCGTCCCACCGGAGGACGCCCCCATGAGGCGCCTGTTGGCATTGGCCGCGATCGTCTCCGCGGCGCTGATCGTGTTCGGAGTCCCCGGCTGCGGCAAGAAGAGCACGCAGCCCAAATCCTCGAGCGGGTCCACGGTGCCGGTCTCCAGCGGGACCTGGGAGGTCACCCTCCAGGTCACGTCGGCCACCGGGAATTGCAGCGGCTATACGGTCGACAACAAGGACACGGTGTTCATCGGCAACGGTCTCGACGACTTCTTCAACGACAATTGCACCTACGTCATCACCGGCAGCCGCTTCACCCACGCCTGCACCGAGACGCTGTTCGCCGACAGCGCGTGTGTCGCGGTCGCGACCTACGACGGCGGGGGCACGTACGCCCAAACCTCCTTCAACGCCACCTTCACGTTCAGCTTCGTGAGCACGCCGCCCGGGTGTTCGTTCTATCCGGATTGCGTACTCCACCTCTCGGTCACCGGGCGGCGGATCGGCTCCGCGCCCCAGGCCCGGATCGCGGGGCCGGGAAGGATGCGGCTGGGCCAGCGGTTCCTGCGCCGGTTCTGATCTCCGGGGTGCGGGTTGCGACCAGGCGGGCGCTGCTCTAGCGTCCCGGCTGGTCACCGCCCGCACCTTCCGCCCGCCGCAGGAGTCGTCCCATGTCCCAGACCGCCACCTCCAAGACCAGCGTCGCGGAGCGCTTCCTGCGCTACGTGACGTACGACACGCAGTCGGACGAGAACTCCACCACCTATCCGAGCACCGCCAAGCAGCTCGCGCTGCTCGACCAGCTGGTGAAGGAGCTCAAGGAGATCGGGCTCAAGGACGCGGTGCGGGACGAGCACGGTTACGTGTTCGCCACCATCCCGGCGACCTCGAAGAAGGCCAACGTGCCGGTGCGAGGAGAGCGGCGCCAACGTGAAGCCGATCGTGCACCGCAACTGGCAGGGGCAGGATCTGGCGCTCCCGGACGATCCACGGATCGTGCTCCGCGCGAGCGAGATCCCCCAGCTCCGCGACCAGGTCGGCAACGACATCATCACCGCCTCCGGCACCACGCTGCTCGGCGCCGACAACAAGGCCGGCGTGGCCGAGGTGGTGGCGGCCGCCGAGTACCTGATCCAGCATCCCGAGATCCCGCATGGCACGATCCGCGTCGGCTTCACGCCCGACGAGGAGGTCGGCGCGGGGGTGAAGTTCTTCGACGTGAAGAAATTCGGCGCAGTCGCCGCCTACACCATGGACGGCGAGTCGCGCGGCCATCTCGAGTCCGAGACCTTCTCGGCCGACGCGATGACGATCACCTTCCAGGGCTTCAACACCCATCCCGGCTTCGCCAAGGGGAAGATGATCAACTCGATCAAGGTCGCGGCCGACTTCATCACCCGTCTGCCCGAGGACCGGCTCTCGCCCGAGACCACCGACCAGCGCGACGGCTTCTTCCATCCCTACGTGGTGGACGCCTCGGTCGACCACACCTCGGTGAAGTTCCTGATCCGCGATTTCGTCACCGCCGGGCTGCAGGAGAAGGAGAGCCTGCTCGAGGCCCTCGCGCGCGAGACCGTGAAGTCGTGGCCGGGCGCCTTGGTGACGGTGCGCGTGGACGAGTCCTACCGCAACATGAAGGAGGTGCTCGACCGTCATCCGCAGGTGGTCGAGTACGCGCGCGAGGCGATCCGCCGCACCGGGCTCGACGTGACCGAGGTCCCGATCCGCGGCGGCACCGACGGATCCCGCCTCTCCTACATGGGGCTGCCCACGCCCAACATCTTCGCCGGCGAGCACACCTTCCACTCCAAGCTCGAGTGGGTCTCGGTGCAGGACATGGAGAAGGCGATCGAGGTGATCGTGCAGCTGGCGCAGGTCTGGGAGGAGAAGAGCTGAAGTCCCGGCCGCCGCGCCGCGGCGGGCCGGCGGAGGCGCCGGCGAAACGCCAGCTCGAGCCGCCTCCCGCGCACGCGGCCGCCCCGCCGCCGGCGTGGCGCGACGCATGGGGATGGATCGCCGCGCTCGCGGTCCTCCCGCTGCTGATCCGCTCCTGGGGAGCGCCACTCGGCGAGCCGGTCGCCGAGGACTTCGACTTCCTCCAGCCAGCCCTGTTCGACCGCTCCTGGCACCTGCTCGACGGCGGCGGGTCGCAGGCCTACTGGCGCCCGCTCTCGCTCCAGCTCTACTACCGCGCGTTCGCCGGCCTGATGCTCTCCCATCCGGGCGTGATGGCCGCGCTCCACGCGGTGGCGCTGGCGCTCGCCTCGTGGCTGCTCTACCGCGCGCTGCGCACCGTGTGGTCGGGCCCGGCGGCATGCGCCGCCGCGGCGTTCCCGTTGCTCGCCGAATCCACGCGACAGCTCATCGCCTGGCCGGATCACTCCTCCGACGTCGGCGTGTTCCTGTTCTCGGCGCTGGCGCTGCACCAGGCCACGCGCCGGCGGCTGCCGGGCGCGCTCGCGGCGCTGATGGCGGCGCTGCTGTGCAAGGAGATCGCGCTGGTGACCGCGGTGCTACTGCCCTTCCTCCCGGCGCCCGCGGCGCGGGAGCGCCGCGAGCGTCTGCGCTGGACCGGCGCGGTGGTCGCGCTGCTCGCGGTGTGGGGCCTGGCGAGCCTCTGGGTCCGCCACCACGCCCACCTGCTCTCGCCCCAGGCCCTGGTCGGGTCGGCCGAGGCGCAGGCGTCGCTGGCGCTCAAGCTGCTGTGGGCGGTGTGGGGGAGCGTGCGCGCGATCTGGAGCTTGAGCCTGGTCCCGGACGCCCGCGACCTGGTCGCCGAGGGCGCGATGCTCACCATCGCGCTGGCCGCGGCGGTCGCGTACGCGCGCGGCGGCGTCGCGCGCGCGCGGCTGCGTGCGGCGCTGCCGTGGTTCGGGTGGGGGGCCGCGTGGTTTCTGCTGGCCTCGGCCGCGGTCAGCACCATCTTCCCGCACTGGCTTCCGAACCGGAGCCAGTTCGGCAGCGTCGGGCTCGGGATCGCCGCGGGCTGGTCGCGGTTCGGCTGGTGCTGCTCGCGATGAGCCCCGGCCCCGCCGCCGTGGTGGCCGAGGTGGCGCCCCAGAGCGGAGCGTTCGTCGACTTCGCGCGGCTCACCCGGCTCCAGCGGCTGATGCGCGACACCCGCAGCGTGCTCCAGCGGCGGCACCCGACCCTGCCGCCCGGAGCCACCGTGGTCTGGCACTACTTTCCGCACGAGGCCCAGTACGCCTTCGGCGGGGATCGCGCGCTGCGGGCGTGGTACCGCGACTCCACGCTCCACTGGGTCAGCTTCAGCGACTGGTCGCGTGCTCCCGGCCAGGGCATCGCGACGATCGTGGAGTTCCAGGCCGAGCGCCAACGCCAGGCGGCGCTGGTGGATCCCGACGCGATGCGCGCGCTGCTCGAGGCCAGCGAGTCCATCCGGCGCGCGCAATGGGACTCCGCCCGCCAGGCGCTCGATCGGGCGCAGGCCGCGCAGTCCGATCCGGACGCGGCGGTGTTCGTCGGCACCGTGCTCTCGAAGCGCGCGCTCTGCCACCTCAACCTGGGCGCGCTCGCCGCCGCCGAGACGGATGCGAGCGCCGCGCTGAGGGTCTGGCCGAAGAATCCCGATTCGCGCTACGTGCTCGGCAAGGTGTGGTTCCGCGAGCGCCGCCTGGACCAGGCGCAGGCGGAGATCGACACCATGCTGGTCCAGTTCCCCGAGGACCGCGGGGCGGCCGCGCTGCGGGACAGCATCCGCGCGGCGCGGGCGTCCGTGCTGCGATGAGGTTCGCGGGCGAGCTGGCCGCGCTCGGCACCGCGCTCTGCTACGCGATCGGCTTCAACCTGTTCGCGTCGGCCGGGCGGAAGATGGGTGCGGTGGTGCTCAACCGCCTGCGCATCGTCTGCGCCATGATCTTCCTCACGCTGGCGCTGCTCGTCACCCATGGGTCGCCGTGGCCGGTGTGGGCGACGTCCAATCAGGTCGGACTGCTCACGCTGTCCGGATGGATCGGGTTCGTGTTCGGGGACACCTGGACCTTCCGCTCGCTGGTGATCCTCGGGCCGGGGCGGGCGGCGATGCTGTCGTCGCTGGCGCCGATCTTCACCGCGCTGATCGCGTGGCCGGTGCTGCACGAGGTGCCGGGCCCGCTCGCGGCGCTGGGGATGGCGATGACGCTCGGCGGCGTCAGCTGGGTGCTGTGGGAGCGCCGGAGCCAGCAGTTCGACCCGATCCAGGGCTCGGTGGCGCGGGGAACCCTCGCCGGGGTGCTCGGCGCGCTCGGCCAGGCGGCCGGGTACGTGATCTCGAAGCTCGCGCTCCGCACCGGCATCGATGCGCTGTCGGCGACCGTGATCCGCGTGGTCGCGGCGTTCGTGGGCCTGCTCGTGATCACGATCATGCGGCGCGAGATCCGCACCACGGTGGCCGCCCTCCGCGACCGGACCGCGGCCCGGTTCATGGTCGCCGGGTCGCTGTTCGGGCCGTTCCTGGGCGTGACCCTCTCGCTCGCCGCGCTCCAGTTCATCCAGGCCGGCATCGCCGCGTCGATCACCGCGTTCCAGCCGGTGTTCACGATCCTGATCGCGTCCCGCTTCCACCGCGAGCCGCTCACCTGGCGGTTCGTCGCCGGCGCCCTGGTCGCCTCGGCCGGAGTGGTGGTGCTGTTCCTGAAGTAGGGGAGGGCGGCGGCGCTCAGCGCATGCGCCGCGCGCCGCAGCGCGGGCAGAACTCGACCTCGGGCGGCAGCGAGGTCCCGCACTGGCCGCAGAAACGCTGCGCCGGGGCGGTTCCGGGCGGCGCGTACTCGGCCGGATTGGGCGCGGCCGCGATCGTGGCGGCCGGCGCCGGGCCCCCCATCCCGTGGCTGCGCTCGATCTGCTCCTGCGCCTTGAGGCGCAGACGCAGCGGGTCGGCGATCCGCGCGAAGTGCTCGGCGGTCCCGCCCGAGCCGCGCACCAGGACGTCGCCGTAGTTGGCGATCCGGCCCAGCACCCCCTGGCTCACGCTGATGCTCTCGATCTTGGACAGCATCATCTCGATCGTGTGCCGCCGCACGACGCCGGTCTTCACGATCAGCCGGCGGTTGGTGACCGCCATCTCGATGCCGGCGCGCCGCACCAGGCCGGCGACGAGCGCGATCGCCGCCACCAGCACCTCCGCCACCACCAGCGCCAGCAGCGCCGTGCGGCCGAGGGTCGCGTTGGGATCGTTGCGGCTCGAATACCAGCCGATCAGACACGCGACCGCCGCGGCGGCGAACACGATCGCGAACACGAACGGCCAGAGCAGCACGATCCAGTGGAGGCGCGTCCGATGGAGCACCTGTTCTCCCGGCGTCAGCGTCTGCTCGATGTAGCCCATGCTAGCGACGGTCCAGGATGCCCTTGAGGTCCATGATCGTGCTCTGGTCCGACACGATCACCGAGATCTTGTCCGAGAGCTTGTCCACGTACAGGTACTTGATGTAGTTCGGATTCTGCGCCAGCGCCTTGTTGATCACCTCGATCGCGTTGGCGCGGCCCTGCGCCTCGATCACCTTGCGCTCGGCCTCCTTCTGCTCCTTCTCCAGCGTGTACTTCATCTGCTCGGCGGACTGCTGGGCGATCTGCTTGGCCTCGATCGCCTTGGTGAACTCCGGGGTGAAGCGCACGTCGCGCAGCACCACCTCGTCCACCATGAAACCGTCCTTCTCGACCAGCTGCTTCACCTTGCGGTTGATCTCGTCCTGGATCAGAGCGCGCTTGGCCGAGTACACGTCCATCACCGGGTACTCCGAGATCACCAGCCGGATCACCGAGCGCACCGCGGGGCGGATGATCTTCTCCTCGTAGTCGGGCCCGATCTTCTGATGGATCGTCGCGACCGCGGCCGGGTCGAGGTGGTGCCAGACCGTGAGATCGATCCCGACCTGGAGTCCTTCCTGGGTCGGGGACCACAGCGAGTCGTCGATGTTGGACTTGCGGCCCTCACCGCTCGAGCTCGACATGGTGTACTCGAGGCGGCGCAGGTCGTAGAGCTGGGTTGAACTGATGAAGGGCGGGACGAAGGTGATGCCCTGCCGCGCGACCCGGAATCCGCGGGTCACCGTATTGAAGATCACCAGCGCATTCCCGACCGGGACCACGCGGACCGAGCCCGCGATCAGGATCAGGAACGGGCAAGACCCGCCGGCCTCCGGCGTCGTGAACCGCGACGCCGCGACGCGCCATCATGCGCCAGCCGACCAGTGCGATGACCACCAGGAACGCGAAGACGAAGAACCCAGCCATGACGAGCCTCCGTGGCCGGGCCGCGGGCGGGCGCTGAACCCGTTGCGCCACGCAGCGTGAGGCGCGGCCCGTCAGCGAGGGAAGCTATCACAGGGGAACGGAACGACCACCCCGCGGCGAGGGTGGTCGTTTGTCGAAGCTCGGTCGATCGAACCCCTCGATCGAGGGGCGCGCCGGGGGCTTACTTCGCCGTGCTCTTCTTGAGCATCAGCTTCCCGCGGACCTTGTGGTACTCGGCCTTGGTCAGGACGTTCTTCGAGACCAACTCGGCCTTCGAGGTGTAGGGCCGGCCCGCGATGATCTTTTCGGCGATCTCGTCGGTGACGCCAGAAAGCTTCATCAACTCTTCCTTGGTGGCGGTATTGAGGTCCAGCGGATGCATCTTCATCGTCGCGGCATGGTGCATCGTGTGATGCGTCGCTTCCGCCTTCTCCTCCGTCTTCTCCTGAGCCGGTGTCTCCTTGGTCGCGGAGCTGTCCGCTGAACCCTGCGCGAACGCCAGTCCGCCGATCGACAACAGGAATGCGGTGAGAACGAACACCGACGGGATGCGCTTCATGCGTTCCTCCAGCCGAGGGCTGCAAGGATCGCGTGGCTGGGCCCTCGACCAGCAACGCAGGGGCAGCCGGTCGGAATCGCCGGGGCGCGAGGACTGCTGACTTTACGCTGAGGCGCAGAAAAGGCAATCGTCGATCACCCCGTGACGAGTCCCTGACAACGGGAGCGCAAGCGGCCACGCCTCGCTCATCCATACCAGCTCGATACCCAGAGCCTCGGACGCACCGAAAGATTTGCCGCGCATGCGGTTCAAGCCGGCTGGCCCGATCACGGACGGATCGGCTATCGTGCCTGGCCGCGCGGCCGCCCGGAGCCTGACCAGAGGCGTCCCGCACACATCTCGCGTCCCCCAACCTCCGGATCCCCCATGAAGATCTTCCTCACCGGCGCGACCGGGTTCATCGGCCATCCGCTGCTCGACCGCCTGCTGGCGAACGGGCACGAGGTGGTGGCCCTGGTGCGCCGGCCGCGCGGCGCGCTGCGTGCCGGCCGCGAGCGGCTCACGATCGTGACCGCCGACCTGGCCGATGCTCCGGCGCTGACCGACGCGATGCGCGGCTGCGGTGCGGTGCTCCACCTCGCCAACGCCACGTTGGTGGTGAGCCTCGCCCGCGCGCGCGCGATCAACGTCGAGGGCACGCGCCGCCTGCTCCAGGCCGCCAAGGCCGCGGGCGTGCCGCGCTTCCTCTTCACCTCGACGCTGTCGGCGGTGCGCCGCGAGCGCGGCCCCTACGGCATCACCAAGCGCGAGGCCGAGGCGGTGGTGAGGGAGTCCGGCGTCCCGTTCGTGATCCTACGGCCGTCGTTGGTCTACGGAGGGCGCGGCCCCGGCCTGGTGCCGACCCTGGGCGCGTACCTGCGCGGGCTGCCCGCGGTGCCGGTGGTCGGCAGCGGCGAGATCGAGCTGGACCCGATCCACCTCGACGACGTGTGCGAGGTGATCGAGCAGTGCCTTACCCGCGACGATGTGCTGGGGAAGACCTACGACCTGCTCGGCCCCGACCGCGTGACCTTCAACCAGTTCCTCGACCGGCTCTCGGCCGAGATCGGCGTGACCAAGCCGCGCGTCCACCTGCCGGGGCGGCCGATGCTGTGGATGGCCCGCGTGCTGTGTGCGCTCACGCCGAAGCCGCCGGTGACGGTGGACAACGTGCTCGGCCTGATCTCGCCCGCCGACATCGACCGCGAGTCCGCGCGCCGCGACTTCCACGTGGCGTGGACGCCGCTGGTGAACGGCCTGCCGCGCGCGCTCAAGCCCGAGCCGTTGCCGGCCGCCTCGTTCATCGCGCCCGCGCGTCGGCTGCCGGCGATCCGCGAGCTGGAGATCTCCGCGAGGCCGGATCGCACGGTCCGGGTCGGCATCGTCGGGCTCGGCAAGATGGGCGTGGCGCACGCGGCGGTGCTCTCGATGGTGCCGGGCGCCGAGATCGTCGGGTTGTGCGACACCGTTCCGGCGCTGGGAAAGAGCCTGCGCGGGATGGGCTTCGCCGCGCCGTACTACCCGTCGCTCGATGCATTGCTCGAGACCGGGCGTCCCGAGGCCGTCTGGGTGTGCACGCCGCCCCACGTCCACGCCCTCGTGGCCAGGCGCTGCGCCGAGGCCAACGTCGCCTGCTTCATCGAGAAGCCGCTCGCGCATTCCCTCGACTCCGCGCGCGAGATCGTGGAGATCGAGGCGAAGCACCGCGTGCCGGTGGGCTGCGGCTACACGCTCGCGTTCTGGCCGACCTTCGCCGCCGCGCGCCAGGTGCTGCAGGACGGTGCGCTCGGCGCGATCGCGCGCGGGCGCTCGTCGATGTTCCTGTCCCAGGTGTTCGCGCCGCAGAAGGGATGGATCGCCGACCCGGCGCGCTCCGGCGGCGGCGTGGTCGCGAACATCTCCTCGCACCTGCTGTTCGTGCTCCAGTGGGCGCTGGGGACGCCGGCGAAGGCGCGCGCCACCGCGAAGAAGATCTACGGCGCGGTCGAGGACGAGCTCTCCGGCACGTTCACGCTCGAGAACGGCGCCGAGATCGGGTTCGAGACCTCTTGGAGCGTGAAGGGCTACCCGCTCTCCGACACCGTGATGGAGATCGAGGGCGCCAACGGCCGGCTGCGCGCCACCAACGATCTGCTCGAGCTCGACCTGCGCGAGGCGCGCGAGGGCTGGCCGTCCGGGCGCACGCTCGCGCTCGCCGGCGACATCGGAGGGCCGGCACGCTTCGATCTCAACGGAGAGGGCTACTGGCTCGAGGACGCGCGCTTCCTCGCCTGGGTGGCGGGCGCTCCCGCTCCGCCCGGGACCGCGCTCGCCGGCTACGAGGTGCAGCGCATGATGAGCGCGCTCTACCAGTCGGCCGACGCGAACGGCGCGACCGTGGAGGTGCCGCGATGAGCCCCGCGACCGCGACCTCCGCACCGCGCCTGCTGCTCTCCACCGAGTCGCTGCTCGGCGTCGCGCGCTACCCGCGCGAGCGGCTGCTCGCGACCGGACAGCGCTGGGGTGATCCGACGGCACTGGGTGCCGCGCTGCGCACCGCGCGTGACGCCGGCGCCGACGGCGTGCTGGTCAGCCCCTCCGCCGAGCTGCGCGCGGCACTCGACGCTGGAGCAGGAGCGCTGCCGGTCTACGCGTTGCTCCCCAACGTCCCGGCCTACGTCCGCGATTCCTCGGAGGCTGGGCTGATCGGCGCCGCGCTCAAGCGCGTCCAGGGCGCGCCGCTCGCGGTGCTGATGCGCCTCGGCATCACCGGCGCCACCCACGCGCTCGGCGTGCTCGGCAGCGACTTCGCGAGCCTGCTGCCCTTGCTGCTGGAGCTGGAGGCCGCCGCCCTCGGCCCGCGACGGCTGGCGGGAGTGCTGGTCGCAGCGCCCATCACCGACCTCGCGCTCGCCGGCGGGAACGCGCGGTTCTTCGTCCACCTCACCGCCTTCATCCGCGGGCGCTGGGGCGCCCAGGCCGGCTTCGAGACCCACAACCTCGGCCACCTACTGCGGCGTCTGCGGGAGTGGGGCGTGAAGCCCGACCTGGTGGTGGGCCCGGTCAACCCGCAGGGGTTCCTGATGAAGCCCACGCCGGGCGATGCGCTGGCCGAGCTGTTCGCGGCCGAGGTGCCGGTGCTGGCGAAGCAGGTGCGCGCCGGCGGAACCATCCCGTTGGCAGAGGGCGCGCGGTTCGCGATCGATCGCGGCGCGTCCGGCGTGGCGGCGGATCTGGCGGACCTCGAGGATCCCGCGGTGGAGATCGCCACGCTGCGGAGCATCGTCGGGCGCTGAACGAAGAAGCGGCGCCCCATTCGGAGCGCCGCTCTCATTCGATTCGCAGAGACGCGAACAGCTCAGCGCAGCACCATCACCCGCCCCCGCACGCTGGCCTGCGCTGCGTCCAGCCGCGCGAAGTAGATCCCCGAACGCATCGACTCCGTGCCCGGGAGGACGAGGTCCATCGTTCCGACCCGGCCGCTCAGGTCGAGCGTCGCGCGTCGCCGGCCCGCGACGTCGAACAATCCGAGCGTCGCCGCGCCCGCCGTCGGCAACGTCACGCGAGCCCGGATGCCGGCCCCGCGCGCAAACCGCAGCGAGTGGATCGCCAGCGGACCCTCGGCCGCCGGCGGGACGCCGGCGACCTCGCCGGAGCTGGTGAACCGCCGCGCGAACAGGCCGAAGCGATCGTGCGCCTGCGACCAGAACAACACGCTCCCTCCGTCGGAGGTGGGCGCGAGCCCGATGTCGCCGAACCAATGCTGCAGGATCTCCTCGTGATCCTCGTAGAAGTCCGACCACCCGGGTCCGGACGGTGACTGGCTCACCCGCAGGAACGCGCCGTAGTCGTAGTACTGGTACGGGCCGTTCTGGTTGAAGGCCCCGAAGAACAGTCCTCCACCGCTCTTCGGCGCGTACTCGTAGCCCGTGAGCTTGCCTTGGGCGCCGGTCGCGAAATCGCTCGACCCGGTCGGGGTGATGCGATGGAACGCGAAGAACGTGCCGTGATCGAAGTACTCGGGTGTGCCCACCAGCGCGCCGTCCTGGGCATCGGGCAGCACCCGGAACGACCCCTCGGCACCGGCATCCACGTAGATCCCGATCCCCAGTCCCCACGCGTTCGCTCCGCCCGCCGGCCAGTCCAGCGCCGGCTGGCCGTCGCCTTGAAGCCGCTCGAGCACCACGCCCAGATCCGGCGGGTACTCCGGCGACGACGGAGCACCCAGCACGCCCCGCAGCAGGAACACGCCGCCGCGTCCATCCGGCGAGAGTCCGAGCACCGCGCTTTGCGCCGTGCCCGAGATCACCTCGCGATTGAACGGACCCTTCGCGAGCCCGGCGGTCGGCCAGCCGGAAACATTGGCCCCCGACGCGTCGAGCCTGCGCAGTCGCCACTCCCGCGGTTTGCTCGCGTCCGGGCTCCAGGTGCCCCAGGCCACGAACGCGCCGCCATCCGGCGCGAGCGCGACCTGCGGGTAGTAGGCGCGCGTGGTGATGATGGCCGGCGGCCCGACGTCGCCGCCGCTCTCGTCGCCGTCGGGGCTCAGGTGAACCAGGATCGGCCGGCTGCCGCTCGCTCCGAGCGGCGACGACCAGGCGAGGTAGAGACCGTGCGCGCCGTCTTCGATCACGGACGGTCGCGGACTGTCGGTGAACACGCTGCCCACCGGCATCCCGCCCTCGGACCAACCCGCGGGGGACACGCCCCCACCATCTAGACGCCGCCGTCGCGATCGGGAAGCATTGCGAGCTCGGCGCGCGTCATCGGGTTTCCAGCCGCGACCACGCCGTCCGCAGGCCAGGCCGGATCCACGTCGCCGGTCGAGAGCACGTGCTGCACCCGCAACACCGCCTGTCCCGGCGACGACTCCTCCTGCCAGGCGACGAAGGTTCCGTACCCGCCATCCGAGCACCCGCTGACCAGCGGAATGTTCGAGGTCGTGGCGCGGATCGTGGCGCCGTCGGGACTCCAGCCCGCGAGGGCGGACGTGGGAGCCAGGGCGAACAGGGTGAGCACCATCACTGCGGACGCAGAGGAGTAGAAAGCCCTCATGCAGACCCCCTTTCGGTGGGAGGACGCGTGATCGTGTGACGCCCAATTGTGGCACCGGCGAGGGCCGGAGAACAGGGCAGAGTGGGGCTGTCCACCGTGGGTTGACACCCCGGACCGCCCGCGCCGGAAACTTCCGCTACCCTCGCTCGTCCATTCCTGTGAAGCGCGGAGGATGCCTGGCACCGACGACGGAAGGAGACCTCATCGCCCGGCTGCGCGCGCGCGACCTGGAAGCGCTCGTGGAGCTCTACCGGATGCACGGGGCGACGATGACGACCCTCGCCCGCAGCATGCTCCGGCGCAGCGACGAGGCGGCCGACATGGTCGAGGAGGCGCTGATCCGGATCCGCGAGGCGGCCCCCGGGTTTCGCGGCGAGCGCGGGCTCAAGACCTGGGTGCTGCGGATCGTCGCCAACCTGTGCCGCGATCAGCTCCGGCGCCGGCGCTTCGTGGCCGGGCCGCCGGAGGCGCACGATCCGATCGCCGAGGCCGGCCTGCGAGTGGACCCGGTCGAAGGCTGGGACGCCTCGCTCGATACGGCGCGGATGCTCGCGGCGCTCGAGCGCGCGATCGAGGAGCTGCCGGTGGATCAGCGCGAGGCCGTGCTGCTTCGGGACCGGCTGGGGCTCTCGTACGACGAGGTGGCGCAGGCACTCGGGGTGAGCGTCGGCGCCACCAAGTCCAGGCTCCACCGCGCGCGGCTCGCGCTGCGCGAGAAGCTCCGGCCGCTGATGGAGGGATGAGGCGAGGCATGCGGGACGACGAACGCGACGACAGGATCACGAAGCTGCTGGGTGCGGTGCGCGCCGACGCCGAGCCGGCGTTGTGGACGCGGACGCGCGCCCGCATCGAGGAGCGCGAGCGCCAGCAGGCGCGCGGCTGGGTGGCGTGGCTGATGCGCCCGGCAGCGATCGGCGGTGCACTGGCGCTGCTCGCGGTGGCGATCGCGACCGCGCTGGCGCTGGTGGCGACCACGCCCAGAACCACCACGACGAGCACGTCCGGAGCCGAGACGCTGGAGGACGCGCTGGTCGTGGAGCTGGAGAGCGGCGCGACCGCGGGCGGCGGCTCCTCGGCCCCGGCACCGGACGCCGCGACCGACAGCGGAGCCTCGCGATGAACGGTGTGCGCGGGCTGATGATCGCGATCATCGCCTCGCTGGTGGTGGGGATCTCGGGCGGCCTGGTGGCGGGGATCGTGATCATGCGGTACGCCGGCCCGTGGCGGATCGGCCCGCCGCCGCCGCGCCCGCCCTTCTTCCTGCCGGGGGGCGATCCGATGGCCGACGACGGCCGCCGCGTGCTGATCGCGCGGCTCGAGGACGAGCTGGAGCTGAGCGGCACGCAGCGCGCGCGTGTGATGGAGGTGCTCGAGGACGCACGCGTCGCGCGCGAGGCCGCGCGCGAGAGCGTGCGGGTGCGCATCGAGCGAGAGCTGACGCCCGAGCAGCGCCAGCACTGGCGCGATCTGGAGATTCGATACCGACGAGTGTGGCGTGAACGTGCCGGCCGACCGGGCCCCTGGGGAGGCCGGCGTTAGCGGGGGAGACCCCGAATGAGGAGATCGATATGAAGCGTTGGATGTGGAATCTGGTGTTCGCGGTCGGCCTGACCAGCCTGGCCGCGGTCGCGCTGGCGCAGTCGCGCGCGCCCATGCCGCCCCGGGCGCCCACGCCGCCGGAAGCGCCGGCGCCGCCCGACATGGGGGACGACGACGATGGGCGATTCGCGTGGGAGACCGACGGCGGTGCAGGCGACGCGGACATGGAGTGGATGCCGCCGGGCGACGACGGCGGCGGACCGGGGCGGCCGGGCTTCGGGGGACCGTGGTCCGGCGGCCGGTGGGGAGCCGGACATCGGATGGTGGATCGCGTCCGCATCCGGGCCCGCCTGGCCGAGGAGCTGAACCTGACGTCCGATCAACGCACGCGGATGGGTGAGATCCGCGAGCGGGCAGAGAAGCGTCGGATCCAGGCGATGGCGGATCTGCGCATCGCGGCGGTGGACTTGAGACATCTGGTCCGCTCCGAGCGCCCCGACCGGCGCGCGATCGACGCCCAGATCGACCGGCTGGCCACGATGCGCGCGACCCTGATGAAGGCACGGATCGGCACGCGGCTCGAGATGCGCTCGATTCTGACGCCGGAGCAGGAGCGCAAGCTTCGCGACGGCATCGGTCGGGGGCGTGACGATCGTGATGATCGAGGGAATGGGGGGCGGGACGACTGAAGCTGCTTGCTGAAACGGGCGAGCGGGGAGACCTAGTGAAAACCGAGTGCGTCCCGTTGCTCCTGAAGCGTCGCGAGCCGGGGAGAACCAGGTGAAAATCGAGTGCCCTGCGTAGCCGTACTCCACGCGGGGAGATGTCGAGGCGGCGACGAGCCGCCTCGTCTCATCGGGCCCTAAGGTCGGAAGGCGAAGCAGCGCACTCGATTTTCACCTGGGCTCCCCGGCTCGCAGGCTACTCCAGCTCTAGGCCGGCACTGTGACCGCAGCCTTCTTCAGCAGGGCGACCTGGCCGGCGTGGTAGAGGTCGTGCTGGAGGATGCCGATCAGGAGCTGATACCAGGTGCCGGTGTTGTTGCCGCGCTCCTCCTGCAGGCGTTCCTCGGGGAAGCGGGCGATGGTGTCGGAGAGGGCGCGGCCGGTGTCGAAGAGGCGCTGGGTCGCGGCCTTCCACT
>WNFL01442644.1_pt2 | contig 17425 bp, 12 predicted proteins | sample 5400361 | NCBI WGS metagenome assembly WNFL01 (sample SAMN13153351, study PRJNA577476) | soil metagenome | isolation source: 40 cm soil on Douglas fir-dominated hillslope | place: USA:California | collected 2013-09-17 | reverse complement strand
TAACGGCAACCGGCCAATCTTCCGTTCGTTCGCTCCGGCGCCAAGTCCCGCGCGAACGTTTCCGCAGTTAGCGGATATTTTGTCCGCCACTCCAACTTTCGGCGAATCACTACCGACTACGACTCGCACGATGAATTTTCGCGTTACCGTGCGTGACAATCATTCGGGCGGCGGTGGTGTCAACACCGGGACAACGCGAGTCAACGTAGTGTCGGGTAGTGGTCCGTTTGCGATCACGCAGCCCAGTTCTTCGACAACATGGGTAGCCAGCTCAACTCAAACAGTCACGTGGAATGTGGCTAACACGTCAGAGGCGCCGATTAGTTGTGCAAACGTTCGAGTTCTGCTCTCGCTTGATGGAGGCAACAGTTTCCCGTTCACCCTCGCAACCAGCACGCCAAATAGCGGCACAGCGACGATAAGTGTTCCGAACGCGCCCACTTCCACAGCTCGCATCAAAGTCGAAGCTGTCGGCAACATCTTCTTTAATATCTCGCTGCCAAACTTCACTATTACGCCAAACAGCACCGCGGCGCCGACGCTGCTGACCGAAGCGAATACGAATCGCGCCGTCGCGTTAGACTCAGTTACCTTCATGCGCGATCCTTTCCCGCTCACAACCCTGAACAACTTCGGCTTTGATCAGCGCACGCGTATCACGCTCTTTGCCGTTGGTCTTGATCTGTTGCCCGGCGAAGACCTCTCCGTTGTTACTGCTCAAGCAGAAGACATTGGGCACAAAACATATCCGCTGAAAGTAGAGTATGTCAGTAAAGTTCCTGGCTTCGATTGCAGGAGATTTTTTTGTAAGCGTCAGTTTGCGGGGCGCAGTCAGCAACAAAGTCGTCATCGGAATTCGATAGTTGCCATCTCGCGGATGAATCATTCCTCCGTGCAGCGGCGATACGCAACGCGAGTCCATTAAGAGTCCAATAACAGTGCCTGTGAGTCTGTAAAGTGCGGTAGAGTGCTATCCATGCCGCTAAGTTCCGTTGAATTACAATAGGCGGCGACATGGGTTCGTCTTTCATACAGGACGCAACTTCCTAAGCATTCGGGAGCTGACCGGTTTCGGCTGCATGTCCAGACACTTCCACTCTAACGGGCCCAGGCAACCCGGACACTCCAAAAACAAACCCTTATTCTTCGAAATTCTGATTTTGGAGAAATCGGCTTCTCGACTTCACGACTGCGCAGTATCATCACGTCGAATGAGATTAATGGACCAGGAGCATTCAGCTCAGGTCACTGCCGGTGCGAAGCTTGTACTGGGATTATCCCTGGCGCTTGCGCTCTTTCTCACCGCGTCAAGCGTCTCTGGCCAACAGCTGCCGGTGCGGACATACACAACTGCCGATGGATTGCCGCGTGACCTTGTCCTGCGCATCGTCCGCGATTCGCATGGTTTTCTCTGGTTCTGCACTGGCGACGGGCTGAGCCGATTCAACGGCTACGAGTTCACCACTTATGGCGTCGAACAAGGTCTGCCGCATCCAGTCATCAACGATCTGCTCGAAACTCGGCGCGGAGTCTATTGGGTAGCAACCAACGGCGGCGGGATAGCTCGCTTCAACCCGTCACCATCGCGGAATGAACAACCCCCAATCCGCAATCTATTCACTTCGTATCCGGTGGGTGATCAACCCACAAGCAATCGGGTGAACGTCTTGTTTGAGGACCGCGCGGGGCAGGTCTGGGCCGGTACCGACGGCGGTCTCTTTCGACTCGACGAGACGAATGGGCAGGCGAACTTTCGCCGCCTCTCGCTGAATCTGGCTGAACTGGATAGCCTGGTGGTCGTGAGAGCGTTGGCCGAGGACCGCGAAGGCAGTCTCTGGGTTGGCACCCAGGGGCTGGGGCTGGTGCGGTACTTGCCAGACGGCCGGACGGTTCGCTACGTGAATCAATCCTGGCCACTCGGCGACATCGTCGAGTCGATAATGTTTGACCCTGAAGGCAGGCTGTGGGTCGCGCACCGCGGGGGTGGGGGACTGATCGTGTTCAAACCGGAAGCGGCTTCATCAATCGCTGCGGGAGATAAACTACTCACGCGGATGCTGGGCGGGTGTGCACGCGGCGCTCGCTTGCCCGAACGACGTGTCCGCCTGCCCTCGACCCCCGGCGAGAATTGCCGGTACACGACCGCCGATGGGCTGGCCAGCAATTTCGTTTTGGGAATATATCAATCCGCGGACGGTCGAATCTGGATCGGCAACGATGGCGGACTGACCGTGTTTAGCGACGGGCGCTTCCGCAGCTACACCACCGCGCAGGGCCTTAGCAGTAGGTCAGTCTGGTCTGCAGTCGAGGACCGCGACGGCAATCTCTGGCTGGCAAGTGCAACTGGCGCCATGAAGATTACCTGGAGCGGCTTTACCACTTTCGGCAAAGCGGATGGTCTAAGTAATGCTCGTGTCAGTTCTGTCTTTGAAAACCAGCGCGGAGAACTCTGCGTGACCGGCGAAGAAGGCGAACCCATTATCAATTGCTTTGACAGCCAGCGTTTCACTGCCGTGAGGCCCCAAGTGCCCCGCGAGATCAAAGGTTTCGGCTGGGGTTGGGACCAGATTACTTTTCAGGATCACGACGGAGAGTGGTGGCTCCCGACCTTCTATGGGGTCTATCGCTTCCCGCGTGTGATGAGCCTGCAGCAACTGGCACACACCCTCCCGAAGGCCGTCTATAACCAGACGCGTGGCGCACTGCCCGGCAGCGACGTGTTCCGTTTGTTTGAAGACTCGCACGGTGATATCTGGATCAGCATTGCGGGGACGGTTCGAAACTCGGTTCGTTGGGAGCGAGCTACCGGGTCCTTTCATGTCCATTCTGAAACAGAAGGGCTGCCGCCCTCCAGCCCGCCGACCGCGTATCGCGAAGATGCCGCCGGGAACCTTTGGCTCGGGTTTTATGAAGGAGGCCTGGCACGTTATCGTGACGGACGCTTTCGTTTGTTCACCCAGTCCGACGGAATGCCGGCGGGGATTGTGCGGGCCTTATATCTCGATCACGCCGGCCGGTTATGGGCTGCGACTGGTCAGGGCGGAGTCGTTCGTCTCGACGATCCGCAAGCAGATCGCCCGAGCTTCGTCGTCTACACGACTGCTAATGGTCTATCCAGCAACGGCGTGTCATGCATTACGGAGGACAACCTGGGACAAATGTACTTCGGCACGGCCCGGGGTCTGGACCAGTTCGAGCTGCAGACCAAACGCGTCAGGCACTATACGAAGGCCGATGGATTGGCGAGCAACTCGGTCACGGTAGCTTTTCGTGATCGGCAGGGCGCGCTCTGGTTCGGCACCGAACTCGGGCTTTCGCGGCTGATTCCAAGGCCTGACACACCTCAACAGCAGCCACCGATTTTGATCAGTGGGCTGCGTATCGCCGGCGATTCGCAGCCGATCTCGGCGCTGGGCGAAACCGAAGTGTCAGGACTCGTCCTCAATCCGACGCAGAATCAATTAAGCATCGACTTCGTCGGCCTGGGCTTCGCGGCCGGCGAGGGATTGAAATACCAATACAAGTTGGTCGGCGCCAACGAGGAGTGGAGCACACCCACCGATCAACGCACGATCAATTATGCGAGCCTCTCACCGGGCAGGTATCGCTTCATGGTGCGGGCTGTGACGGCAGACGGCATGATCAGTCCGACGCCTGCGACAATTAGGTTCACCATTCTGCCGCCGCTTTGGCAACGCTGGTGGTTCATAACTCTGGCTTTGATCTTTACCGGACTATTTGCGGCCGTCCTGATCCGTAACCGCGTCGCGCGACTGATAGAGATTGAGCGCGTGCGGACGCGCATCGCCGCAGATCTGCACGATGATATTGGTTCGGGTCTGTCGCGCATCGCGATTCTGAGTGAAGTCGCGCGTCACCACGTGGCCCCGGATGCGCCCGTTGGCAAGCCGCTTTCGGTAATCGCTGGCGCCTCGCGCGATCTGGTAGATTCGATGAGCGATATTGTCTGGGCCATCAACCCAAACAAAGATCAGCTCAGCGATCTTGTGCAACGCATGCGACGATTCGCCAGCGACCTCTTCACCGCGCGCCAGATTGAATTTACTCTTGCGGCTCCGGGCGAGCGGCGAGCTTTGAAAATTGGGGCGGATCTGCGGCGCCAGGTATTTCTGATCTTCAAGGAGGCCATTAACAATATCGCCCGTCACTCAGCCTGCACTGAGGCCGTGATCGAAATGCGGATCGAAAACAGATGGTTGATGATGAAAGTCGTGGACGATGGGCCCGGCTTCGACGCCACCCAGATAAGCGAGGGCCTGGGACTCGCAAGCATGCGGGCGCGCGCGCAGAGCCTCGGCGGCGAGCTGCAAGTAATCTCAAGCCATGGCAACGGCACACGTGTGCTGTTGAAAGTTCCCTTGACCGGCAAAGCCACTCTTCGAGATGAGCGGGTGCGTTAGAAGTTTTCTAAAACTTTGTGTGCGGCTCGAACTCGGGAATTTTAGAGTCTTACGTCGCTTCCCCATCTGTTTAGACGGGGAATTCCATAGCGCTTTGGTGTAGGCTAACTGCCCGCCAACCGTTCGAATGGCAGCGGCCTGAGTAATGAGTATGCCCTCTGAAACCCAAACCACAGCGGTTCCCCAGACAGCCTCGGCGCCGGCCGTCATCAAGGTCGCAATTGTCGAAGACCAGCGCGACATCCGTGAGGGTCTGGCGTCTCTGATCAAATTCACTGAGGGTTACCATTGCACTGGTAGCTTTCGTTCGATGGAAGAAGCGCTGGACAAGATCCGATTTGAATTGCCCAACATCATGCTGGTGGATATCGGCCTGCCGGGAATGAGCGGACTCGAAGGTATTCGGCGGCTGAAGGAAAGTTGGCCGGAAATTCTATTGCTGATGCTCACGGTCTACGAAGATGATGAGATGATCTTCGATGCACTCTGCGCGGGAGCGTGCGGGTATTTGCTGAAGAAAACCCCGCCGGCGCGTTTGATCGAGTGCTTGAACGAAGCGATGGGCGGCGGAGCGCCAATGTCACCCGAGGTCGCGCGCCGTGTGATTAAATTGTTTCGCCAGATCAGTCCTCCCGACAAGGCAGACTATCAACTTACCCCACACGAACTGCGGCTCTTGAAGCTACTCGTCGAAGGACACAACTATAAAACAGCAGCCACGGCCCAGGGCGTCAAAGTCACCACTATCGCGTTCCACATGCGCAACATCTACGAAAAACTTCAAGTCCACTCCAAATCAGAAGCCGTCTCGAAAGCGCTCCGCAATCGGCTTGTCTGAAAAAGCAAAGAACTAAAGACGAAGGACACGGCGCAAACGGCGGCCTTACTCTCCTTCGCTTTTCCGTCTTTGCCTTTTGCTCTTGACTCTTTGCCCTTCGCCCTTTCATGTTCCTATCTATTCAGACGGTGACGACACCTCGCCGCGGGAGTATTTATTGCGCTGAAGCAAACGACTGATCCCCCGGTCGAACTCAATTCAATTCACTAGAGGAGCAAAAATGGAAACTCTAACTAGGCGCTGGAAATTGATAGCGCTGGTTCCATTGGTGGCGGTGGCGATTTTCTCGATTGGAAACAGAACCGGAGCCGTGCCGGATCAGAACAAAGAGGTACGCGAGGCGGCAAATGAAGTGGGCCATGTCGTGGAGGGCGGGGTAACCCATGGGCAAACTCTCCGGTTCAGTGCCTTTCACTCGGCGGACGCCGGCTGTGCAACGCACGAGCAGATGCGGCTGACCGTCTTCGACAGCCAGGGCAACGTGGTCATGCAGCAGCTTTGGACGACTAGCCCGAACCAGACAGACTATTTCGACCTCAACGCTGACCAGCTTCCTCAATCGGCCTTCAACAACAATGGCAGAGCGGAACTCATCGGGCTATTAACTCATCCCGGCGATGTCAATGCTGGTGGAATCCCTGGCGGTGGGTGCGTGGTCGCAGGTGAAGTGTTCGACAACAACACTCGCCAGACATTGATTCACATCACCGGTACACCGATATCGGAATGTCGTAGAGCGAACTGAGTCCGGGCTAAACCGAATTCAATTTCGGAAACTACTTAAGGAGGAGATGGAAATGAAAACCCTAAATAAGCGTTGGAAATTGGTTGCGCTGGTGCCATTGGTGGCGTTTGCAATTCTTTCGGTCGGAAACAGAATAGCCGCCGTGCCGGGGGCACACGGAGCGGCAAATGAGGGTGGAATCTGGATAGGGGCAGGCATCACCCAGGGACAAACTTTCAGATTCAATGTTACCCGCCTGGCCACTCTCGCCCCGGGCCCTCCTGGTTCTAATACTCATCCGGGAGGAGTGAACTTGGAATTGAGAGTCTTCGATTCTCAAGGCAACCTACTGGCGACAAATACATATGTGTTTCCGCAAAATCAAAACAACACGTCGATCCAATCCTCATTCTTCGCTCTGAGTGCGGATCAACTTCCCGCGTCAGCGTTTGATAACACTGGCCGGGCGCAGTTGACTGGAGTCGTTACGTCAATTGACCCCAACAACCCTAACCAGCCGCCTAATCCGACCTGTGGCTTCGTCGCCTCTGGAGAAATATTCAACAACCTCATTGGCGGGACAGTGGCTCACATTGCCGGCGTGCCGTTATCGAGTTGTCGTTAAGCAAGCCGATGATGATCCATCGGCTTGAACTCAGAACCAGTATTTCTGTTAACGACGACCCGATCATTTGGTGATTCACCGTCCAATGAACCTACGCAGCTTGTTCCTGCATACGGCCCAAGCTGCTCTACCTCTCGATCATTCGTGAAATCGACTCTTTGCTCTTTGCGCCAAGCCCGCCGGCCCAACGTCCATCAAAATGAATTCAATTTCTTCTGACAGGCACCGGCGGGCAACGCCCGCCTCTAAACGAAAATCAGGTCACTACCGGATCGGAGACAATGTTCCAATTTGATAAGCAGTGTTTAGAGTATCGACTTTAGTCGGGCTTCTATTAGGCGAGAAAAGGCCCAACTGAAATTGGTACTCTAAACGCCGTGAATCGGATGCCGGAAAGCCAGATCGAACTCGGGTCTTCATACGACCTTACTGAAACTCACTATGACATTCAGCCTCGACGAACTATTCTGCTCCAGGAGGGAGCGTGAAAATGTTCCACGGTTGGGAAAATTTCTTTTATCTCATCGGGTCGGCGGCCGGGGCACTGATCGGCATTATGTTTATCGTGATAACACTGACGGCGGGTCACGAACCGCGTCGAGTTTCGCGCGGGGCGCCGGTCTATGTAACGCCAATTGTTTTCCACTTCTCAGTCGTGCTTGTGGTCAGCGCGACTTCGGAGGTTCCCGGCTTGATCTTGCCGGCCGTGGCCGGGTTCATGGGAGCCTCCGCAATCGGGGGTCTCGCGTATTCAATATTGACAACTATTCGGCTTTGCAGAAAAGGATGGGAAGACCCGATTCCCGGTTGGTCGGACAAATGGTTTTATGGATTCTTGCCGACAGCGATCTACGTGGCTCTCTTGGGTGCAGCCGGCGCAGTCTGGATGGCGGAGAGAAAAGCGGCATTTGCAGTCGCGGGCCTAACGCTTGGTCTTCTGCTGCTCGGAATTCGCAACGCCTGGGACCTGGCGACGACTCTCGCGCAGCGTGCTCACGAATGATCTATTTAGAAAGCCACCGAGCTGGATGCTGACGCGCGTCGAGTTTTCATTGACCTCCTACGAACCTGGGAGTATACATTGCTCCAATCAGCGACCTCGTGCTGGACCCTTGTTGAACGTGGTTCACTCGTATCATAACCTTCCAGCCACACCAGGAGAATGAACTATGAAAATGCTTTGTGCGGTGGTTCTCAGTGTTGCGTGCGTAGCCTTTCTCATCGCGAATGGACAAACCCGAAAGAAGGGCGACCGGCCGTCACCCACTCCCGATTCCGAGTTAACTCAAATTCCTGGCGTGAAATGGCAGAAGGGACCCTCCATAGGTATTCTCGGTAGCGTTGCCGAAGTCCATGTACCGGCTGGTTATGTATTTGCCGGAGCTAACGACACCCGCATCATTATGGAGGCGAATAAAAATCCAACGAGCGGAAAAGAAATCGGATTTGTAGCGCCGGCCGGTGAGGACTGGTTCGCTGTATTTGAATTCGATGACGTCGGTTATATCCGAGATGACGAGAAGAACTCATTGGATGAAGCCGCCTTGCTGGCTTCGATCAAGACCGGAACCGCGGAGGGGAATAAGGAACGCGAAAGACGAGGCTGGCCGATCATGACCATCATCGGATGGGAACAGCAACCGCGCTACAACGAAGCTACGCACAATCTCGAATGGGCAATAAGAGCAGAAAGTGAGGGCGCGCCGCTCATCAACTATAACACTCGTTTGCTTGGACGTGGGGGCGTCGTAGAAGTCACACTTGTGACTTCAACTTCGACCCTTTCTGAGACGTTGCCGAAATTTAAGACAATGCTCGCGGGTTTTGATTTCAAGCAGGGACAGAAATATGCGCAGTTTCAACAGGGTGACAAGATCGCGGAATACGGGCTGACGGGCTTGATTGTCGGGGGAACCACGGCCGTCCTCGTTAAGACCGGCGTGTTCAAATGGTTGTGGAAAGGTATCATCGCTTTGGGTATTGCGGCCAGCGCGTTTATTAAAAAAGTCTTTGCGTACCTTAAGAAACTCTTTTCACGGGAGAAGGCGGGATTGGAATCCTAGAATATGGGCGACGGTGAAACGCTTCTCCTCGTCCTTTCCCTGCTTTATCTCTCAGATTGTTTGCTCTGGGTTAGGAATCAGTCCGTGGCTTTTGTCTCGCCGTGGTGTCGACGGTGGCGCGTCGCCCGCGCTAACTCATTAATTGGAAATGAGCGCGGCAGCCTGCTCTTCCTAAATCCACTTCCACCGCTTGGTCGTGTCTTCCTCTCACACCTGTCACCTGTTTCTGTTTCGCCAATTGGCGTTTGCGCCTTCAATCCGCAAGCACTCTTTCGTTTAGGAAGAGCTGCCCAATCGGGACAGACCCTGACGTTCGCCGAGATAACCCGTGCCAGCACCGACGGCGCTTATCTGCTCATCAACAGCCGGAAGTTCACGAAGTGTGCAACCGCTAAACAAGCCAGGACAATCGCGAAGGTGATTAGCGCAACGGTCGCTGCTGATGCTTGTGAGCGCGATCGGCTGATACGCGATTATCTTGCCAAGCAATTCGCACTGGATGAGGCAACCGCGCAGTTGCGGAAAGGCGACGATATCATCGGGCCAATCCAATTCATGTGCTGTGTTTTTTTCGTATTTCTGCTTGTCGCGACCCCGCTGCTGGTAAATACCTACGGCTTGCTCCGCCTAATCATTCCTGTTGGCGTTGCGATAGTCATTTTTGCAGTTCAGATTTCAATCATGTTTTATCGAGGTCACAAGAAACTCTACCCCCACGACACGCAAGAACGGATAGAGAATGTAATCAAAATGGTTCTGTGTCCGCCTGTGTCAATCAGAGCAACTGACCTGCTCACGAAAAATCTACTTTCGGAATATAGTCCCGTCGTTCTCGCAGCACTGGTTTCAGGTTCCGCGGCCAAAGAGTTCGTTCGCGCGTTCATTCTCGACCTACAGCACCCTCTCGCACACGACGTCACCGATGTTACTTCCGCCGAGATCATTTCGTGGGCGACCGTCGCGCAATTAAGTCTTTGCCTTGACCACCTTATTCGCAGTGGCTTTTCGAATCCGAACGTTCTCCTTGCTCCGCCCACGCAAGATGGAAACTCAACCTCATATTGCCCGCGATGCAGAGGCCAGTTTGTTGTCGATTCCCGCCGGTGTCCAGACTGTCCGGGTGTAGGACTTCTCGCTTTTCCGGACCCCGATGAAACCGGCGTTGGGGGTGCGCTGTGACAGATCATTCGAACGTCATAGTAGTGGCCGTCATGATTGTTGCTTTCATTGCCGGCTATTCGGTTGTGAGTTATGTCGTGAGAAAGCTCAAGGTAAGCCATTTGGACGCAACGCGCGGTGAGCAAAGCCAGAAAGGGTCAGTCCCGATAACCGATAACCGAAGTCAAGAGGAAGATTCGTTTCGGGGGTCGGGCAAAACGTAAGAGCGACATTGCGCACCGTGCAGAACACAAGGGTCCTTTCACAGCGGGCGCCTGGATTTTCTGCCGGCTTCCTGACTTGGAATGTCGATCCGGGTGCATCGATCGCTCATAATTTAAGCCACCCTCAAAGACTAAGGATGGGTCTTGATCGGCGCTTAGAACGAGAGTCGCAGCCCTAACTGGATCTCGCGGCCCGGTGTGGCCGCTTCCGTGATGGTCCCAAACTGAGGAGTGTTTACAAAGCGGTTCGGCGTGCCGAGGTTTGTGTGGTTGAGTGCATTGAACGCCTCCGCGCGAATCTGGAGTTTCATCTTTTCGGTGATCGCGACCTCGCGTTGCAAAGCAAGGTCGAGGGTTTGCCGGCCGGGACCATAGATCGTATTTCGGCCCACATTGCCAAACGTGAAAGCCGCCGGGGTGGCGAATGCAGCGGCATTAAACCAACTGGCCGCCGTATGTGTTCCGGGACCAAAAACCGGCTGACCCGTGTAATTCGCACGAATCGGATTCTCACCCAGCAGAGTTCCGGCATTGGCCGTATCGCCGAACACCGAGATCGTAAAAGGAAATCCGCTTTGCACCTGAAGGATCGTCGAAAGCCGCCACTCTTTTGTAATCGTGTGAATAAAACCCGACTTACCCCACGACGGAAGATCGTAGACAGCGCTCAGCGCAAACCGGTGGCGAATGTCACAGGCGAGACCTTTTTCCGCGCGGAGGTTGGAATTATCCTGTGGCGCCGCTGATTCAAACATGGTCGAACGGAAATCAGGAGCGTCACTGAGATTCTTGGCAAATGTGTAGTTTGCAAGGAAGGTCCAGCCACGGCTGAAGCGTCGCCGAATGTTGACGTAGCCCGCGTCATACCAGCTTTGCGCCGAGTTCTCCAGGAGATTAATGCCACTGACTGGAAAAGTCGTATTGGCTATGGTGATGTCTGAAGGCAGAACCATTCCGGGCAGAAAACTCAAAGTCTTGAATGGCCGTCGCGGCCCGATTGCCCCCGGCCCGGGAGCAGCGTTATTGATCAAATGGGATCTTTGCAGATGAAGTCCGTGCGACCCGAGATAACCCACCTCAAAAGTTGTTTCGGATCCCAAGCTCTTTTCGACTGAACCGCTCCACTGCTCGATGTATTGTGGCGGCGCGTTGATTTCAAAAGCGGCAAAGCTGACAGTGGTCGTGCCAAGTACGGCCGGCGCAAAATTGAAATGACTGGCCACAATGCCGGCGGCCGGAGTGAAGTTATCGCTTTGCTGTGTCTCGGGGAAAACGTAAGGGACATTGTGCCGCTGATTACACCAGGTATTCATGTCCACGGGCGTGAAGAAAATTCCAAAGGCCGCGTGAAAAACCAGGCCCAGCCTAGGAATATTTTGTGAGATGCCTGCCCGCGGAGCAAAATTCAGCTTGTTTGAATTGTTCAAACCCTCCGGGAAGCCCTGTTGTCCGCCGATGAAAACGAAAGGCACTCCGTCCTTAAAAACAAGATTCGTGTTCGCGTAACGAATGTCCTTGAGCGGACTCATGTATTCATAACGCAGCCCGAGCTGAATGGTCGTATTACGGTTCAATTGAAAGCTGTCCTGAACAAATGCATCGGCATACCACTGCCGCAATTGCATCTGGGGCACGCCCGCCTGTCTCTGCTTGACTGCCGGCAGACCGAGCAGAAAACTCGCGAGCGCCGACCCCGTTCCATCGTTCGTCGCTGTCTGAGTAGTGAACCCATTAGTAAACTGGTAGTAGCCTCGGTTCTGGAAGAACCCCCACATCGGCCAAATAAATTTGCGGAAGCTGCCGCCGAACTTGAGACTGTGCCGGCCCTTCTGCCAACTCAAAGTGTCGCGCGCTTCCAGAATCGTATCCCACGCATGCATCGGCGTGGCGATATACGTGTCACCCATGCCCGAGTAACCCTGCACGTTGAACCATGGCGCACCGTAGGCGCCCTGACCGCCAAAGCCGACTCCGGTAATTCCGAGTTGAGAAACAATGTCGTTTGAGAAGCTGTTCTCGGAAGTGCGATGCATCGACAGACGTGAGACTGTGATGTTCGCCATGTTGACGACATTAGGACTGATGATCCGATTCCATCCGACAGTGCCGTTTTGCGAGAGGTTGTTATGAATAGCGCCAAAGCCGGGGAGGTTCTGCGGCATGAAACCCTTTTCACTGCTAAATGAATAGCGCGCGAACAGGCTGTCGCCACGTTTGAAGTTTTGATCGAAACGGATCGTCGCTTGATCGGTTCGGTGGTGTTCATTGCGCACGTCGAGAAAGTTGTTACAGTCGGCGCCTGCTCCTACGACCAGCGGCACTCCCATCATCGTCATCCCGCAGCCATTCATCCCCATGTCCATATTAGGCCGGGGAACATACTGACTCAGGAACGCCAGGGCTTTCTTGTCGATCAGGTTCTGCGGAATAACGTTGCCGGGAAAGGGATCGCGAATCACCTGCGGATTGCCGGGACTGACCGGCTTGCTCGAATTGAAATTCGGATTTGGATGAGAGCTGAATGGGTTGTAAATGGTAGTGCCGCTCATGCTGAAATCACCATTGATCTCAGCCCCGGTCGGCACGGTATCAATCATCGTATCGGCTTGGGTTAACCGCAGACCTTCGTAGTTCGCGAAGAAAAACGCCTTGTTCCGAATAATCGGACCGCCCAGCGAGCCGCCAAAATTATTTCTTACCAGATGTTCCGCCGAGTCCATCTGATTAAAAGCGCGCGCATCGAACACGTTGTTGCGCAGAAACTCGTAAGCAGTTCCGTGAAATTGGTTTGTCCCGGTGCGCGTAACGATATTGATTTGGCCGCCACCGGCGCCGCCCATCTCAGCCGTGTAACTTCCCGTCTGTACTTTGAATTCCTGGACCGTGTCGGGCGAAGGACTCAGGTTGAGCGTATTGAAAGTCGGATCGGTATTGGTGGCGCCGTCCAGCAGGAAATAATTCGCGTTCGGTCTATTGCCGCCGATGCTGACGGCTGAACGCTGACCCGGGCGCCAGTATAGCGGACTCATGTCACCCGTCTGCGCCCCATGACTTTCGTGTGCTCCCGGTACGGTCAGCACCAGGTCGATCAACATCCGGCCATTTAGCGGCAGGTTGCGAATTGAAGTGGGCTCGACCACTTCACCCACACTCGCGTCTGTAGTTCGCAGCACGTTCACAGTTTGAGTTTCGACTCGCACGGTGGTGCTCAGCGAAGAGAGCGCTAAGTCCACATCAAGGGTCGTTGCCTGGCCGACTTCTAAACGTACCGACTGATTGAAGAGCGCGAATCCCGGCGCCTGCACGCTGACCTTATACTGATCGGGCAGCAAACCCGTGATTTGAAATATGCCCTGCTCGTTACTTACGACCTGGCGAACCGCATGCGTGCTGTCCGCGGTCAGCTGGACTGCGGCGCCGGGAATGGCACGGTGCTGCGGATCATAGACCGTACCACTCAGACTCGCATAGTTACTTTGCGCAATCACAGTGAATGTGATCGAAGACAGCAGGAGGGCGGCTCCGGCAAGCAGAAACAGCGGGCGCGTTCGTTTGACTCTGGTTGAGTGCCGGACGAAAGTAAGACTCATGTTTTCTTTGCCTCGAGTTTACCAAAAGGTCGAAAGGCGGCCGACCGATTAAAGAGAAAACCTGCGCCCGTATTCCTGGTCAATGAATTGAAAACCCGGTCCCGCGTTCGCCTGTATGAATCAGTGGGTCGCTAAGCTGTGCAACAAGTTAGGTAGGATTACAGCCCACTGACTCAAACGAACCCCGAGACCGGGTAGATGGTGATTACGGAAAGGAAAGTAACACGAGGTCTTCCCGGTGTCATGAGCCCAGCGATGGGTTTTCATCTACAACTTTAGGTGGAGGAGCTGGCCTGCCGGCTGGAGCGGGTTCAACCGCAATGCGGTTTCGTCTCAGAGCCCAGGGTTGCCGGTTTCGGCTACCCTGGGGTCTAGAATTAGAAGGGCGATTCAACCGCAACGCGGTTGCGTCCCTCGGCGCAACCCGTTCCGGGTTGATAATGATCTCCAATTGCTTACCCAGGGTTGAAGCAACCCCGGGCTTTGAGACATAACCGCTTCGCGGTACCAACGCTGCTCGAATTGTCTATGAAAGTCAGTGAATCTATCGCAAATGTACGAGGCCGCGCTGCAAAGCAGTAGTTGCCGCCTGCGTGCGATCATTTACGCCCAGCTTACTGAGGATGCTGTTGATGTGACTCTTGACCGTTGCTTCGCTTATGTTCAGCCGGCTGGCGATTGCTTTGTTGCTGTGGCCGGCCACGATTTGTTCGAGCACTTCGATCTCTCTTCCGGTGAGATCTGAACTGCCCATTCTCTCTGCCAGCCTCTCCGCCACATGGGCGGGAATTCGGCGCGACCCGCCGTGCACCTTTCGGATCGCGTCTTCCAATTCCTCAAAGAACATGTCTTTCAGAAGGTAACCCTGAGCGCCGGCCTGCAACGAACGATAAATGTCCTCATCGCCGTCATAAGTAGTAAGCACGATCAGGCGCGCGTCCGGGAATTCTTTGCGAATGGCCATGATCGCTTCTACCCCGCCCAATTCCGGCATCCGTAAATCCATCAGAGCGACATCAGGCCGATGAAGACGATAGAGATCTATCGCCTGCCGGCCGTTTGTGCCCTCGGCCACCACAGTCATGTCCGAAACGGTGTTGATAAGAGCGACAAAGCCCTGACGGACCACGGCCTGGTCATCGATTACCATGATCTTGATCGTGTTGTCGCTCATCAGTGATCCAGTACCAGGATCTTGCTCAGCTATCGATTGGCGCGTCCACCAGCACTTCCGTGCCTTCGCTTGCGCGACTATTAATCGTCAGCGTCCCGCCAATTTGCGCCGCTCGCTCCCGCATTCCAATCAGACCGAAATGATTCGCCCCGTCACTCGCCGAGACTTGATAGTCAAACCCGATCCCGTCATCACGTACACTTAGTTGTACGCGCTTCGCATCAAATTTCAAATTAATAAGAATGTTTCGGGCTTGGGCATGACGCACGGCATTGTTGATGGCTTCCTGTCCGATTCGCAACAGATTACCTTCAATCAAATCGCTGAGCGGCCGGAAGGTCCCGGTGACTTCGACTTGCGCCTGGACCGTAGTCTCGGCCGTCAGTCGTCGCGCTGTTTCACTCAACGCGGCCGGCAGATCGTTTTGATCCAGAGCCTGCGACCGCAGATCCCAAACATACCGGCGGGCCTCGGCAATACCGTGACGCACCAGTAGTCTCACTCGATCCAAGTGAGTCTTCGCCACTTCCGCCGATGGCGGCATCGTGCGCGCCACCACTTCAAGCTGCACCGAAATGCCTAGCATCTCCTGCGCCAGATTGTCGTGAATCTCGCGGGCGATGCGGTTTCGTTCAGCCAGGACTGCGGCAAATTGCGCCTCGATGTGCTTTAGACGATAGCGATAGAGTTGCCAGACTAACAACGCCAGGCTGAGAATACAGAGCGCATAGAACCAAATGGTTTGGTAGAACTGGGGCCGCAGGTAGAAATCGAACGTGGCACCAGTGGGATTCCACAAGCCGTCATTGTTGGACGCAATTACGCGAAACTTATACCGGCCCGGTCGCAGATTTGTATAGTAAGCAACCCGTCGCGTGCCACCATCAATCCAGTCGCTATCAAATCCTTCCAGCTTGTATTTGAATCTTACTTTTTCCGGCGCCACGAAACTGAGCGCCGTGTAATAAAAATCAAAACGACTCTTGCCTGGCGCCAATTCGATAGACTGAGCCGGCATCATCGACTCGTCATCAACGCGGATCTGCTCAATAGCCACGGGCGGGGGTTGATCGTTTGACTTAATCTGTTCAGGATCGATCATTGCCACTCCCTTGATGGTCGCCAACCAGAGCTTGCCGTCCGCGCCGCGCCATCCGGCCGGATGTCCGCCGCCGCTGCATTCGCGCGTGGTCATGCCGTCGGCGGTTCCGTAAAGCACGGGTGTTATCGAACCTGTCTTGCCATTGGCAAAGTCATCCAAATCGCTTTTGCCAAGCCGGAAAATTCCTTTGTTTGAGCTAAGCCAAAGCGCGTTTTGCCGGTCTTCGAGGATGCTGTAGACCACATCGTCAGGCAGTCCGTTGCGCGTCGTGTAGGAAAGAAACCTTCCCTGCTTCAAACGGTTGAGTCCGCCTCCGCTGGTGCCAATCCAAAGCGACTTTTCGGCGTCCTCGTGAAGCGAGATCACCAGGTTACTCGAGAGTCCGTCCCGCGTCGTGTAGGTAGTGAACTTCTCGTCTTTGAATTTGCTTAGCCCACCGAGCGTGCCGATCCAGATCTGTCCCTGCGCGTCTTCATAGATCGTACCGACAAAATCGTTGGGCAGCCCGTCCGCGGTTGTATAAATATTGAAACGGTCGCCCCTCATTCGCGTCAGCCCGCCCAGCGTGCCGATCCAGAGATTACCGCTGTGGTCGGCATAAATCGATCGCACGAAGTCGTTGGCCAGGCCCTCAGCCGAGGTAAAGATTCTGAACTTGCCGTCCTTGAAACGATTCAATCCGTCCGGAGTCCCGGCCCAAAGATTACCCTCGGCATCGCCGAACAAGGCCAGAACGACGTTGCTCGAGAGCCCGTCCGCTGTCGTGTAGGTCGTGAACCTGCCATCCTTCAAGACGCTCAGGCCTCCTCCGTTGGTTCCGATCCAAACACTGCCTTTGCGGTCCTCGTAGATCGACTTGACCAAATCGCTGCCCAGGCCTTCCCTGGTTGTATAGGTCGTAAACTTTTTGTCCTTCAATAAATTCAAGCCGCCCGACTCAGTGCCAATCCAAAGACTGCCTTCGCGATCCTCAAAGATCGAAAGAATAATTTTGCTTGCCAGAGCATCGCCGGCGCGAAAGCCGGAGAAGCTTTTGTTCGCGAAGCGATTCAAGCCGCCGGCCGTGGCAATCCAAACGCTGCCCTCCCGATCCGCGATCAACGAAGTGATTCGGTTGTTCGCCAGTCCTTCGCGTGTCGTGTAGTTGGTAAAGCTCTTACCCTCGAGGCAACTGAGGCCGTCGAGCGTGCCGACCCAAAGACGACCGTCATGGTCCTCAGTGATCGAAATCACACTGTCGTTGGGCAGGCCATCTTGTTTGGTAAATCTCGTAACTGCTCCGTCTTTGGTGCGGACCAGGCCCGCGGGCGATCCAATCCAGAGAGCGCCTTCGTGATCTTCAAACAAGGCCTGGATTCCGTCTTTTGGAAAATCCGGCTGCGGCGCCGGAAGAGTAAAGATACCGTTATTGAAGCGCACTATTCCGGCTGATGTCGCAATCCAAAGCCCTTCGTTGTGATCTTCATAGAGAGAATCGATGACGTTTCCAGGTAAGCCTTGCTGGGT
>WNFL01355543.1_pt1 | contig 17429 bp, 19 predicted proteins | sample 5400361 | NCBI WGS metagenome assembly WNFL01 (sample SAMN13153351, study PRJNA577476) | soil metagenome | isolation source: 40 cm soil on Douglas fir-dominated hillslope | place: USA:California | collected 2013-09-17 | reverse complement strand
TGCGCGTGATGCCGTACATCTCGCGGTCATGCAACATCACGGAGTCGAGCAAATCATGACCTTCGATTCAGGGTTTGATGGCTTTCCCGGTATCACACGCCTGTCGTAGGGAGATGGAGTAAAGCGCTTTCTCGTGTCGGAACAGTTTTCGTGAAGCGGACCCTCGTCGGCGACTCGTCGGACTCTGCCTCGCCTCTCGCACTTATCTTTTTTAGTATGAAACTCGCATCCACTTATTACCCGGAGCCACCCACCGGCTGTTCCCTCTTTAGCCCTTTGTCCGACTGCCTGAAGGCCCGTATTCCCCTACCCTGAAGACGACGAACAGAGGGACCAGAACACCATGACGATTAATCTCACGCCGGAACAAGAGCGACGGATTCAGGCCGTCCTTAGTCGGGATGCCTATGAGTCCGTCGAGGAAGTTGTGGAGGCTGCTTTGACAGCCGTTGAACAGTTCACCGTGCGGGGATTTGCCGGGACACAGCAAGAACTGGACACCTTCCTTGCGGAAGGTCTGGCGTCAAAGCAACTCGCGGAAGACGAGTTTTGGAGTTCGGTAGGCAAGCAAACGGACGCGATGCTTGCCGAGCACAAAACCGGCCCGCGTTCGTGAAGGTTCTGTATCGGCAATCTGCCAGCGATGATGTCGTTCGGCAGTTTCGCTACTATCTCGTTACGATAAATCTTCCGGAGGTCGCCGTTCGCTTCCGGGATGCCGTCCGGCGCACCGTTCACTCGTTACGTCTGCATCCTCTTGTAACGTGGCATCCTGCATTGAAACTCTCTCCTCTATAGCCGAATTCTAGCAGCACGTGTAGCACAAAACTCTCTAACCGTAGCACTACCGAACGGCCTCCCCAAGCTGGGTCGCAACTCGATCCGCATCGCCACGCAAAACTCTGTACGCAAAATTCTTGTCTTTCTGCATGCTGATAAAATCATCCAACGCATGAACACTCAAGCCCCGCGTGCGCGCTTTTAGATAATGCTGCACCTCATATTTCGGCCAACTCAGTTCGTCTATAAAGTTGGAAAATGTACGTCCGCTGGCGAATGCAAATTTGATCCGTTCCTTCTCGCGGCGGTCGCGCTCCTCATGCGAGTCCCATTTCCCTTCAAGTCCCACGGCGATGTCCACATCACTGAGGAATGGTTCACCTCGAACGTAGCTTCCGTAAACGATAACCGTGGGAATTCGATACGCAAAATCCATTGCGTTGGCTTCCTCTACCCGCTTCAGGAGGGCCACGATGATTTGATTCGCTTTAGTACGGGGCATTTTAGTGGCGGCTGAGGCGTTTCTGAGTTCGATTCCTTTGTCGGTCAGCTTGTAATAATCCACCTCCCGATAGCGCGGTTTTTCCACGCCGGGCCTGTAGCTGTTAAGCAGTTCTCGGCCTCGGTGGTCAAACTCAATGTATCCGCCGTCAGCAAGCGTTTTTATCACTTCTTTCGCCTTGTGAGTTGAAACCTTACATCGTGCGGCCACAAAGAGGTTGTCCATCAGGGAATAAATGTTGAGCCGCCGCAACATATCGCGCACAGTCTTGGCGGGCAAACCCGCCATCTGTACGCCTTTAATCTGCATCGTCATGGGAAAAAGATGGTAGCGCCAGTCAGCCAGCGTGCCAACTGTTGAATCGCTGCAGTTTTCCAACTGGGCCTGTACTCCGTGCTAATCCATTATCTCTATTATTCGCGGAATCCACATCGGCATGTATCGTAGGTCAACGCGGAACGCACCGCAACGGCAGAGTGCGGATCAATTGGAGACAGTTGAAGTGTACCCGTGGCGTGAGATGACACTCAGGATTTGCCCGCCATAATGAGCCGCGAGGAACGCCAAGATTGAGTACCTGACAGTCCGCCTACCGCTAGTGCTCCCGTTATGTACGTGACCGGAAGCTCTATACCGTTCGATTGTGCGAAGAAGCCGTGCGGCAAATGTACTGTGAGCTGCGCCAACATCATCACTAGGATGATCAGTGCCGGTCCGACGGGTCCCAGCAATGACTCGACGCTGCTGGGAGAACTCGAAATTTACGGGTTGCTGCCAAACTAAACGACAACACTTCGGCGGATTTGTGAATTTTGATCAGTTCTCGAAATAATTGGCAGAACATCGTATCTCGGTCATGCGGCAGATAGCGGCAGCTTCTGGAGGCATCCCCACCCCCCATCGACATGTCTTGCGCCTGCTGTTCCAACGGGATGCCCAGGCTCATCGGTACAAGTTCGAGGAATACGTTTGTGACGTAGAGCTCCAGCGCCTCAACGCCTGTCTCTGCCAGCTTTTCCGGCAAAACGCTCCAACGCCACTTTGAGGAATCGCGCGTTATTTCAACATCCAGAATTCCAACAGTAGCACCTCCTTTTCGCTCGATTGCAGTTTGCGTGCGAGCGCCCATTGGATTTAGGTGTCTTGACAGAAGCGGACTCACAAAGCTAATTTTCATCGTTAATCCCTCATCCTTGACGGCCCGTTGTCAACCTGCCGACACTATGCAGCCGTTGGCGCTCCTGCGTTCCAGAATTGTGCTTGCCACCAAACCATTCAGTCCTGGCGAGTTAGCAGGAGAATGTAGATTTGGCGCGTTTTGGAGCACAAGATGCACAGGTCAGGCAAAGAAGGGTATGGAACTCCGTCCGAGGCTATGTGTTCGTAGAAGCACTTGAAACGGAAACCACACCGCGTGGAGAAAAGAGAGGAGTAAAGATGAAACGAAAAATTCTCGGCCGTTGTCTCGGCACCCTCGCATTAGCGGCTGCCGCGTTGCTGATCGTGCGTCTAGACGTTCACGCAGCGCCGCCGGAGGACAACAAGGAAGTATCGCAGCTGCTGGAAGACATCAAAGGGCAAGCGGCTGACCTGCAGCGTGATTCGGACGAGTTGGAGTCATTCACGCGATCCGACATGTCATGGCAGAGCCATGCCGAAGAATTGGATCGCATCAAAGAACGCATCAACGCTATCGGCAAAACCATCAGCAAGTTGCAAAATCTGCGGAGCAGCGCTTCGCCTTGGCAGCGAGAGGCCATCGACCGAATCATGCCGGTGGCGAAGAAGTTGGCCTCGAACACCACTGCGGCGATCGAGCACCTGAACAAAAACCCGCTGAGAATCAACGAGCCGCAGTATCAGCAGTACCTAAAATCGAACGCAGAAGCCGCGTCGAACCTCGCTACATTAGTGAAAGACTTTGTGGAATATGGAAAGACGCGCACTACATTGGAAGCATACGAGCGCAAATTGGAAGTGCCAAGATAAGGCTCGCCGCATTGAAAAGCTTTCTTCTCAACAGGATGGGGGACAATGCTGCGCATGCGAGTTGAACGCCGCGTTTGTCCCTTGTCCACCTCCAATAGATGCGTCAGAAACGTGGGTCCAAATACAAGCCTCTCCACGCCTTCTATTGCGCGACGCTGCTCTTTCGGAACCGCGTGCAAATAAATTTCGCGCGTGATCTCCGGTATGGTGTGCCCCAACAGTGCCTGCATCGTTCCTTTTGGAGTCCTACGCTATCAAGCATCGGCGCGTGGCTGTGCCTCAAACGCCGCATTCGCCGTGATGGGTCACGCCTATTGTGGCCGAACACCTTTGAGGCGGCGTGGTATCGGCAGGTACTCCACTGTCGGCTGGTGCCGGACCGGTTGCGGATAGAGACTCATCAAATCCAGAAACTCGGCCGGAATATTGCTCCGGACCGGAAGGCCGAAACTCGTGGCCAACTCGAAGGTAATGGGATGGTCGTGTGTCCAGGTTCCCTGGGACAGAAGTCGCGTAAGTTCCTCTAATTTCTCCTGCGGAATCTTGTCGGCTAAAAGTTCGCGGACGCTCTCCCGCACCTGGGCGATCGCCTTTTCAGCCTGATCCGCCATGATGAGGGTCTGATCGTCCACTTCCGCAATAGGCTTTCTCTCGACGGCCTTTAGGATAGAGGCTCCGGGGTACTGGCCAAGTTGTGGGTCCACGGGACCGAGGACGGCGTACTCGCTCATGACGATTTCATTCGCGGCGAGAGCGATTAGCGTCCCGCCGGACATCGCGTAATGCGGGACAAAGGCAGTGACTTTTCCTTTGTGCTTGTGAATCGCACGCGCAATTTGCAGAGCGGCCAGGACCAAACCTCCGGGCGTGTGCAGAACGATGTCCAACGGCACAGCCGGATCTGTGAGGTGAATGGCCCGCAAGACTTCCTCAGAATCATTCACATCGATGTAACGAAGAACTGGAAACCCTAGAAAGCTCATGGTCTCCTGACGATGGACAAGGAGAATGACTCGCGAGTCGCGCTGGCTTTCGATCCTGGCAATGAGGCGCTGGCGCGCTGCTTCGAGCAAACGCTGCTTGAGAACCGGCTGAAGCGCCGAGAGCATGAAAAAGAGCCAAAGGATATCGCCTGGCGTCATCGGCATCTCTCACTCCAAATCGTCATGACAGTGAGGTTGAAGGCAAAGCGAGACTTGCCATCGATGCATCACTTGTATCTTCTTGCAGAAAATCGGTGCGACACTTGGGTTCGTGCCCTCGCTGTTTTCGTTCTACGGCTTCCTCTGCCTAGACGGCACCGCTGGCGGCACCTGTCTTACACGTGGAACGGGCATCGCGTGAGGCGGGAACTCCCGGTCCAGCATCGGACCGGCCGGTCTTCCTGCGCGCAGGTTGTCGAGCTGGTGCGGTTCAAGCGGTCGTCCGGGATGTTCGGACATAAACGGTCGCTGTTCTACGAACGGCACCCTTGGTGGTGGCGGCGCGTTCTTTGTGATTAAGCCTGGAGGAGCGGGCGGCAGCAAACCGCGGTTCGGACCAGTTGTCGACGGCAAGGGTTTGGCACTCGGTGGAGAAGGAGGAATCCGCTCGGCTCTAGCCGGTGGCGTTGAATTCCTCATCTCTAGTAGCGGTGGTGTCCGAGCTTCACCTGGGGCGGATCGGATCGCGGGTGGTCCCGCTGTGCTGCGAGCTGAGATGACTTGCGCTGCGCGGACCGGTGGGGCGGCTACAGGTCTTCCGGGCAATGCGGCGCGCGTCGTCGGAGTAACAGTGGGATGGGGAATCACCTGAGCTCGCGCAACTTGTTGGGGAGTCAGTCGAACAAGCTGGCGTGCGACTGGCTGACCACTCCTGAAAACATTGGCGGGCACGGCCGTGGCCGCGGCGGTGCGATAGGCGTAATGAACCTCATTGATGTTGGTGATGTTCGCGATGTTCGTAATGTTGGTCACGTTCCGGATGTTGGTGATGTTGACCTCGCGAATGTAGGTTTCACGGCAGTGATACCAGGGAAAGAATGGCTCGCCAGGTCCGAGTGGAAACCACGCGGCCAGTTCGCCGCCGCCGATTCCGACGCTAATCGAAAAGTGAGGGCCACCCATGAAGGCAACCAAGGCCGGCGCGTAAATGGGTGCGACAACCACTGGCCCGGGCAGCCATCCCCATCCAACTCCAATGTGCACCCAGCGACCATAGTGGAATGGGCAGAAGCCCCACGGTTCATCTTCTACCCAGGTCCAGCCCCACGGACCGACCCATGCCCAATGGCCGAAGCGATAGGGAACCCAGCCAACAGCTAGGCCCACGGGATACCAAACGGGACCATAGTCGGCGACTTCCTCCCAGCGGCCATATTCATCGAGATCGGCATAACCGGGAGTAGCACTGCTGACATACTTGGCGGAACCGGAGGAGGAAACGCGCTTGTCGCGGTCCTCGCACCACTTGTCGAAGCCGTCGCGCTCGGGCATTGGAATGGAACTCGCCTGGACGGCATCGTGACCACTGAGCCGCGCAGCTTGGCCGGACTGCAAAGTCTGAGAGGCTCCACCGCCGGTGATTTCCAACTTGCCGTGGTTGACGCTGACAATGGTGCGGCCGCCGTCGGGGTCGGCGTCGACGCGATACTCACCCGGTTCAAGAATCGTGAGCGCGCCATTGGGAGTGTCTACTTCGACGGTGTTGCCGGAGGGTAGATCATAGACACTGAGGCGGAGGGTGCCCTGTTGTAAGCCGAGCTGCAGGATCTGATCGTTGAGATTTGTGACGATGAGGTCCGCGGCATCCGAAATACGAATTGCGAAGGGTCCGACTTCGAGTTCTGCGCGAGCGCCTTTCTCGGAATATATGCGATCGCCTGTTGTGACTGTAAAGTTGAGAACAGCTTCGCCCCATTGATCATGGCCGGCGGGCTGAAACGAAACCTTGCCTCTTAAGTAGCTGATTCGAGCGACTCGCGCCGGTGGATTGTCAGTGGACTCGTTAACTTGCACCGGCGGATTTTCCTGGGCGAAAGAGCCGCCGCCAGCCAGAGACATCAAGAGAAAAACAAAAATCTGGAGGCAGGCTCTGAGCTTTTTTTGTTTTTTCATGGCTTGCTCCACCTTCCTAACTGAGCCGACCTCGAGCGCGGCGGCGCTGGAGTGAACGCTTGCTGGCACTCGGGCTACCCCAAGAGCTCCAAGCGTCCGCGCAGACGCCCCAATTCCTTTTGCAGATTTACGATGCGCTCCCTCATATCCAGAATCACGGCAATACCAGCCAAGTTCACGCCGAGATCGCGCCTCAGGCGCACAATGCGTTGCAAGCGCTCTACGGACGACGCCGAGAATAGGGGACCCGAACAAGTCTTAGCCGACGGCTCAATCAACCCGAAGTCGAGAAACTTCTCCACTCGTTTCGGATGCAAGGCAGCTGCGTCGGCTAAATCCTGAACGGTCAGAAGGGAATTTGCGGTGCGCCAAAGAACCAAAGCTTGAGTCCCATTTAGCATTGCGCACCTCAATTCCAGAGTTCTCGCGTCATTTCGTCCACTTTGCGAACAAGCCAGCATCGATTACCTCCAGGTTGAAGAATCATTCCGCGGTCCGAAACCCTACTTCGTCCAGGTGCCGTAGGAGATCGGCGGCGTCCTGGTAAACACGGTATGCGCCGGCGCGTTCGAGCTCATCTTGGCCGTACCCACCTGAAAGCAGTCCGACTCCTAACGCCCGTGCGCGCCGCGCCGCGAGAAGATCCCAGACGCTATCTCCAACAACCACGGACTCGTGGATGGAAATCTCCAGGCCGCTAGCGGCAGCTAAGAACAAATCGGGGTCCGGCTTCGCTCGGTGCACTTCATCGCGCGTGATGACTAGCGCTTGAGGCCCCACTCGTAGCAGTTCCAACATGGGTCGGGCACCTTCCATTCGGCCGCTTGTCGCGATGGCCCAAGGCAGACCGGCGTTTGACAAGAATGCCAAGAGCTCTGAAGCGCCGGGAAGAGCGCGAACCTGAGGCGCAAGGCGCACATACGCCTCGGCATGCAGCCGCGCGAGACGCTCAGCTTCGGCTTTTGTTACGCGGCGCCCAATCTCCCTTAGAAGGGCGTTAACAAGCAGTCCGCCACTCATGCCGATGCGGCGGTGAATGCGCCATACCGCCAGCTCGATCCCCATCTTCTCGAGAGCCTCCTGCCAAGCCAAGACGTGCTGGTAAACGCTGTCTACCAGCGTTCCGTCCAGATCGAATAAGAAGGCAGGACCGGTTTTCAGTGGGGCGGTCTCGCCCACGTTGGTTACCTGGCTCTTGTGATCTTCCTGCAATGTCGAACCTTTCATTTCTTTCGCCTCTACCAGAGTCGTTGTTGGCCGTAGCGCTGACGCAAGAAGCAATCGAACCGCATGATTGCAGGGCATCCCTCCAATCCATGGGCATCTGTTGCTCCAAACTCGGCGGCAATGTGGGATGTGTCCCTAGGTCTGTGCGGGTGAAGTGGTTAGTCCAGAACGGCCGTCATTGAAAAATAGCTATTCCTGACCGGATAGGTGCAGCGGCGTCAGATTGCCGACAGCAGTCCGTCAGGTTTCGGCCGCGCAATGCCGTGTCGGCGCATTTTGTCGAGCAGGGTCGTGCGCTTCACTCCGAGCTGTGCAGACGCGCCGTCACGTCCTCCGATTACCCAGTCGCTGTCCTGTAAGGCCTGCAGAATGAGTTCACGTTCTGCCTCCGCAAGCGTCCTAACCCTTGGCGCCGCGTTTCTGGCAGTATGGCTCAGATGGGATAATGCAAAATGAAGCACAGGACCCGAAGACAGGATCACGGAGCGCTCCACGAGGTTCTGGAGCTCACGCACATTGCCGGGCCAATGATAGTGGGTCAGCGCTTCCATATCTTCCGTCCGAATCTTCTCGATGTGCTTGTTCATGCGCCGCGCGTATCTCTTCGCGAAGTGCCACACCAAAAGGGGAACATCCTCCGGACGATCGCGAAGCGCAGGAATTTCGATGGGAAAGACGTTTAATCGGTAGTATAAGTCCCTGCGAAATTGCCCTTGCTCTACCATATGAGCCAGATTTCTATTCGTTGCGGCCACCAGGCGGAAATCTACACGCACGGTGCGTGTGCTGCCCAGTCTCTCGAGTTCTTGCTCCTGGAGAACTCGCAGCAGCTTGGACTGCAGCTCCAGGGGAATGTCACCAACTTCGTCAAGAAATAGTGTGCCCCCGTCCGCTAGCTCGACGCGCCCAATATTTCGTGTGATGGCACCGGTAAATGCGCCCTTCTCGTGACCGAAGAGTTCGCTTTCAAGAAGTCCCGCTGGAATGGATGCGCAGTCGGCTCTGACCAGACTGCGCTGTCGCCGGGAACTCAGGTTGTGAATCGCCCTGGCAATGAGGTCTTTTCCAGTGCCGGTTTCTCCCAGAATGAGCACTGTCGAATCCGTCGCGGCGACAGTCTCGACTTGCCCCAGAACTCGATCTAGAGTGCCGCTTGTCCCGATGATGTCTATTCCGGAACGGTTCTGACCTTCACCGAGCAACCGCTGGCTCGAAGACTCCGCTTTCGATTCCAAGAGCCCGTGATTCTTGTTCGTCACTGCATCGTCTATCATGACACCCTCAATTCTTTACGAGCTGCCTTAATCGATCCATCGGCCCCTCAACGGATTGCAATCAGGTGCTACGAAGGTTCCTTGACATCGCATTCACGCATTGCAGTGCTTGTCTTGACAGATGCAAGCTGACTACAACCCCTTTTCATGGCCTATTTGAGAGTCGAATGCACCGCCCTCAGAAGATCCTCACTGCTGAACGGTTTATATAAAAAACTCACGGCGCCTTCTTGTAGCGCCCGGCTTCGCACTTCGTCGTTGGCGTGAGCGGTCGCAAAAATAATTGGGACCGAGTCTGATTTGTTGGACAGATGCTGCTGTAGTTCCAGGCCGCTCATGCCGGGTAACTGGACGTCTAGAATCAGGCAAGACCTATTGTTGCCGTTGTTAGAGTTTACGAATTCTTCCGCGGAAGCGAACGCCTCCACCCGTAGACCGACAGACTCCAGTAAATTGCCCAGGGCGTCGCGGACTGACTTGTCATCGTCCACGATGGATACCACGTAGGGTTCGCGAGTTTTCTTTGTCATTGCCATAATTTTCTCCGCGGCGTTCATGTTGGCGCGACTATAGGGCCCGGCGAACGCGGGAGTCTATTACCTAGTGGGAGGAAGAACTAATACTTTTGGGAAGGGGCCCCAACCGCTCAGACATACGGACCAGATCCGGCAAGGATTGCGCTTGCATCTTTCGCATGACCTGCCCGCGATGAATCTTGGCGGTGGTTTCACTCGTACCCATTTGAGCGGCGACCTGTTTGTTTAGAAGCCCTGCGACTACCAAGGACATTACTTCTCGTTCGCGAGGCGTGAGGCTGCTGAACCGGTTGCGAATGTCAACACCTTCTGTTTCTAGTTGGCGTCTGGCCTGATCGCGTCCGATGGCCCTCTGAATTGCGTCCAGGAGATCCTGCTCACGAAATGGTTTTGTGAGAAAATCCACTGCCCCGGCTTTCATCGCTTGCACGCTCATTGGGATGTCGCCATGACCGGTTATGAAGATGACCGGAATTTCGACATTGCCCGTAGCGAGTTCATGCTGAAAATCGAGTCCGCTCGCTCCCGGCAGGCGAACATCCAGAACAAGGCATCCCGGTTTATCCTTGTGCCCTTCTTTTAGAAACTCCCGTGGCGAAGAAAATACCTCCACGCGCAAGCCCACAGACTCGAGAAGGTTTTTGATCGCGGAGCGAATAGCCTTGTCGTCATCAATCACGAAGACTGTCGGCTCAGTCGCTGTCATGCAGAAACCCCCACGGCCATGGCCACGGGCAAGGTGAATTGGAATGTAGCGCCGTAAGGCTTATTGGCGATGGCCGACAGGCGCCCGCCGTGCCCTTCGACGATTGTGCGGCTGATCGAGAGACCCAGCCCCAGCCCCTCTTGCTTTGTCGTGAAAAAAGCTTCGAACAAGTGGTCGACGGACTCCGGCCCTATTCCAGTCCCGCAATCGGAGACACTAATCAGCACTCGATTGTCATCAGTTGTTTTTGAACCGATGCATAACTCTCTGGGCCGTCCGGTCACGGCTTCCATGGCTTCGATCCCGTTTGCGATGAGGTTCAAGATGACTTATTGCAATTGCACGCGATCGCCAAACACCGCGGGAAGGTCCGACATCAACTCCTTGAGCAGCAACACCTGGTGCCTGGCTAGTTCAGCGCCTACGAGGTCGATTACTTCCTCAATCGCTTCGTTGACTCCCATCATGGTTCTTTGCGGCGGAGTTTTTTTCGCCAAGGCTCTAACGCGTTGGATGATTTCACCTGCACGATTGCCTTCTTTGATGATCCCGGCTACGGACAGTCGGGCTTTATCAAGGTTTGGAGGGTCATTGCCGAGCCATCGCAGACAGGCATCGCCGTTTGTTACCACTGCTGCAAGGGGCTGATTGACTTCGTGGGCAATCGAGCTAGTGAGTTCCCCCATGGTGGTCACACGCGCCATATGAGCAAGCTGGGCTTGCGCCGCTCGCAGCGCCTCCTCCGAACGTTTGCGCTCGGTGATGTCCTGAACCAATCCCACGAAATAGTCCACTGAACCGTCCGCTCGGCGCAGGCATTTCGCCGACATGATTGTGTCAATCACCCGGCCATCTTTGCGAATCCACCGTTTGTCAAGGGTATAGCCATCAATCTCGCCCGCCGTGACGCGGTCGAACTGTGTGACATCGGCGGCGAGATCGTCCTGGTGCGTCATCTCCGCCCAAGTCTTTTTCAGCAACTCACTCCGCTCATATCCCAGCATGACGCAAAGCTCGTCGTTGACCTCGAGAATTCCTTTGGTCGGCGAAGTCATCGCCATGCCGATCAACCCCAGCTCAAACTCGGCCCGTTGGCGTTCAATCAGTTCTCCGGCCAGGCGCGCGTAGAGATCGGTGAACCGCAAGTCATGTCCCGAAGGCCGGTGGGGTTGACGGAAGTGTGTGGATATCATGCCCAGCGGTTCGCCACTGCGGCTGAATAAGGGTGTGGACTGCACGGCACGAAAGCCGGCTGAAGCGGCAATCTCCCGGTGCGGCTCAAAGTCGGGGTCGGCCAGAACGTCCTCGATGATGACGCGCTCCCGCCGCTGCATGGCCCGGCCACAAGCAGCTCCGGGTTCATTCACGCTGCTAAAGTAATCTAGAAAGCTTCGTTGAAAGCCGCGATACGCGACGATTTCTAACGTCTTGGTCTCCGGGTTGTAGAGCTGAACGTTGCCGAAGTCCGCGTTTTGCAGTGCGATGATGGCATTGAGACCTTCTTCCAGGAGCGGCAGGAGTCCGGCCTTCGACAACAACCGGGTGCTGAACTCGTGGAGGCGGGACATGGCCATCAGCTCAGCGGCCAGTCCGTCCTTCCAAGCCACTGATTCCTTCTCCGCCCGCTTACGCTGCGCGTTCTCAGCGACCAATTCTTCATTCGCTTTGCTTAGCTCCGCTGTCCGCTCTCGAACCTTGAGTTCGAGTTCTTCCTTCGCCTCATGTAATGCCTGCTGTGCGCGCTTACGCTCGGCGATTTCAAGCTTCATTGCTTCCGGGCTGGGGAGCGCGAGCGCCCGAGGAACTAAATGGACGAGCAATATAGCTGTGGGGACCGAAGCCATAGCAGTGACAGCTTTGATCGCACCAGAGAGCCAGTACGTACCATGCCAGAGTGTCCACACTTCCATGGCGTGCGTGGTGCCACAGGCCATGATGAACGTTCCAAAGCACAAGAACATCCAATTGAACGGCAGATCTCGCCTCTTGCGTATGAAATAGATCAGGGTAATGGGAATGGAGAAGTAGGCGAGAGCGATCAGGGCATCCGAAACCACATGGAGCCAGACCAGGCCCGGTTTCCATAAATAGCAGTACCCGTGCGGCATGAAATCGCCGGAAGAAAAAAGGCTATCGAGAATTTTCATGGTACTTCTCCACGCCATAACCTGTTCGTAGCGCGTACTGGGCAGACAAAGATACTTTGATTGCGACAGAAACTTCTTCTGGAAGGCACGAAAAGGAGATGTTATTTGCCAATAAGTCCTTTGGCCTGAGTCCCACAACCCAGGAATCAATTCAGGACTTCTACTCTGTTCTCGAGGGGGCCTGTACCTAAGGCGCGCCGAATGATACACGGCAATCGGAAGGCACGGGGATTGTCCCACGGATGTGATGAGCTGTACAGAACAAGCGATGGGAATAGTAGAAATCCCAGGGTTTTGCCATCAGATCATTGCTGTATATCTAAGTAGGGTAAACACCTTATTTGAACCTCGTAGTTAGGTGGCTCCGAGTGCCTTCAAGCTCACCCGAAATCATTTGTCCGGATTGTCTTCGAGACAGCTGTGGAGTTTCGTAGATGTAACGCCGTATCTAGCACCGGCGAACTCTCCCCCGACACGCCCCTCTCGAAACGCTGTCGGAATACTGTCGGATAACCGGCGCCGCTCCACTCTTTTTCTCCTCATAAATTGCCGGAGCCATTGCCAAGACTGACGCTAAGCCGCTCATAAGAAAAACAATGGCTGGAGACGTTCAGCGCAGATCCTACATTGGAATGAAAGGTGCTTCTATGGCAGCCGTTCCACGAAGAAGCCACGTTCTACAAGGGAAAACCGATGAGGGAAGTGTCACGCGCGTCGCAAACACTGCAGTCTCTTCCTAGAGCCTGGAATGCAGGAACTGAGCCCCGAAGAGGAACTTGGCGGAAAAATCTAGCGTCGCGCGTTCACGGATTCGCGAGTGTCGCCAAGAAAGCAAAACCAGTGCCAAGGGGCGAAGAGTGGCACATCGTTCAGCGCGCCGTCGCTGGCGATTCTGAAGCACTGACGACACTCTTCGCCCGTGATCGAATTAAGCTCTACCGCACTGCCTATTCGCTGCTCAGAAACAAGGAAGATGCCGAGGATGCCCTGCAAGACGGCTTCGTGGCCGCTTACGTAAATTTAAAGTCATTCCAAGGCAGAGCCCGCTTTTCCACGTGGCTCACCAGCATTGTCCTCAATGCCGCGTTGATGAATCGCCGCAAACTGCGTGTACACACCCAAGTATCGTTCGATGAGATCGCCCTTAGCGACAAGCACCGTTGGGTTGCTGCAGTAGTCGATGGGTACCCTGATCCTGAGCAGACGTACGCGCAGACGGAAAACAAGAACACTATCGAGAAACGAATGAATCAGCTCTCGCCTCGCCTTCGGACGGCCATTCAACTTCGCGATCTGTGCCATTTCTCGATTCGGGAAGCGGCGCAAGCGGAGGGGGTAAAGATGAATGTAATCAAGTCACGCGTCTTTCGAGCACGTCGGCGACTGGCGGATTCACTTACTGCCAGGGACGTGAATTTTTAGTGCTTTGGGTTTGGCAAAGCCGGTTCCCGCGATGGAAGAAAACCGGCTGAAAGTAAATTTGAAAGGAGCAATTTCAATGACTGATCTGGAACTCAAGAAGTCCGTCGAATCAGAGCTCAACTGGGAACCCAGCGTGAATGCGGCTGAGATCGGCGTGGCCGCCAAGAACGGCATCGTCACGCTGACCGGGCATGTTCAGAGCTACTGGCAGAAGATTGCCGCGGAGCGTGCCGCCACGCGCGTTTCCGGGGTAAAGGCAGTCGTGAATGAGGTGGAAACTCGTCTTCCAACTTCGAGTGAACGCACGGACGAAGACATTGCGCGGGCCGCCGTAAATGCCCTCGACTGGTCTATCTCCGTACCCGCGGACAGAATCAAGGTCAAGGTATCCAAAGGTTGGATCACCTTGGAAGGAACCGTCGAATGGCAATACCAAAAGGCCGCCGCTGAGAAAGCCGTTCGGGATCTGGTCGGAGTCAAAGGGGTGGTCAATCTTGTGGACGTTAAGCCACGGGCGAGCACCTTCGAGGTGAAAGCCGCGATCGAAGCCGCACTGAAACGCAGTGCGGAAGTGGACGCCAATCGGATCACCGTCGAGGCCGACGGAGACAAGGTTACCCTCCGTGGCACGGTTCGCTCATGGTTCGAACGTGAGGAAGCGGAGCGCGCTGCGTGGAGGGCGCCGGGCGTTCGCAATGTTGACAACCGGATCACCATCGGCGCAATTGCAGCCGCAGCTTAGGCTTGGGCAAGACGCTTTTCATCAGAACGAAGAATGAGCATAAGTGGGACCGCAATCAGAAGCAAGACAGTTTCGAATCGACACAAGAAGGAGCACATCGATGGCAAATCTCGCAAAAAGACAACACATGTTCAATGAGTTGTTTGATTTGAAGAGCAGTTTTGATCACCTAATCAATCGGTTTCTGAACAAGTCGACATCAACGGAGGAACCTACGGCACACTTGATCTTTGCGGTGCCGCCGATCGAGGCTTGGGTGGACAACGAGAAACAGGAATACCACCTGAGTATTGCCGTGCCCGGAATTGACCCCAAAGAGGTGCAACTCAATCTTCATGGCAACAACCTCACCGTTACCGGCGAGCACAAGAGTAGCGAGGAGAAAAAGGAAGCGGACTATCTGCAGCAGGAGTTCTCCTACGATCGCTTCGCGCGCACGATTGTGCTGCCCGAAGGTGTGGAAGCTGACAAACTCACGGCCGAATACAAGAACGGTGTTCTGGAAGTCACCGCACCGCTTAGCGCGTCAGCTCTGCCTAAAAAAATCGAAATCAAGACGTCGGGGAAGGCCAAAGGAGCGGGTGCCTAGTGTTTGACAAACTGTCCACCGCCAACAAAGAGCATACGGTATCTCGAACATAACGCGGGTTTGAGGTGTCCCTCCTGCCCAAAGGCGCCTTTTCGGCAAAAGCGTCTCCCGAAACAAGGGCGTACTCGATGATTTGGCTGGACGACGTGCACCTGCGAACTGAGTCATTTATGCGGCTACTGAAAGGTCGGTGACAAGCAACGTGCCCGGTGAGCTCAATGAATTCTGGATTCGAAAGAGGGCCCGAACAAAAATACAAACTCGCTCAAGGAGATCCGATGAGAAATCGCTACTTCGCCTTCGCAGTTGTTTTTGTTCTCGCTGCACTGGCGTTCAGCTCGCACACAGTTGAGTCTAGGGTTCCGGCTGCATCCACGGTTCCGGTGCACATGGTGGTTACGGCGGAAGCTCGCCATGGCACGGATGTGCCCGTCATCACGCGCGAAGATGTAACGGTGAATCAAGGCCGTGAGCGCGTCCAGGTAACGGACTGGGTCCCACTCGAGGGCGAGCATGCGGCTTTGCAACTGTTCGTCCTGATGGATGATGCCTCCGGCGCAACTTTGGGTGCGCAGTTGGAGGATCTTCGCCGATTCATCCTCTCGCAACCGCCAAGCACTGCGATCGGTGTCGGCTACATGCGAGACGGGACGGTGGATATCCTACAAAACCTCAGCGGCGACCATGCTTTAGCGGCCAAAGCCTTGCGGCTTCCCCTGGGGACCGCCGGAGCATTGGCCAGCCCTTACCTGTCCATTGGTGACCTGATTAAGCGTTGGCCCGAATCGCCCGTTCGCCGCGAAATCCTGATGGTCTCCGATGGCATCGACCGCTTCGGGGGCGTAGGTCCGACTAACCCCTACGTGGATACCGCTATTGAGCAGGCTCAGCGCGCGGGGGTCATCATTTATGCGATCTACGCGACCGGCATTGGCCACTTTGGGCATACATACTGGCGTTTCTTCTGGGGACAGAATTACCTATCTAAAGTGACCACCGAAACCGGAGGCGAAGCGTATTTCTTGGGATATGACACGCCGGTTTCTTTCTCACCGTACTTGGACGATTTGACGCGCCGGCTGACTCATCAGTACCTGCTGACGTTCCTCGCCAAACCCGGAAAGAAGCCCGGATTGCAGCCCGTAAAAATTCGAACCGAGGTGCCTAACGCGGAATTAGTGGCGGCGGACATGGTTTATGTCCCAGGCGAGTAATGGGGAGGCGGGTCATCTAATGAAGGAGTGGCTATGAAAGTGACGGCACGCATAAGTTTTGCTGGCCCGTTGACGGTCATGCTGTTCTTCATTTCGGTCGCTTTGACTCGCGGCCTGGAACAGCAAAAACCAGCAACGGCCGCTCCGCAATCAGAGCAGGAAACCCAACTCGCCGTTCCAAACAGGCCCCAAGCTCCGCTCTACCAAGGTGAGCAAGGTGCGCAAGGGTCGGAAATCATTTTTGTTCCGCCGACTCGCACGGTAACGATCAAATTTCACGTTGAAGACCCCAACGGATATTTCTTGCCTAATCTGCGACGCGAGAATTTCGCCGTGTACGAAGACGGAGTGCGGCAGAAAAATGTCACCGTCGAAATCGAGCATGCGCCCCTCTCCGTAGCACTGTTGATGGAGTTTGGGGGTAGATACCACGGACTAAATAAGGCTCTCGGACTGGAAGTGCCTCTGGTCGGCCGCGAGTTGCTGGAGGTGGTTGGCCGGGACGACAAGGTTTCCATACTCAAATATGACGCCAAGCTGAAGACACTCGCGGATTTCGAGCAAGGCCATGAGCTTCTTGACGATGTCTTTAACAAGCTCTCCATGCCAACTTTTTCGGAGGTGAACTTTTTCGACGCTCTTCTGGAAACGCTAAACCGCATGCGCGACGTCAACGGCCGAAAGGCGATCATCCTTGTTTCTAGCGGCATCGATACATTCAGCAAAGCCAATTATCAGCTAGTCTTAGAAGCATCCCGGGCCTCGGCAACCCCGATCTATACCATTGGGCTCGTTCATCTTATGCAGCGGGAGTCCGCAGTATATGGGGCGACCGCGCCGTTTGCGCGCATTGACTGGCCTGCAGCGGAGAAGCAGTTGGAGAACTTGGCAAAGGTCTCGGGAGGCCGTGCCTACGCTCTTCAATCCGATCCGGAACTCCCCGCGATTTACGACGACATCATGGAAAACCTTCGTGTGCGGTATGTAATTACGTATGTGTCGTCCAACGCTGCGAGCTTCGGACCAGCGCGGAAAATCCAAGTTGAGCTGGTAGAACCCAAGACCGGTCAGGCTTTGAAAATTCACGATGCGACGGGCAAGCCGGTCGCCGCCAAAGTCTTTGTTCAGCAAACCTATGATCCCGGCGCCGCCTCCGGCGACTAGTGTCGGCCCTGGTGGAAAAGAGAAGTTGTCAGTCGTCCGAGG
>WNFL01296260.1_pt1 | contig 17430 bp, 12 predicted proteins | sample 5400361 | NCBI WGS metagenome assembly WNFL01 (sample SAMN13153351, study PRJNA577476) | soil metagenome | isolation source: 40 cm soil on Douglas fir-dominated hillslope | place: USA:California | collected 2013-09-17 | reverse complement strand
TCAACCGCGACGTCGCCGTGAAGGTCCTCGATCTCGATCTCGCCCCGTCTCCCACGCTCGCCGAGCGGTTCCTGCGCGAGGCCCAGACGATCGCCCGCCTGGAGCACCCGCACATCGTGCCCATCTACAAGGTGGGCCGGCACGAAGAAGTGCTCTACATCATCATGCGGTGCATCGACGGACCGTCGCTGCGGCAGCTGCTCGGCACGCACAAGCGGCTCTCGGTCGGCGACGCGGCGCGAATCGCGCGCCAGGTGGCGGACGCGCTCGCGTACGCGCACAGCTACGAGATCGTGCACCGCGACATCAAGCCCGACAACATCCTCCTCGACAGATCGGGCCACGTCCTGGTCACCGACTTCGGGATCGCCAAGGCCGCGCAGGCGGCGACTGCCGCGCAGCTCACCACCGAGGGGATGATCATCGGGACGCCGCAGTACATGAGCCCCGAGCAGGCGGCGGGCGACAAGGTCGACGGACGGTCGGACATCTACTCGCTCGGCATCGTGCTCTACCAAATGCTGTCGGGGACGCCGCCCTTCGATGGCGATTCCTCGGCCTCGATCCTCGCCAAGCAGCTCACCCAGGCGCCGTCGCCGATCCGCCGGAGCCGCTCCGATGTGCCCGATGAGCTGTCCTTCGTCCTCGAGCGCATGCTGGAGAAAAGCCCCGCCCGCCGCCTGCAGACGGCCCGGGAGCTGAGTCGGGCTGTGGTCGACGCGCTCCCCACCGCTGCGCGCGACCGTGTGCGCATGCCCCTGCGCCGTCGCCTCGCCTCCATGGCGGTAAAGTCGCTCATCGGTCTGGGCGTGGCAGGTTGCCTCGCATTCATCGCGTTTGTGGCGGGCGCCGCCGTGGTAGCGTACACCGTGTTCAGCAAGCCACCGAAGGTCGCGTCCTCCGCGCCGATCCCCGACAGTCTGACTCGGGTGCTGCGCGAGCGGCGGGCCCTGGGGAGCGGCGACCCCGCCGAGTACGTGTTCCAACCGGGCGGCCAGGAGGATACGACCCTGCTCCTCGTGACGCGGCGCCGCACGGTGGTGGTGACTCCGCACCAGGTCCGGGCCTACGCCCGTGACAGCGTGCGAGTGGGGCTGGACTTCGATTTCCGGGGCGGATTCTTCTTCCGGCTGGTGGTGCGGGGCGGCGCGGTGCCCGACACCGTGTACCGCACCCTGTCGTTTCGGGACTTCCTCGAGCTGGGACCGCGCCTCGAGAAGCTCCTGCCGGAGGAAACCCGCAGCGGCATCCGCGTGCGGCGCGGCCGCACTGGTGTACGCATCGGGCCGCCCTCTTAGTGGTGCTGCGTCGCGCTCGGCTGCCGCGTCGAAAGCCCCCAGATACTGGCGGTGCCGACGCCGGAGAGATCCCCGGGCGTCGAGGCCACGAGACCCACGCGGTCGGGTCCCCCGACGCTGATCCCGATCGCGAAGGCGCCGCGCCGTAGGCCGCCATCGGTATCGAGCCGCGCCAGCACGCCAAGCGGCCATCGACCTCCTGATCCCTGCCAGCTCAAGCCGAACGCGTACGCCATGACGGAATCAGGCGTGATTCGAGCGTGCATCGAGAGCGCCGCCGCCGGGCCGAGGGGACGCCACGTGGCACCAGGGATAAACGTCAGGCGTTGCTCCAGACCCCGCACGACGGGTTGGCCGATGTTCGCAATCACGCCCCCCACCGTCAGCGCCGCGGCTCCCTCGAAAGCATACGAAACCCCGAAGTCCCATCCGGTCCCCTTGGTGCCGCCGCGGTACAGCGCCATCGCGGCCCCGGCCGCCAGCCCCTTCGCCGAGCCGGCCAAGCCGAGCCGGTAGGTGTGACCGCGCCGGCCACCGTCGAACAGGTCTCGCTGGTACGCGAACGCCAACCCACGCGAGTTGAACCCGGCGTTGAGCTGACGCAGGCGGCCCGCCCCAGTGCCCGGGTCCTGCACGGCGACCTCGGCATACACCGACGCCTCACGCAGCACGCCCAGCCCGGCGGGGTTCACCCACAAAGCACGGGGGTCGCGTACGTCGGTGGGATGCAAGTAGACGGTGGAGCGGTTTGGGGCCACCTCCTGAGCGGCCGCGACCACCGGCAGCGAGAGGAAGGCGGCGAGGGCCGCGCCGCACCGCACTACGGCAGAACCGTGATGGTCGAGTGCGTGATCTGGTGTACGGGGACCGTCATGCCTTGCATCGGCAATCCGACGACGATCGCGGAGCTGTCGTGGGCTTCGCCACCCAAGTAGCGCCCGTCGACCGCGACGAACTGCACTCCGGTACGCGTGCCCGTCCCGGAGACTTCGAGCGGCTGCCCCATCTGCTCGCCCGACCCCACCACCGAATACGTGGAGCTGTACTCCACGCGCAGGCACTTGGTGTTGTTGCGTTGCTCCCACGCGCGCGATCGCCTTGATGGTGACCGCGATCCCCGCGCGGTCGCTCGTGGTGCTCGTGTCGGTCCAGTCGGCGCCGAGCCTCAGTCCCCCCGGCGGGAACCGGGGATAGAAGTTTCGAAACGTCCCGACGATCTGGGCAAAGGCCTGTGCGAGCGTCGAGTCCGATGTCACCGTTTGCCGGAACTCCCCCGCCGGCGTGAGGTGGCCGGTGTACCGGAGACCACGGGCGGCAGCGAAGTTCATGTTGGGCGTAACCGCGGACCCGGAGTCCGGGACGAGGGAGTCCACCGTGAACGTGATGGGATAGCCAGTACTATCGGCGGGGCCGGAGATGGTCGCGGATACAAAGACGCGAATGCCGCGCTCGATCGTCTGCGTCTGACCTTGAAACTGCTGTTCGACGTGGAACTGCTGGTGCACCACGTACCGCAACGCGCTCGGTCCCAGGCGGACGACGTCGCCTCCACCCCCCGTGGGGGGCGCGGTTGTGGGGGGCGGCGGGAGTGGGGCGGGCAGCGTGACCACGCCCGGCGGCGGGCCGGCCGCCGGGTGGGGAGCGCACGCGGTGACGGCGCAGATGGTGGCCGCGGCAGAGAGGTGGCGCAGGCACATCGGTCGGGGAATCCTCACGCTGAAGGGGTCCCTACGGGGCGGTCGGCCGGTCGGTCTTGGTGCGTCCGAAGATCGCGACCATCTCGGGGCCGTCGCTCGACACGCGCAGCAGTTTCCAGCCCCGCTTGCGCATGTCGGCCCGCCAGCCCAGGAGTTTCTGCCACTCTTCGGACGTGGTCCGGAAGACCCGAAGGTCCGCCACGTCCTCCCAGTGGGCAGGGTATGGCTTGCTCGTCACTGGGAGGGAAGTGGTGGGGCCATAAGCCGAGTTCTGTTTACTCGCTGGTGCGAGTTCTGTTTACTCGCTGGTGCGAGCAGATGGTCATCTCTCTGGGATGGCTGTCGCCAGCCACCTCGTGCGGCCTACCCGCAGCTCAAGTGACCCGGGCAGGGTCTCGCTGCTTACTTGGCCTTGCTCCGACCGGGGGTTGCCGTGCCACGCCTGTTGCCAGGCGCGCGGTGGGCTCTTACCCCACCGTTTCACCCTTACCCTTTGGATACAAAGGGCGGTCTGTTCTCTGTGGCCCTGTCCGTCGCCTTGCGGCGCCCAGGCGTTACCTGGCGGTCTACCCTGTGGAGCTCGGACTTTCCTCGGGTGGCCCCTGAAGCCGGCCATCCGCGACCACCGCACCCCACCACCTTCCCAGGCGCGAAAGCTACCGGCGCGCGGGCCCCGGGGGCAAGACTCACCTCGCCAGGCGCCGAATCAACCGCCCCAAGCTGTCTGCACGCATCGCCTTGAGCGGGGACGCTTCGTTCCAGGGCAGCCAGAACCCGTCCTGGTCCACGAACGCGACGCGCCGCAGGCGGGGCCACTCGCTCGACGCGACGCGGTCGGGTGTCACGCCCACCGCCGACAACGCGAAGATGCCGCGGACGCGGTACTGCTCCAGGATGTCGCGCACCCGCGGCTCGCGCGTCCAGAGCAAGACGGGCGCGTCCGGAGCCGAGAACCCGCGCAGCAAGCCGAGCGAGAACCAGTCGCTCGGCACCCGCGCGGAGCGGAAGGCGAACCGCAGCTCCGGGTTGAGGCGGCGCACTTCCGCGCGTAGGGCGGCGGCGCGTTCGGCGACGCGCCCTTCCAGCGCCGCTTCGTAACGCGCGAGCAGGCCACGCTCCAGCAGGGCGTCGTAACGCGCGCCGCCGGTCGAGGGCAACGCCCCGAGGCGCCCGAGCTCGGCACTGTCCAAGCCGAGCGCGCCCAGCCCCTCGCGATACGTGGCACCGCAGAAGCCCGCGGCGGCGTACCCGTCGTGGGGCACGTCGAGATCGAGCGCGACTCCCGCGACCAGGTCGGCTCCCCGCTCCCCACCCAACCGCGCCAGCGAGCGATATGCCGGCCGCAGCGCGCCTCGCCAGAAGAGCGAATCGAGTCCGCACCACACGGCGGTGGTATCGCCGCGTACGTCGATCTCGTGCGTGACCGCCGCTCCCTCGGCGCGCAGGTCGGCGAGGACGATCGCAGGGAACCATCGCAGACTGGTCGCCTGCAAGCGCGTTGCCGTCGCGCGCCAAATGTTTCGCAAGCCCAGCGAATCGGTGCGCGCCGGCGCCGTCACCTCTGTCGCAAGGGCGTTGAGCGCGCCGACCTCGACGAAGGTGAGGAGCGAATCGAGCGCGCGTTGCGAAGGCGGGACCCGGGTCCACACGACCCGCATCCCCTGACGGCCGATCCAGATCGGCACCCCCGAACGCGGCTCGCGCGCGAGCACCGGTTGGGGCAGCACGACCACGTCGGCCCCGAGCGGCGGTGCCAAGGGAGGCGGGTGCACGGCGACGGGGTGCGGTGCGCTCGCGAGCGTGAGCGGGGTCTGGCCGGCCGCGGGGGCGACGGATGCCCATTCCGCCGGTCGCAGCGTCCACCGCGCCAGGGCGTCGAGAAACGCGCGGCTGCGACCCACGTCGCTCGGAGCGGTTGTGGGCGGCAAGGTGCTCGGCCGGAGATCGGTGCCGATGGCGGCCAGGGCGTGGCGGCTGATGACGACCACGAGCCCGTCACCAACGCGCGCCGCCGCCACGACGGCGGCGCCAGAGCGGGGAGCAGGCGGTTCGCGGGGCGGGCGGACGAACGCGGTCGTGCCGCTCCGCGCGAGCGCCTGACTCTCGCGGCGCACCAGGACCACGTGGTTGCGGCCGGCCGGGAACGGCTCGAAGCCCGCGTTGTCGACGGCGGAATGCGGCAGCGGGAAGACGCGCGGCTGCGGCTCCGCGGCGGCGCCCGCCGCCGTGTCCTGCAGCGGGAAGTCTCCGATGACGAGGCCCGTGCCGATCGCGGAGAGCCAGCGATTCATGATCCAACGATCGAGGAAGCCCTCTCCGTCACCGGCGTAGCCGAACACCACCACCCCACCCTGCCGCGTCCACTCCGTGAGCTCGGCGACGTCGCCGAGCGTCAGCGCGTCGGAGGGCGTTTCCGGTTCACGCCCGCCGAGCAGAACGAGGACGCGGTACCGATCCAGGTCCTGACGCGTGAGATGCGGGTAGAAGCGGCGGTACTCCACCGTGTAGCCGACCGCGTGCCAGGGGGCGGCGGTGGCATCCAGGACGATGGGGTCTGACAGTGCGAGATCGACGAGCAGTAACCGCCGCGCTTGCGGCTGGCAGGCCGCGACGCACAGCGCCAGCACAGCAGCGGACCGCATCGGCTACGGGACCAACGCGTACGGGGCGAGGGCCCGCCGCATTTCGTCCGCGGTTTGCCAGCGCGCGTCGCGCGTCTTTGCCAGCGCCTTCATGACGGCCTCGTTCAGCGGCTTCGGCACATCACGACGCAGGCTGCGCAGCTCCGGCGGCGCGTGGTGCTGCTGCATGTCGAGCACCGCGGCGGCGCTGGCCGCCGAGAACGGCGGCCGGCCGGTGAGCGCCTCGAACAGCACGACGCCCAGCGAATAGATGTCGGTCCGGCCGTCGATGTCCGGGGAGCCTCCCGCTTGCTCCGGGCTCATATACTCCTCGGTGCCCACCACGAAGCCGCTGCGTGTCACGCGATCCTCGCCCGATGTTGCGATGGCCCGGGCGATCCCGAAGTCCACCAGCATCGCCCCCGATGGGGCGCAGACGACGTTGTCGGGCTTGATGTCGCGGTGGGCAAATCCGTGCCCGTGCGCGTGCTGCAGGGCTTCGAGAACGTCGGAGGCGATGCGCACGGCGCGGTCGATCGGCAACTTGCGGTCGCGGCGCAGCACCTGCCGCAGCGTGTCGCCGGCCACGAAGGGCATCACGAACCAGAGCAGATAGTCCGTCTCCCCCGAGTCGAGGAGTGGCGCGATGTGCTGGTGGTGGAGCTGCGAAGCGTACCGGATCTCGCGGAGAAAGCGGTCCGCGGCAACGGAAACCGCGAGCTCGGGGTGGAGGACTTTGATTGCGACCCTCTGGCCCTGGGGGTCGAAGGCGCCGAACAGGGTGGCATTCCCCCCGCGACCGACGGCCGTGATCACGGTGTAGCGGTCGCCCAGCGCCTTGCGCACCCGCTCGATGAGGTCGCGCGAGGACATAGGCTAAGAATAGCACGAAACAACAAACAAAGGCGGCCCCTGGAGGAGCGCACCACGCGTCTTAGGGGCCCAGCACCGCAATCCTCAGGTTGTCGACGAACTTGATGCTCGTGTTCTCATCCACCACCACTCGCGAGACCTTGACGCCGGCAGTGATCACCGTCACCCGCTCCTCGCGGCGCGTCCCAGTCGCCCCCGGCCCGGCGGGAGTGTACGTGCCCACGATCGTGTGCAGGACTTGGCTCGCCGGCAACACGGCACCATTGCCATCGTACGCGGTGACGGGGAAGAAGACTAACGGGCTCCCCGGATCCGGCCCACGCAGCTGGAACTCGACCGTATCCGCTTGTGGCGAGAACGTCATCGTCATGTTCCCATCCAGCCACCCGTTGCAAGGATCACCGACCGCCGGAGCGGTGACGCCATGATTCACCAGCGCGGGGATCAGGATGGGCGCGGGATCGTTGGGCGTCGAATTACAAATGTGGGGCAGCGTGTCGTCCGGTGACGCTATCGTGAACGAGAAGGTGACGCCGCGCGAGGCGAATTCACTCCCGACCTTGCAGTCGCCACACGTCGGCGAGCCGTCGGGATAGGACTCGAACGTGATCGTCCCGACGCCGAACGTCGGTCCCACTGCTTGGTTGTTCGTCTCGTTCGACTCAGGTACGACGTTGAACGTGTCCACGCTGGCCGTGAAGGTATACGCCCCTGGGAAGAGCGAATTGATGACGGCGCTCACGGGAACGCTGCCACCGGCCGGGACCGCCGGGCCCACGAACGTGTTGCAGGACCCACCCGCGCCGGACAGCGTGAAGTGCAAGACGCAGAGGTTCAGTGTGCTTGGGCCGGCGTCGGTCTGGCCCGAATTCGACACAATGGCCGAGAGCGTGATGGGACCGGCCGCGGGTTCGATTGGAGAGACCGACAGATCGTGAATGGTCAGGTCCGCCGCGCCGCCGATCGCCGTGAACGGCACCACGCCATCGCGTACGATAACGGCAACCTCCGGGTCGGTCGAGAAGATGTCCGGCATGAACGGCAGGATCGGCCCGCCGGTGGAGTAGTTGTTCCGCGCGGCGATGCCTCGTCCGCTCGCGACGAGGGTGTTGAGCCCCAGAGCGATCGGCCACGACACCTGCGCCATACCGTCCACGTTGCTGGGGACTGTGCCGATCACCGTGCCCGGGCCCTCGATCCCCAGCTCCGTGAATGTCACGACCGCGCCTTGCACCGGGGCGCCATTCCAGTCCGTAACTTTCACGGCGGTCGGCAAAGCCGTGCCCGGCGCCGCGGAGCGGCTGGCATGGAAATCACTGACGGTGTGGCCGCCCGTCGGAAACGGTATGACCTGTGCGGCAGCCGGAGCGCACGTGCCCAACGCCAGGCCCCGCATGGGGGAGGACGGGGGTGGCGTGCAGGTGGCCCCGGTGCGGTCGGTCTCACCGCCGCCACCGAGATGGAGCATCGTCGTCCGCGTCCCGGCGTACAAGGACCGTGGCGTGAAGAGCGTCGAGGCGAGCCTGCGCCACCAAGACTCAGTCGTGCGAGCGCCGATCACGTTGCAATTCGGGTGGGCGTGCGGCAGAGCGCGGATGAGGTCGCCATCCTGCTGGTGCAATGTGATGAGCTCCTCCTGGCCCTCGCTCACCTGCTGGAAGCTGCACATCGAGATGAGCGCTGGATGGGTGAGCTGCAACGCGGTACCCGGGGCGTCATACAACGCCGTCACCCGCAAACACTTTCCGAACTTCGGCAGGTCGACATCGATGCCGGCGCATTGCTCAAGGTTGAACGTCACCTCTGTGACGGCCTCCCCGCCCGATGTCCCCTGCGTGCCCGCGGGGATGTCGAAATGGAAGTCCTCACCCGGGACGATCAGCTCGACGCCGCCGCCTTGCGAGAGGTTGATCGTCTCGGCGGCACACGGCGTGCCCGCCACGTTACACAACGCGCCGTTCTCGATCCGGAACTTGATCGGCAGCGTCCGTCCGTCGACGAGCCCGATGTTCTCGCCCGTTTGCACGTTCTTGAGCTGACTGGCATTCGCCACGGGGTCCACGTCGGCGAATCCGAGGAGCGTCGTTCCCACCAGCACTTGGATACGATAGAACTTGTCGACGTTGAGGGCGGACTCAGTGGTATTCCAATCGGCTTGGTACAGTTGAGCCGTCGCATTGAGAATCACCGCACCTGGCGCGAACCGCTTCTTCGGCGGTCCTGCGATGCAGGCCCGCGTGTTGTCGGCTGCCGGGTCCCCCAGCTCGCAGATTTCGACGGAGGGACGCAGCGACGCGTTGAAAGCATTAGGCTCGAAGTTCGGGTCGCCGTTCGGATTCTTGAAGAGGGGAGAGAGGAAGAAGAAGTCGGGATTGCCGTGGTGCGCGCCGTCCGATACCGCGTACATCGGTCCATCGATCGACCGCGTCAGTCGATCACTTTGACAGGCGACGAGAAGGGCGAGTGCAGCGGCGGCGAGCGGTAAGCGGGCGCGGCGCATCATGGGGCACTACTCCTGGCAAACGCTGGTGGTGTGGAGTCCGGGCCATCGATTCTACCGGCGAGAGGCTCGCTCGCAAGTAGTGTGCAGTACAAAGTGCGTGATGTGGATCACACACTACGGAGATTTTGGAAGGTGTGCGTTTTGAGGGTTCGGATCAGTGCTGCGTGCGGAGTACCGCTTGAAAGCCCGGTTGCCGCTCCAGGCCGCGCCACCACCAGTGCAGCGTGCCGCCGCGCTGGAACGAATGACCGGGGTGGGACGCCACGTACTCGCGCAGCAGCTTGATCGCGCCGTCCGTATCGCCGAACTGCGCGCGCATGACGGCCTCATAGCCCGGCAGGTCCTGCTCAACATCGATGGTGCGATCGTCGGTGCGGGCGCGCGCAAACACGTGCTCGGCGCTGTCGCGGAGCGCCGTCCCGCTGCGGCCGATCACGCCGGCGACGATGAACTGGCGCAGCCGGCTCCGCAGTGGGCGCTGCGGCGGAGGCGTGAAGCTGTCCGCCCGCGCCGCCAGGCTCCAGGCGCGTGCAATATCCGCTTCCGCCCCAGGGATCAGGAGCAGCCACAGCTGGCACTCCGTGAAACGCCAGTTCTGCGGGAAGCGTCGCCCACCCTCATCGCACCAACGCCGAGCCTCGGGGAACTGGGCTAGGTCGTGCGACGCCCAAAACAGCCGGTCCAGAATCGTTTCGGCCTCGCGCAGATACGCGTCCGATTCGTAGGCCGCGCGTGCCTCGAGCACCACCGCCACGAGGTCCTCGCGCGGCGGGAAGTAGTAGAGCTGGCTCAGGACCGCATGCGCGGTGGCGAGCGTCGGATCGCTGCGCACCGCCGCCTCGAGGTCCGCCTGCGCGCTGTCCAGGAGCCCGGCCTGGCGCGTGGGATCAGTTTCGACGTTGAGGCGGAACAGCTGGTAGCGCAGGGTGCCGCGCAGCGCCAAGGCGGGGGCGTCCGCGGGGTTCAGGCGCAGGGCCCGGTTGGCGGATACCAGACCGTCGCGCAGCCGTGCGGCACGTTCGGCGCGTTCGGTCCGCGCCCGTGAGTCGAGTAGCGCCACATAGCCGTGCAACCCCGCCGCGTCGATCCAACGCGGATCTTGAAGCTCGGCCTGGCCGGCGAGTGAGTCCGCCTGACGAGCGGCGATGATGGCGGCCGCGGCGTCTCCCGCCGCGAGCGCCCGCTCGCCGGCGCGACGGATCCCGGTCGCGCGCTGCACGAGCGCCCACGCCTCGGGATTCGCCGTTCCCGCCTGCAGCTCGCGCAGCTGCACTTCAGCGCCGATGCGGGCCCGGAGCAGCCGCGCGGCCTCCTGAATCATGGAGTCGCGGACCTGGAGCAGCTGCCGGCCGGGCAGGGTGAAGCTGGCGCGCTCTCCGACGTCGGCGCCGCTCGTGCCGTCCACGAGACGCACGATGGCGCGCACGCGATCCCCCACCGGCTCGACGCTTCCCTCGACCAACGTCCCCGCGTGCAGCGCACGCGCGATACTGTCTCGGGAGATCTCGCTGCCGCGATAGGGCGCGACGCCGTTGGGCGAGACGATATTGAGGCCCCGCACCCTCCCCAGCTCTCCGATCAGCCCCTCGGTAAGCCCCGCCGCCACATGGCCGAGAGAGGAGTCGCGGCTCAGGTCGGCGAAGTACATGACGGCGACGCGCCGTGCGTCGAGGCGGCCGTTCGTCGCCGCGCCCGCGTTGCCGTTCCGTCCGAACACCATCCAGCCCAGCCCCGCCACCACGACGACGAGCACGGCCGCGATCGCCGGTCTGTACCACGGCCGCTGCAGTGCGGGTCGCCGCGCCGCGGTCACCCGCGACACGGTCCCGGTGCTCGCCGCGGTCAGGGCGGCGGCGAATTGCTCCGCGGTCGAGTAGCGGTCGGCGGGTACCTTGGCGAGCGCGCGGTTGATCACCGCCTCGAGCGCGTCGGGAATCGTTTCCCGCACCACCCGCAGCCGCGGCACCGAGTCGAGCGAGTGCCGGGCCATGATCGCCTGGGCCGTAGGCCCGGTGAAGGGCGGCTGGCCCGCCAGGGTCTCGTACAGCACGCAGGCGAGACTGTAGATGTCGCTGCGACGGTCCACATGCCCGGTGCCGGAGGCCTGCTCCGGGCTCATGTACGCTGGCGTGCCGATGGCGAGCCCGGTCTCGGTGAGCTTGTCCCCTCCTGCCGCACTCACCGCGCGCGCGATGCCGAAGTCCGCGACGATGGCGTGGCCGCCGGATAGCATGATGTTCTCGGGCTTGATGTCGCGGTGCACGACGTCGTGACTGTGGGCGTACGACAGGGCGTCGGCCACTTCGCGCGTGATCTGGAGGGCGTCGTCGAGCGGCAGCTGGGGCTCGCGCTCGAGCCGGTCACGCAGCGACTCACCCTCGACGAACGGCATGACGTAGTACAGTGTGCCGCCGGCATCGCCCGAGTCGTACACGCCGAGAATGTTGGGATGCTGGAGGCGGGCGGCGAGCTTGATCTCGCGCAGGAAGCGCTCGCGACCGAGCGCCATGGCGATTTCGGGGCGCAGCGTCTTGAGGGCGAGGAAGCGCTCGTGCTTCGGGTCGCGCGCGAGGTACACCGTGGCCATGCCGCCGCGGCCCAACTCGCGATCGATGATGTAGCGATCGCCGAGCGCGGCGTTCAACTCTGCAATCGGATCGGTCACATGGGAAACGTACGGCCCGCGTGGCGACGCGGCTACGTCGCTGGCTTTACGGGGTGGTTGTGGCGCACGTGCTCGGCGAGACGCGCGGCGAGGCCATCCGGGTCGGCGGCTGGCCAGTGCTGCAGCACGCCGAAGAGCACTTTCGTCGTCGTCGCATCGATCGCGAGAAGACTGACCCGGACCGAGTCCGGTTTGCCCGGCAGCGAATCGACGCGTGCGTACACGGCGAGTCCGGCGCCCGTCTGGCGCGCGAGCTCGACGGCCGAAATCTCCGGGCTCGGCGCGCTGCGCCAGGTGGCGGCCACCACCGTTTGCGGGACCGCCGCGAATGGCGCCGCGTTGAGCTGCTGGGTGAGGGCCACGGCGAGGCCCACCCGCCAACGATCGAGCCCGGGGGCGAAGATGTCGAACGGCGCGACCGCGACGAGTGCGGGGTTCGGCGCATGTTCGCGCGCGTAGCGCACGAACGACACGGCCCCGCCCACCATGAGAATCAGCACGAGACTCCCGAGTCCGATCAACAGACGGTGCGGTGGGACTCGAGTGTTGCTCATAGCGTAGCTTAGTTTGACTCGGGCTTGATTGCCACCGGTTAGTGTAGCGGCGTCATGGTCACCGTCTGCACAGTCCTTCCCGCCCCCGAACGCCCCCGCATCGACGCTGTGGGCGACGGGTGCTTCGATACCCTCCACGCCGAATCGCTGCGCGAGGCATTGCACGTCGCGCGCACGCGCCGCGTCGACGCGGTCGTGATCTCCGTGCATCGCTGCCACGGCGAGCAACTCCCCGCCGTCGCGCGCTTCGTACGGGAGTTCCCCGCCATCCCAGCTGTCGCCTTGGTGTCGCGACACGATCGCGAGGCAACGGAGACGCTGCTGCGCCTCGGAGCTACCGGCGTGCGCACGGCTGTCGACTGCACGCACCCGGATGGATGGCGCCGCCTCCGCGAGCTGGTGGGACACCCGGCATCACCCGTCGCGGCCCGCGTCCTGGCGCGAGTCGTACCGGCCTTGGGCGACGTGTCAGTCGAAACGCGGCTGTTCTTCGAGACTGTCGCGCGTTTGGCGCCGGCGCTCAGCACGGTGCGGGGCCTCGCCCGGCACCTGCGGGTACGGCCGTCCACGCTGATGTCGCGTTTTCACCGCGCCGCCCTTCCCTCCCCCAAGAGCTACCTCGCGGCGACGCGGTTGCTGCACGCGGCGTACCTCTTCCAGAACCCGGGCCTATCGGTTTCCGACGTGGCGTATCGCATGGACTATTCGTCGCCCCAGAGCTTCGGGCGCCACTTGAAGGCGGTGCTGGGTGTGACCGCTGGAGAGTTTCGACGCCGCTTTCCCTTTGACGTGGCGCTGGCGCGCTACGTCGACTTGCTCGTCACCCCGTACCGGGAGGCCCTGCGCGCGTTTCACCCCCTCAAAGCGGGGCTGTGGGACCAAGGACAGAACGCCGCAGCGGTCTCTCGGGCGGGGTGATTCAGTCCGCGGCCGGTCGGATGCGATGCTCGGTGGTCGTCTGATCGCGCCGCAGCATGGAGAACCGCGCCATCCCGGAGCGCAGCCGCTCCGCGAGCTGGGCGAGCTGCTGTGACGTCGCCGTCAGCTCGCCCATCGAGGTGATCTGCGCTTCGGTCGCCGCCGCGGTGCTGTTGGCGCTCTCGGACGACCGGCTCGAAATACTTGCCACGCGTTGCAACGATTTCGCCAGCTCGGCGAGCCGCTCTGCCTGGCTGCGCGACACTTCGGCGGTCGCGTTCACCAGGTCCCCCATCAGCTGCACGCCCTGGTGCAGCTCCTGGAGGGCCCCGTCGGCCTCGGCGGCCACCGCGCCGATGTCGCGCACCTTGGCTTCGCCCGACTGCATCGCCCGCCCCGCGGCGTCGATGCCGGCTCGCAAATCAGTCACCAGCTCCGCGACCTCGCGCGCCGACTTCCCTGCTTCGGCGGCCAGCGTGCGCACTTCGTCGGCCACGACGGCGAAGCCCTCACCGTGCTCTTCGGCACGGGCAGCTTCGATCGCCGCGTTGAGCGCGAGCAGGTGCGTCTGCCGCGCGATGCGCGCGATTGTCTGCGCGAAGACGCCGATCCGCTCCGACATTCCCGAGAGCCCCGCGACCGTCGTCGCTGTCGCCCGGACCTCCTCGCCCACGGCGCGCAGCGTCGAGCTAGCGCGCGCCACTCGCTCGCGGCCGCGCTCGGCTGTCGAGACGAGGCGCGCCGAGTCCACCTGCATCAGCTCGGCCCGTACCCGGAGTGATTCGGCCTGGTCGGAGGCCTTGGCGCTCTCGCCGCGCGCTCCATCCGCCAGCCCGCGCTGCTGTCCCAAATCCGTCGCGAGCTGCTGAGAGGTCCCGGTCAGCGCCTCGGTAGTCGCGTGGAGCTGCTGGGCCGCCGCCGCCAGCTGCTCGGCGAACGCGGCGACCTCATCGGCCTCGTGCTGCACTCCGGCGATCGTCGTGCCGATCTCTTCGAGCATGCGGTTGAGGCTCTTCTCGAGGAAGCCCAGCTCATCCGATTCGGCGGCCGACGCGCGCACCGCGAGGAACCCCTGCTCCGCTTCGCCCATCACGCTGCGGGCCAGCCGGATGCGGGAGATGAGCGTCGCCGGAATGCGCTTCAGCGCCATGGCGACGACGATGAACAGCACCGTCTCGAAGTAGGCTGTCGAGTCGAGTCCGGACGTGCCGGTGTACAGCCACCCGTGCAGCCACGAGGCGCCCAAATAGGCGACCGACGTCACGAGCACGAGGAAGTCGCCCACCGCCTGACCCTGGTCGAAGGCGTAGGGCAACACCGCGATGAAGAGCGCGGCAACGACGCCGCCGTGCCCGAACCACACGACCAGGAGGTTGACCAGGGCGACGTCCAACACGGCCAGCATATAGATGAACCACCAGCGGTACCAACCCCGCTCGTTGATCATGCCGACGAGGGCGTTCACTACCGCCCCCGCTCCCGCCGCCAGGACGATCGTGCCGAGGGGCGTCTCGACCGCACCGGCGAGCCGGCCGACGACGCCAAGGGCGAACAGCGCTGCGGTGATCGCCCAGCGGCGCCGGTGGCTGCGGTCGAACGTGTCGAGATCCTTGAGACGCTGCTCGAGACTGGTGGCGTCGTCGTGCCAGCCGCGCATCCGGGCGGCGAAGGAACGTCGGGGCAGGGCAGGGCTCACGGTTGGATCTTACCCAGGAGCTCGGACGCCGTCACTAGAGTCTCGACGGCGTCCCCTGCCCGCTCGAGCAGGTCGCGGCCGCCCTCTTCTCGGTCCACGACCGCCAGCACGCCCAGGACCTGCCCGCCCTCGCTCTCGATGGCGACGATCGCCTCTCGGGCTGAGCCACCGGTAGTGATCACGTCTTCGACCACCACCACCGCGGTCCCGGCCGTGAAGCATCCCTCGATGCGCTTCCCGGTTCCGTGGGTCTTCGCCTGCTTGCGGACGGTGAAGGCGTCGAGGGGGAGGCCGCGGCTACGCGCGGCGGCGGCGAGGGCGTAGGCGACGGGATCGGCGCCCAGCGTCAGGCCGCCGACGGCCTGCGGGGCCCAGCCGCGGGCGGCGATGCGGTCCAGCCCGAGCGCGCCGATCAGGGCGAGGCCCTCACCGGACATCGTGGTGAGACGGGCGTCGATATAGAACGAGGAGCGCTTCCCTGAGGCCAGAACGAAGTCGCCCCGCCGCAGCGACCGCGCCGTGAGCAGATCCTTGAGGTTCTGCTTGAGGTAGTAGTGATCGCTACTACTAGTCACTTCCGCTTGCCTACGAACTTCTTGATCGCCTTGAAGAAGCCGCTCCGGGGCTCCGGACCTCCCGTACCACCGGCGAGTCCCGCCTCGAGATCGGCGGCGAACTCCGTCACCGTCGGCTGACGGTCCGCGGGTTGGCGGGCGAGACCCTTCATGACGGCGGCCTCGACGCCCGGGGGCACCCTGATCCCTTTGACGGCCTGCGACAACGGGAGGGGCGGCTGGCTGAGCAGCTGCTGGAACAGTTCACGGGGACTCCGCCCCACGTACGGGTGGCGCCCGCTCAGCAGGTAGTATGTGATCGTCGCCAGGCTGTAGATGTCGGCCCGTCCGTCGACCAGCTCGCCGGACAGCGCTTCGGGTGCCACGTACTGCAAGGTCCCCACGAAGAACCCCGTGCGCGTGAGCCGCTCTTCGGGCGGCAACTCGGCATCTCGCGCAATCCCGAAGTCGAGCAACTTCACGGTGCCTTGCGCCGAGTCGTACATGATGTTCTCGGGCTTCAAGTCGCGGTGCACGATGCCGGCCTTGTGGGCGGCGGCCAGCGCGTCGGCCAGCTGCCGCACCAACGGCACGGCGTCCCCGGGAGCGAGGGGCCCGTTTCGGTGTAGGAAACTGGCCAGAGATTCCCCGTCGGCCCACTCGAGGGCGAGGTAGTGGAGGCCGTCCGCCTCGCCGAAATCGTAAGTACGCACCACGCCGGGATGTACGACGCGGGAGCCGTACCCCGCTTCCCGCAGGAATCGTTTCACCGCCGTGGGGTCGCCCCTGAGCCGCTGGCGCAATACCTTGAACGCACAGGCCCCGCGCTCGGGGTGCTCGGCGCGGTACACCTCGGCCGTGCCGCCCTCGCCCACACGCTCGAGGAGGCGGTAGCCGGCGATGGACCGGCCGGCAAGGTTCTCGTTGGACATTGGGGTTGGCGCGAAACTAACGTGCGAATTTGAGGCTCGGCAAGTGATACGACGTGCGGCAGCCATAGCGGCGCTGGTGTTCGCAGGGGGCGGGTGCGGGACGTGGCAGCGGGTCGGCAGCTCCGATGCCCCGGCCCCCGGCACAACCATGCCGCGGCTGTTCGACGCCACGTCCATGTACCGGTCCATGGGTTTCCTCGCGACCAGCGGTCCGTTGCCCTTCGTCGCCTCAATTCGCTATCTCCGCGGTCCAGCTCCCGATTCGACGCTCGCGCTATTCGCCCTCTCGCTCGCCAACTCGGCCATCACGTTCCAACGCAGCGGCGCGGAGTTCGTGGCCGAGTACCGCCTGGAGGCGGTCTTCAAGGGCGACAGCGGTCTCGTGCCGATGCAACATATCGCGCGCGACGAGCAGGTTCGGGTGCGGTCGTTCCAGGAGACCCTGCGCGGCGACGAAAGCGTCATTTTCCAGCAGTTTGTCACGCTGCCGCCGGGCACGTACACGGTGAGCGTGATGGTGCGCGACCGGAACGGACCCGCATTCTCGCGTACCGAGCGCGTCGACACGGCGCCGGACTTGTGGCACCGGTCGGGACTGATCGCGCCGATCCCCGTCTACCAGGCCACGGTCCGCACCCAGCCCGCCGCCCTGCCCACACTGCTCGCCAATCCGCGCGCCACGCTGCCGTATGGCACCGACACGCTCCGCTTCTACATCGAGGGCTACGGCATGACGGAGCGCACGCGTCTCGTCGCGCGCGTCGTGGATGGCAGCGACCGCGAGCTGTGGCGCGACACGGTCGCCCTGCGGGGCGACGCGGGGCTGACCGCGCCCGGGATCGCCGTGGCGCCCGACCGCCTGCCTGTCGGTCAAGCCGAGCTGCAGACGACCCCCGTCGCCGGGGGCGACACGACACGCACGCGCTTCCTCGTCAGCTTCTCGAACCAGTGGGTGATCACGAACTTCGAGGAGATGCTGAGCCTGCTGCGCTACTTCGACGAGCAGACGTGGGTGGACTCGCTCCACAAGGCCACCCCCGAGCGGCGCCCAGCTGTATGGCGGGAGTTCTGGAAAGCCACCGACCCTGTGGCGATTACGCCCGAGAACGAGGCGTTGGA
>WNFL01210312.1_pt2 | contig 17430 bp, 17 predicted proteins | sample 5400361 | NCBI WGS metagenome assembly WNFL01 (sample SAMN13153351, study PRJNA577476) | soil metagenome | isolation source: 40 cm soil on Douglas fir-dominated hillslope | place: USA:California | collected 2013-09-17 | reverse complement strand
CGAAATGTTCGAGACGTTTGCAGCGAGCCCTCACAATACTGGCCTCTAGCATGCCAATTCGGCCCTCTTCTCCATGGAGGGTATTGTATGGTTTTGACGACCTTCCAGCATCGATCTTCGATCGCCGTCGGTGAGCAAACAACGCTAGTCCACCAACGAGTAAACCAAGTCCCACGAGTACCATTAGCACTATGATTGCGATGACCTGGTTACGTTTGTTCGGGCTAGACGTCTGCTCTGCGCTGCTCGTCACCGGGGTTGCTATCGGTTGGGAATCCAGTGTAGCCCCATTCTCCAGTGTCGAATGCATTCCAATGGGTGATTGAGTACTGCCCCAGTCGGGAATAGTATATCTTATAGATCCGTATCAGCGCCCAGCCTCTATCAGTTCAGATGAGGTCAAGTGTGCTTACATAAACCCAACGTGATAGAGAACTGCCGAAATGTCATCATTTTCGACTACACGAACAGTGATTTTGTGCAACCTGTCCGTACGGAGATTGGGGCGGAAGAACGCGACACTCTCGTTCGTGGCACCGAACTCGGCGGAGGGGACATCTGCCATGACCGTAGCGTCGTCCATGATGATTTCCACAGATTGACTTGAATTGCTAGTCCCCGCCGCTCGTACAGTCGACTATTGAGGAGTGAGGGCACCTTCAAACACAAGGCTCACTTGCGCACCAGGAGTTGACGCCATGGTTGCTGTGCGATGATGCTGATCCTGGGAAGACAGGTGCCATCAACTCGCCGTAAAGGCACGAAAGAACGGATAGCACGTACCCCTGCCTCTAACTCTACTTCGACCCATGCGGAGGCAGGCAAATAGGTGAGTTGGGAAGTCTCGGAATGGTTCACCATCACGTTGTGCGCGGCTTGCGCGAATGTCAACCACCCAAGGGCGACCAATAATCCGCCCAGCGAAGCCCTCATAGTATTTTTGGTGATGAAAGGAGCGTAGAGAGAGAAAGGTGAAAGTAAAGGGTGCGCCCCTAATTTGTGATTGAAAGTGGAAGAAAAAAAGAATGACGTGCGGTGCGGTGCGGAAAGGGAAAAGGGAAAGGGAAAAGGATAGGAAAATAGACGAGAGTCATCGTGTTATCTACTGTCATGTTCGGGGACAGCCTCTTTGTTGGAACAAAGGGAACTTGCCAGTGGTGGCAGCGCAGGTCCACCTCCCTTCCACAGAGCTGGCGGATCTCCTCCTCAGTGAAGTGGCCAGCCATATCCATCCTGTGCGCGACGACTTAGGGTTGGCAGTGCGGTTTGCAGATCACCACAGCTTCACAATCCTCATGAAGAGGTTGAGATACCACCCTGTTAAACCCCAAATCTCCAATTTCGCCTGCCTCTCGTCTGCAACTGCATATTCACCGGTTTCTCTGTGTGGCAGTTCGCCAGGGAGGTAGAGCGGGGTCGTCCAGTACAGGGGATCTACTTTGTCAGATACATTGACGATGTAGTATTCCGGCTTGCCGCGGAATTGGTGATGCCGAAGCCGTCTTCCGTCTGCCAGCTCTTCAAACGTGAGGTAAAAGACTTGAGCGACTTCAGCTGTGTTGAGCGCGAGACCAGTCATATCGAATATTGGCAGAGGCGCTTCTTCATCCAGTTCAGCCTCGGCCCGTGCGGCGATGGGTGGCGGTGAGAGATATCCCTGGTGGCAAGGTAGTCAATATAAGATACCAATAATGCGTATTTAGTAGTACACGAAACTCACTGCGAACGGGTACACACGTATGCCCTTGAGGCTCAGTTCGGGGGGGCCAAACGTCCCCAGTACTCTGATACGATCTGCCTCGATGCCAAACTCCTCCAATGTCTCCCTCCTGACAGTGGCTTCGAGACATGCATCATCCTTTAGGTGGTTAAACCGTCAGAACGCGTCCCACTCTGCCTCCACTGTGCGTACCTCGTCGAATTTGCCGCCAGGGAAGCTTCAAACGCCGCACTGAGTCAGTGGGACGCACCAGGTTAGAAGGGAGATGGAAACAAACGTACCTGACCTCCCCGGCATGTGTCCGCAAATTGGCGCGAACCTGGAATAAAATGCCCGGTTTCGTGGTCTTCTGTCCATCTGCACCATCAACGGGAATATTAATCAAAGGACACAATACAGCCGCCTTGGCGCGCTTCACGTCGCGCGGTGCAGTCCAGCCGCTGGCAGCCTCACTCAACGCTTCTTGGACTCGGCGTAGCGTCTTCGGAGTGAGCGGACAAGAAGGGTTGATGATCGCTTGTTGGGTCAATGTCGGCCTTGGGAAGGTCGAGTATGCGAGGCGGGGCACGAACGACATGGTGGGGGATGAGATGGAGAAAAGAAATGCAATCCTTTTAGGGTCGTATGGGTCGTATGGTAAAGAAAGAGGTCGTTTTATAGCTCAAGGGCCCGCTCACTATATAAACAGCACAATATCCCTTACAACAAAACACTGCTCAATACGACTTCTGTGTCCCCCGCCAGTTAGTATCATCGCTCTATCCCATTAGCGGCAGATGGCAGTGGAGGGGACTTTGGTGGAGACCCTCCAAGTACAGGTGCAGGCGCAGCAGGGTTGGGAAGCGCGACGACCGGTTCCTCCTCTGGTGCGCGATTGGGGTGCAGCTGGATCTTGTCGATCTCGCGTTTCGCTTCCTCCCAGGCTTCCAAATTCTGTGGCGCAGGTTCAAAGTCAGCACGTGATGTCTGGAGCTACGGAGAGCGCACCTTCTTACACCACTCCTGGTGGATCTTGGACATGGCGATACACATCTCCCGCATATCCGCAACCTTTTGTCTCTGGAACCGATCCAAGTCCGCCTGGATCGTCGACGACGCGTACTTCAAGTCCTGCGCGGAGACTTGTAGTGCATCTTCCAACTACCCGCCTTCAGTCAGCTGCCCCAAGTACTACCCAACAAAATAGAAACGACAGAACGAACGCACCTGCGAAATCGACTCCTTGGTCTTACTCAGCTGGTTCCGCCTCGCTGTCTCGGGGTCAACGTCCATAAGGCCGTGCAGGGAATAACTCAATGCCCCGAGCAACCCCACGTTGCTCTGTTTCCTCCTCGGCAGGACTCGCTGATTAGGATAGACACTCGGTGCTGGTGCAGAAGGCACAGAGGTACTCGCATCGTCTTCATCAACCTCCCCACTCAGCACGCTCTTCCCCCCAGACCGCCCAATAGTACTACCAGTGGGTCGTGGCGCCCCGGAAAGTGCACTCTGCAGCCTCATTGCCTCGGCCTCGCTCCGCTCCAAGTCTTCCAGCTGCTCACGCTTCGTCTCGAGCGCATACTTGGTCATCTCGTACTGCACATGCTTTTGGTGACGGTAGGTCAAAAGCCTCTTGATGATGTCCGCAAACTGCGAGTATTCGTGCAGGGGTTCTGTCCAGCTTTGTTCCCATTCTTGTAACTTGTAGGAGGTTGGGGGTCAAATACGAAAAGGAGCGGCAGAGTAGGAGAACACACCAGTTTCGTGGTGGACATGTACGTCACGTCGACTGCTTGCCCGGTCTTCTCGATAGCCGCAGACAGCTGTCCTTGTTCGGACAAGCTGAACCCGTTCAGGATCGCCCCGAGCTCGGCGTGGTCTTGCGAGTACTCTAGAATGAGAGGGAGAAGATTCAATCCCAAGGAACATGCCTCGCAGGTCGACTGTGGACTAACCAGACCAACGCTTCATGGTCCGTCTGGCGACCTTCTCCATATTCCCGCCCAAATGGCTGGAAAATTTGGTTGTGAACGTCTCAGAATCCAGGAACCGCTGGTCTGGTACACGTAGAGGATGAGCGGGCGAGGGAGAAGGAAGCGCCGCGTAGGCGGGAGACATATCGAGTTCCGTTGGGTTGTGTGCCGGGGCTTTGAGAATATTTTTTGGTACCAGCGAAAGAGGGGGGGAATGTAACACCTCGATCTGCGGAAACGTGAGTCGAGATGCTGAGGTGGATCAAGAGAACGACGTACCCAAGACGCCTCGCCGTCGAGGAAGCGGTGGAATACGTGTTCGTTGGAGAGGATAGGGTGCCTTGCGATGCGGTTCAGGAAGGCCTGGAGCATGCGCTTCCGCTGCGAGATCATGGTCATATCCTCCTTTGCCTTCGACTGCCTGATTGCATAGTCACCAATGCTCTGCTTCGAAGGGATTGGGGGGATGATGAGGGTTGGGTAGAGCTTGGTGAGACCTGTGCGGAGGGATTCAAACTCGGAGTAGCGACGACGCGCTTCTGAGGCCTAAGATGAACGTCAGACGCTGACTATCTGGGACTTGCCAAAGGAGAAGCACAGAAGAGCATAGCACAATAGAGGCCTGACTTGTCGTACCCGGTTCTGTCAACAATATAACGATCGAGACACATTTCGCATTTCTGAACGGTTGGATGCCCCCGCGAGGGGTCGGTTAAGCTGCGCAGTACATATTGCATGGATGCGCATGCGAATGTGACGGTGTCGTGGTGAGACGTATTTCCGTTGGCAGTGGCTTGCGTGTTACATGATGCCCGCAGCTTGTTCTGCGACTTGCAACCGGAATGTGACCTACCCCTGTACGAATCACATATGCAATGTAGACAGACGAAGTGTGATCAGTCATCTTGAGGGCATCAACAATCTGTTTGGGCGGTAAGCTTGCTGCATGGAGTGGCTTGTTGACGTAGTCTTCACCTGAATTTCCGCATCGTCTCCAGAGTGCAAATATTCGTCTCTGGAGCAGCAGAATCCTGTTTTTGGCTGTAGACCTGGGTACTGTCTGTGCTGTGGCAGTCGAACGGGCGGCGGCGGAGGCTCGCACTCTCGCTCGTCGTCATCCGGCACCGTCGCCGTCGATAGTGTTGGTGCCGACGGTGCCGACGGTGATTGCAGGTGGTCGTTATCATCTCCGAATGGGTTAGCGTCTTCGAGGTCGGACATGTTCAAGTCGCCTTTGCTTTGTCCTGTCCTTGTTGGCAGAACGCCCTTTCCGGTCTTTCCGGTCTCTCCTCGTTTCTTCGTAGCGACTCTCGTTGGCGTATCGCAATGACGAATGATACCCCGACTCGCATATTGTCACGCTTTGAATCGTAATTTTCCACTTTTTTCTCGCACTTGTCGCATTTCTCATACGTTTTACCCTGCGAAATCTCCCGTCCCGTCTTTACGCACTCCGAGCCCATTCGCTTCACGTACCCACGTATCCGGCTTTCATCATAGTTCTCGAATTTCCGACGTGTCGGCCAAGGATTTATCCGCGAAAGGGCACCACCGTCCTGCACACACAGCTGTTGGGCATGATCCAGCACCTCGACCTGTAGGGATAGATGTCATTCCATCTGATTACGCAAGTCTGGACGGCGTTTCCCCAGAAGAGAGCCTGAAGCGTCCGGAATCATGTCAAAGTACTGGCACACTCGATACCAACTCCAAATGCAGTACACCTGCTTATTCAGAGGTAAAATATCCTCACAATCGGTCCTTGGCGCCTCTCACTGCGTCCCTCTAGAACTCGTTCGATTGGCACCTCCACGACAGGCGTAAACGTCTCTACAACCGCCNATGCACATTCCGATATCTCATCCTTCTTGCAATCCTTCGTTGGCCTCTTACCCTCGCACTACCCCATCACCTTGCTCGAATCCGACCTCGCCCTTCGGTTCATCCGGCATCTGATCAGACTACGCCAACCCAGTCTCGCAAGACACGTATTCAACACGCTCCGTAACCTCGGCGCGTGTGTGCCCATCGCGTCCCTCGCAAACCTATGCATGCTCGCTGTGGTACGGCGACAGGCAGCAATCACGCTCCGGCTGTGTCAGCGGATCTCAAAGCAACTCGAGGAAGAGCTTCCAACACACGTGTCTACCAATTCGCCAGGCGACCTAGATGAATGGCGGGCACAGCAAGCCCACGTCTGTGCGGAAAAGCAGTACTACGAAGCGATCATCAGTCTGGGTCGAGTCCTTCTTGACCCACAAATAGGCATCGAGGTGGATATGCCGACATACCGTGCATTCCTGCGCGCCATCTTCGCGTTCTATGACCCCGCGACGATCGCAAAGGAGGACCAGCTGACACACCTTCGCCGTGTATCAAATACCATTCGCTGGACCCAGGCTGTGCTGAGCGCCGCGTCCGTGTCCCGGAACAGCAGCCAGTTTGGTGCAAGCGACATTGCAGTGCTTCTCCATGGACTTGGGAAGATCATTCATCAGCATTCACTGGGGCACGTCCGTCTGCCCGCTGCGATGTGGGAGTCGCTCGCGGGAATCCTTAACTCGTTATCGAGCGCGTCAAAGTCTAAAGGGGAGATTGAGCCTGCTTTTGCATGGGCGGAGTTATACCTCCGGATTGAAGAGGGGCGTCTGGCGCTTGCGTCGAAGACCAAGCGCGTGCCTGTGCAGAGTCCCGCTATGAAGGCGCCGTATTGGAAGCCTGTCACTCACCCGCCTGAGACGAGAGATGTTCCTGAGAAGGTTATGGAGCTTGTTCGAGGTGCTTCTGAACGTGCGATGGAATTGTTAAGCGAATGGGAGCAGAAGTTCAACGAGTTGACGCTGAGGGGCGTACATCCTTTCGCTCAGAAAGGACAAATCCTCCAAATCCGCGCACGGACTATCCTGATATCTTACTCTCAGCCACCTCGCGATGGCTCTCAGCGCCCCATGGACCCCTTCGAGCCGATCCATGCGATTTTGCAGCACATGCTCGCCCTGCGTTCACAAGTTCATTTGAAGGGCATGGCAAAAACCGGATCTCAGAGTCATTTGCGACGGTTATATCATATTTCACGGGCAGGGGACAACCTAACGCGACGATTCGAAGCTACACTTATCCGCGCCATCTCGCACTGTGTAGGAATAACTACCGCATTCGATACGCCTTCCTCTTCTAGTAATGACGACGAGGACGGAATGACAAAGTCCCCCGCCGTGACCCGGCCTCGTCCGCCAGGGTTTCTGGGTTTCCTCCTCTCGATGCCTCAGCTCTACCGCCGCGCCCAGTACAACCACTCGCTTCCAGGAGAGAAACCCACCTTTTCATTGCACCCAGCAGAGCACATCCACGGTTTGTTCCTCTTTCTCCCCTTGACGGCGCACCTCCGCATGGACATGCCCTTCGAACCAGAGGGGCGCACGACCGACATACGACATGCGAGGAGGAAGAGTCGAAGAACGTGGTTGAGACTTTGGAAACGCTCACTGGGGTTCATGATCAAGTACTCCACTTGGGATGGTTTTGCCAGTGTGGGGCAAGCTGAAGTGGAAGATCAAGGGGAGGGCCTAAATACATGGTTTGGATTGCTTAGAGTATTGCTGGAGGATGTACCAAAGGAGGTCGTCCTCCCGCACGCACATTGGCAAAGATTCACGTTGACAGCCGAGGAGGAGAATCAAGTGTTCAAGTTGCTCGTTGCGCAGCACGTCCTGCCTCGTGGTTTCATACTGCAAACGCTTCGGGCTGCCCTGCGACTGCCCTACCGCTCACTCGAAATCGAGACCGGTCGCAATCGGGTCACCACATATGCGGAGCTATCCGGGAGAACGGGATCGGAGATGTCCAAGGATGCATTGAATTACTTTGCATGGGAATTGGAGCTCATCCGGGACAACACGAAGGAGTTGCCCAAGCTTATCGCTGCACTGACCTGGCCCGGCAATGCGGTGAGGCTCGATGAATGGCAGGACCACATGCAGGTATTTGGGGTGCCCGTACAGCCTTTCGTTGAGAGGTTGAAGGTTTGGGCCGATATAGATTAATATTTGCCGGTTTTCCGGCCAACCCAACCGCGCGTTGCATTCTAGAATGTAGTGCTGAAAGCAGAATACGGCTTTATATTGTGAAGAGTGCGTCCCGACATCTCTCGAATACATGACGAGTAGTGCGTTTCGACCCCTTTTCGGAACAGCCGGAATTCCACGAGCCTGAATGTGGCAGAGAAATTTTTTCGTCCGCGGGAAAAATTAATATGAAAGGGTTGAAACACGAGGATGGCCCGATAGGAACAAGTGAAAGGGATCCAAATTATGGACGGTCAGTCTGTGTCATTACGATGACGAAGCTTGGACGTGAGTAGATACCTGTGGGTATCGTCTTGCTGTCAAGAAGATCCTTGGGCCGATTTGTCACCATCTGCACCTGTTCCCTGCTCGGCCTCCCGCATCCGCTTGCCGAGAATTTTGGCGCTGACCTGTATAGAACATGTAGAAACGAGAATGAGTTGTAATCTGAATACTATAGAAAGGATATCGCGGCTTCTAGTAATGGGTATGGGGGCAACTGAATTGATGTTGTTCCGCCTTCACGGACGAAGCGAAGACACGGGAGATACCCACATTACGGATATGAAGGTCGGCACGATCCACTCCAAACTTCTTGGCTCGTTTGTAATGTGTTAACGCGGGTTCCAAGTGGCCGCCTAAGTTCGACGTGATCGGGCAGGTCAGTCCCGAATAATTGCTCCGCCTCCCACGATCGTGGTGCAGTGATAGATGTCACTAACAAGCTTCGAGGACCGCTGCGAGGTTGAAGGCAATCTCTGCGTCATCTGGTGCCAGCGACGCGGCTGTACTGTAAACAGATAGACCCCACGAGGCGCCACGAGTCGTCAGTATACCTTTCGTGAAGCTATGTAAGTTGTCATAGAGCCACGTCGAGTGACATCGATGTACTCCAAGGAGGGTAATCATGAAAGGAATGGGGTAAGAAACCCCCGGTCGGAATATGTAATGAAAGGAAGAAATGACGGAACAGCGCTAACTCTGGTAGAATGAATCCACTGACCGAAGATGGTGCAGGGCCAGGTCGGGTCGGGGAGGAGGTGACATGATATAAGCGCTTGCTAAATCTGATAGTATTTTGGGGGGCCATTAGTGATCTATACGAAGCGAACACTTCCGGGGAATCTGATAGACTCGGCCGTTGCATGATAGACAAGTGAAGGGTCTCGACCAATTGGCTTTAACTCCAGAATGTATGCTTGCTAAGAACCATGAAAATACGCACTTGTGTGAGCATCGGGAGAGTCTGGCTGAAGTTTAATCGCTTCCTTCCATGCCTCGACCGACTCGGAAAATTTCTCTGAGAAACCATGAGTGACGTCCATATATGGTATTCATTCAATCCGGTGTTCAGGATCCAGGTGTCATCAAAGAGGGTACGCATAGATTTGCTCCGGACATGCATGCGAAAAAGTCAACGTACTGAGATGATAATGCGCTACACCAAGATTGAAGAGACTGGACGCTGTCCTTTTGATGTTCACACTACGTTGGTAGAGTGCCAGGGCTGCTTCTGCGTCACCTTTGGTAGAGGCGGACGGAACCGAATGTCAGATATTGAGGGGATAAGGTATATTCTCTTGCGGTGCAAACCTTCTTCAAGCTTACGGGTGCCATCTTCGAGAGTTTGGAGAGCTTCGGTTTCTGCAGGGTCCGTTGCGAACGAGTGGCTGGAGGAAGAGGAAGCAGTCCCTGGCATCAAGAATATTGGGCGGAACATCATGATGTAGTCAGATGTGACGATACAGGTGACTACGTACGACATTGTGGGGGATGTGGGTGGCTGTTGACACGGCATGAGCCGTTTGCCAGCACCTGTCGATGTGAAGGAGTAGTCCGCGATAGGAACACGAAAGGACGCGCTCTTAGTGTACTGGTCATTGCTCTACGTATCTTCGAAGCCATTCTGTATGACGCCGACGACGAGCAAATATAGGGTATGATGGCCGAAACCAAGCTACTTACTTGCCACCCACCACCCACCACCTACCACAAAAAAAAAAATTGTGTAAAGGATGAGTTTTCTTGATTTCCAGCGGGATAAACGCGCAAAGCCACCCGCAGAAGTTCAGGACTCGTCCTCTGTCATCTCCGCTGTCCCTGTCGTGCGCACCGACCGCGCCGACCCTCAGCGGCAGGCCCAGCAGGTCGAGGTTGTGACGGCCAACGACGTACTCGCGCGTGCTTTTGATGCCACACGGCTACACCCGCTTGCGGGCATTGGTGACCAAGGGCAACTTGACTACCTGCTTCTCGATGATGACAAGCTCAACACTCTACCCGGAGCTCAAACGGCCCTTCCTTCACGCGGTTGGACTGACGATCTCTGCTATGGCACCGGAACAACGTATTTAACTGGTATGCCCGTTTCTTAGAGAATTGTGCGCGCTCCATTGTTCACTGGCCTTACTCCTTAGGTTCGTGTTTGCGGTGTTCATTCAGCCACACGTTAATTCTATATACTGATGCACCCCGATTTATTTCAATACCGTTGGAATTCGTTTCTGGTCCGCAGGTCTCGGTGTCGGCGGTCTGTGGGGATTACGAGAAGGCGCTGCTCGGCCGTTGGCCGTTTCCAACGCTCGTCTTCGTCTGAATAGTGTCCTCAACGGAGTGACACGCCGAGGAACGTTCCTTGGGAATTCCGCAGGGGTTTTAGGTAGGCTTGCCTCCGTTCCCCATCTGGTTCACCTTTTAAGCACCACGCTGCGCTTGTTCCACCTTGACCTCCCTGATCATCTTTCTTTTTAGCGCTTATCTATAACATTGTCAACTCCTCTATTGACTCGTGGCGAGGAAAGCATGATATTTGGGGCGGTATGGCCGCAGGTGGCCTTTGTGGGGCGGTATATAAAAGTACAGGTAATGCATCCTTTCACATGTCCCTCCAACTCGATATGTGGCCTCTGATCGGCTCTTCTCCTCCCATATGCAGCGGGTGTGAAGCCCGCAATAGCCGCAGCCACTCTGATGTCTGGAGCTGCCGGTATATGGGGCTGGCTCAAGTCGGTGGTGCTTTAGTGAGCCGGGAGACTGTTCTAGTCAATGATGCGCAATCGCCCGCCGACAGCCGGGCCATGGATCCATCAATCAGGTGCATGGTTTTGATACATGGTTTTAAGGGGCAGGTGTATAATAATGTCTCAATTTGGACCGTATTAAAATGATTCATTACCCCTGCTCTGATGGAATCGCCGGGATTGGAAGGCAGAAGCCCCTGAACTCATGCTGCTTGGCCCCGTTTGCAAGTCTCTCATGCGGGACACCCTGAAACGATACATGGTGCATGGATAACTTCAAATGAATACCTCTTCCTCTCATATACGTATATAAAGGTTCAGCGGGAGTACTCTCCTAGTCGTTCGCGGTGTTTCCAGCTCCCCAGCTCCTCAACCACTGACCCTTTCGCGTAACTAGTGTGAGGCGATCCAAAATCGACCGCTACCAACGTTTTGGTCACCCTTGGTCATTCAGTTGTGCCCAACAACAGGGAACTCTAATCATCGCAGCTTTCCGAGTGAGCTTACTTAGCGTAGTCATAAAGACCTGTAGTATTAAAAGAGAGAGGCGTGCAAAACGACTCATCCAGTCGCAAGCGTTTCTCCGTACACTCGTCTGGTCACTCAGCCCTTCCGTCTCTCCGTCTCTCCGTCTCTTGTCCCTTCCTTCTGCCTCCGCTCAACTCGGAGAAAGCATGTCACACCTAAATCCGACAACGGGAGGCGCGGCAGGTCGTGATCGCATCTCAATTATGAACCTCTCGTCCAATGGTGCCATGCCTTCTCGAGGGTCAGAAAATGGTGGTAGGTGGTCTGCTCACTTGTCAATGCTTGAATTCACGGTCTGACGAGGAAATACCTTTCGACAGGCCACCCGAGTGCTGCGGGGACCCCTGCATTTACTAGCTATTCAGGGCAACTTGGCGACAGGTATATACATAGCTCAATCCAAACTTACACCCTCACTCCGTCCTGCGGCCTCTAACCCCGCCCTCTAGGACATACCTTCTGCAAATCTTGCAGCAACCTGTGACTGGCGCGGAACATGGTTCCTACGTATTGTCGCGACTACCACTCTCACCCCCGCTTATCCTGCGGCTTATGGTCTTCAACCGCAAAGGAGCACAAATTATGATGTAGGTTTCGAGCCGAGGCTACATTTAGAACCGCCGCTAATCAGCGCCTGCCTCGCTCTCTACAGAGACGACGAGTTTCCGTTCTTCGTTGCGCACCTCCAATTGCTTACTGAGAACGCTGTGCCCATCCAAGAGCCACCATCCAGCTCCCCCTCTGTGACTTCTGCGCAACGGCTGCTGTATGGTTCTCTCGTTGCGAACCCTCAAGCATTCCTTGATCAGCAAGGCGATCGAGGATACTTCTTTTTGTTCCCTGATGTGAGCCTCCGGGTCCGCGGACGCTATCGATTGGGCATTAGCCTGACACGACTTCAGTGAGTTCTGTTCGGCTGTTTCCGAATCATTCATTCTTCGGAACTATGACTATTGTCGTATTTGATGTCTCCCAAACACCGTAACTGATTTTTTTTGGGCGCTCAGGACGGACCCATCAAACATGCGCATGGTGGGCGGTTCGACAGGATGCCTTGCCCAAGTGGTCACAGATACATTCGAAGTCGTACAACATTCGCAATATACTGCTGCGCGTGAGTGACTCTTCATTTTAGGTTCATGTCTCCACGAACACGAATCGCTTTCCGCACTCTGCCCTTACAAATCATGCCTAAGCCAAGTATCAATTCCCCGCACGTGGTGTGCGCATGCCAAACACCGGACCTCATTTAACTGACCGTTTCCTTTTGAACGTTACAGCACTCACGGCTCTCAGTGCCAACTTTCAGCAACAAGGCGCACGCATTGTTCGACAACCCTGACGACTTAATTCTTTCTTATCGCCTTGTTGCCATTTTCGCCAACGGGGCGCCCTCCAAAACAAAAATCGAACCAGATTGTCTCGCTGATGCTGATGGCGACGGTACAGTGCCCTTGGCGACGTTGATATCTGTGTTTGCACCTTAACAAAAAAAAAACAAGAAAAGCCAAGAAAAGCACATGCGGATAGACATCACTTATCGTATCCTTTATCATTTCCGTTGGAGCTCCATAGATCGGGGTATTAGACAGACTGACTTATAGAGTATTATTCTATTCTACTTGATGTTGTTGTGACTTGATGGATGGAAGCCAGTTAGAGTTTTTCTTTCCGCATGTCTGTTCCTAGAACTAGTGTGAACGAACATTTAGAGTTTGCTGGACCTCTAGTTGATGCTGCATTGAATTAACAACTTAACAACTTGTAGCGGTTCTTGGCGGCGGTGGCGATGCCGTCGTTTGACGGCTGGCCCTGGCTGAAGCCTTGGCTAGCGCTCCGCGTAGCCGCATAGCTTGGTCTGTCCCACCAGGAATGCCAGCAGGAACACCCAGGTTGTGTTGGCGTTGGGGCACGCTGGGGGCACGCTGGGAGCGAACGTGGACGGCTCGGAGGTTATTCTGAGACTCGCTTACGTCCTTGTCCCCTCCAACCTCCAACCCGTTGCTCCTGTCCTCACACAAATCGCACATCATGTCCGCGCAAGACTACTATAAGAACCCACAGGGATACCCTGGCCAGCAGTACCCTCCTCCAGGTATATTCCTCTCACCCGTCTGGGGTTAAATTGCTCACACACTGCCTGACATTAGGTGGGGGCTATGGCGATCCATCTGGTGTACGCCTTCATTCGCAGGATGCCCACTTCTACATTTTTCTCATTTTTTCCGGTATTCCCAGGGCTATTATCCCCCTCCAACCCAGTATCCGCAGCAGCCCGGCTATGGCCAACCGCCTCCAGGCCGTACGTCATTGTCAATATATGGTTCCGCCAAGCTCGCTCGTAATCACATGCCTCGCAGAATACCCCCAACAACCGTATTATGGTCAACCGCCTCCGCAAACAGTGATTGTCAAGGAAAAGTCCGGCGGCGGCGGCATGGGTTGTACGGCGTGGTACGTATGGCTACCGTTACCCCCTTTTGATTACCGCGAGACCAAGTACTGATCACCTTTTGAGTAGTCTAGCAGCAGTGAGTCTTAGTCCCAAATAATCCCATTGTGGCGGCTGTCGGTCACCCAACCACGTCTAATTAACTTTATCTGTGTTCTTCTAGATTCTCTGCTGCTGCTGTGCTGAAGGTCCGTCTCAATACGGAGCGTTTCCCCCGCCGCGCGCCGCTTCAACCGGGTTTGACTCTACTGACTCCCGCACCATCGCCTTCGCTCCATATAGAGATTTGCGATTGCATATTTTAGACGGCCAGCAACTCAACATAGTTTCGGTGATTGTTCGACTCCCGAATTTGCTGAAGTCACGGACGGACTTGCATCTGCTTCTCTTCGCTGCCCCATCATGTATCGCCATCTGGCATGACCAGTGCTATTTTTTGCGTGCTACAACTGCTCTACATATTTCAGCTGCACTCTCTAGACTGCGCTTTCGTAAGCAGCCTGCCCTGCCCTCTTCCTCGTGCACCAACCTCGAGTCTTCGAGGCGGATTCCTGGGAGGCGGTTGAAGAGGATCACAGCAACACTAGGTCTCTGGAGATCGGTCCCGTTTCATGTCATGGTGCCCGATTTCAATAACAATGCGCGCATCTTACAAATCGCCTTGGCATGAGTAGCCGGTTGTGATTGTTTCATTGCAGCCATGCAACGGAGTAAGGTTGAACTGCAGTCTTGGTCACTCGACATTGGCTGTGACCGCTTTAACCTGACTCATCGCAGCACATTCAATTACTGGAGATGCAGTTCGGTACGCTATCCACACTCAGAGATACTCATACGTAATCTTCATGAGCCCCAAACCACAGCATTGTTAATTTATGTTTCAACTCGCGATTTATGGTGAATGGCCCAACATTTTGAATTGGCGATATGTTGCCTTTGTTCGTCGCTGGCAGCGCTGTCAGAAATGCTCCTGCTCTTTCCATTCTGTAAAAAAGGTGGCGCAATCATGAGCTTATAAACCTTATTTATTGACAGGAGACCCTCCCATGAAGGCGGGACTTGTGGGACTGCGGTTGCTGGCCGCCCTACTCTTTATACGGTTGTCGGCTGACATGTGGCGCTCTTGAGAGTAACACCAGTGTATTCCAAAGAAGATGCGCTGAGTGTGGTGCGCTGAAGTACCGTTTAGGCTATTTTTTTTCTCGCGGAGACGAAAAGAGAGTAAAAATGCCAAATCAAAATTGGCGACAGCGCCCATCACGCTCGAAGTGTAGAAGGAATGATTGGTCATATTACGATGCTCTGGTTAGTCTGTGAGGTTTCATAACGAGATGACTGAAGTCGAGATACATATGTTACTTAGGGACTGCCATCATTCTTGGCTGTTGTTGTTGTGTCAATTCGAGGCGAAAAGGCTCCTCTACTGTATTCTTAAATAAAGTATCTTACGCACATAAGTGTCGGAATATTATATAAGGACGAGAGGGGCGCGTGATCGAGCACTCGATCAATCGGACTGCCACCCAGCCTCCGGAATCGCGCGGATTGGTTGCATGAAGTGAGCAGGTCGAAGATGATACAGATGAAAAAACCCGCGCTGCCTGGTCAAACTCTTAATACCGGGTTGCAACACCCGGGGCCACAAGGAACAGACTCGTGGAAACAGATAATGGAAGCATAGATTGGGCTAATACATCATCAGAAAGGCCATCCCGGACACGAACTAAGATGAACGCGTGCAGGCTATTTGCGATGCCTCCAATATATATGTAGTACATCGGTTCCTACATGCCCCACCCTGGGTATGCAAGTTCCATCAGGGGTGTGATTGCAGAGGTAATCAATGACGTGAAGGTAGTGTTTCCGGATGATGATGCCGAGATGCCGGCCGAGTACGTTATCAATCCGAATTCCTCATGCACGGCTTGCCAGCGCGACGTCACCTATCGCGCACACGAGCTGGAAATACCACCTAAAGCAGATCCAAGCCCTCCTAAGATCAATGAGGAATATATCGGAGGGTGTGCGCGTCGTGAAGGCGTATGTCCATAATTCGGCTCGCGGGTAGAATCCCCGAGGGTCTCAGTGCCCATCTCTAATCTGACTTATGTCACCTCCGTCACATTAGCATTAGCATTGTCATCAACCGTCCAACTCGCAGACGCATCCGACGCGAAAGCACCTGAAGCGAGTTGTCCTGGAGATGGTCACCTCTGGGTATTCCTCCCTCCTAGTGACCTTACATACTGGCTGACAAAAGATGTCACCAATGACTCAGCGTAGGAAAGGGGAGAAGCGATCACGAAAGAACGGGGAGAATGCGGTGTCGGGCAGGTAGACCGGGCGTTCTCGAATATGTTGGTATGCAAATGAGACGGTCCTGGCCGTTGGAGAACAGAACTAAAGGGGCGCCTTCCGGGTATGAGTATCTCACGCTCGCTAACTTCGTATGCATTGGCGGATTGCCATGCGGGGTGCAAAAATTGCTTGAAGCATTAACGGGGTAATTCATTGTGACGCCTCCCAATAAATATGCATATTAACACCCGTACCAAACCTCAGGGCATCAATGTCCGAATTAGGGGACGAGGCGACACTCACATCATCGTGCATGGAATGAATCTGACCTGGGCACACGGGGACAGGCTGCCCGGCCGTGTTCACTCCCACCCTACTAGATCCTGCGGCCTAGAGTATGTCCATGCCATGCGAAGGAGTTGTTTCACCAAGTCCGAGCCCCTGTAACAGTGTTCTGAATACATCCTAACGTGTGCTCGATCTCTTCGGTCGGCACGCGGCATTAATGGAAAGAGGTTATCCAGCGCGGCGCCTCGGCGAGTGTTCCTGTGAGGGGACCACAATACTTCCGTTTATCCTCTTATTCACAGCACGAGGGACTGATGCATCTCGACGGCTCACCGATACGAGTGCTGCGCGTCTGATGGTTTACCACAGATGCTGACAACAATTTCGACTATCCGTGGGACAAGGTTTTCAATTTGTAGAAGTCCCACGTGTTCGACGCATCCGAACAGTCACGTTCGAGGGTCAACATAGATGCCTTTGACGCGAGAATGACACTTCAAGTGGACTACAGGATCTTGATGCCTCTAAGTACAGTCTCTGGACGAGGCAAAGAAAGCGCTGGCCCGGAACACGGGACGGTTCCCGACAGAAGCTCACATTCTCTTCAAATCGCTTCCTTGACATCGCCCATTGTGTCGCTTAGAATTGGAAAAATATTCTAGAGCTTGACGTGTATAGCGATGCTCGACTCACCATCGAGGAGGGTTGTTACTGCTGCAGCGGCGCTCTATAAGCAATCCCGAAGTATTGCTGGCGATAACCATGGAGATTAATCAGCTGTTGTTATTTGCCAATGATACCAACGGATCGATAACAACAGGCCAGGGCTTTCGGGGTGGCTTTGAGGTGAGAAGACGAGAGAGATGAGGACGAGGACGAGGATGAGACTAACAAAAAGTAGGACGCTCTGGAAAAGGATTCAATGATGAGTGCCAACGATGGCGGCACCAACTCCTATATATAAAAATAGGGGCCAACACGCCTGCAGCGGCGCTTGAATTTTTTTTCCTCCGCCGGCGGTTGTTGCAGCATAAGATCTGACATAGGGGTGATGTCGTGGTATCGCCTGGTGATTCCAAGACTTCTTGTGGTGCTGAGACGCGCCGCT
>WNFL01279661.1_pt2 | contig 17432 bp, 18 predicted proteins | sample 5400361 | NCBI WGS metagenome assembly WNFL01 (sample SAMN13153351, study PRJNA577476) | soil metagenome | isolation source: 40 cm soil on Douglas fir-dominated hillslope | place: USA:California | collected 2013-09-17 | reverse complement strand
CGTTCGAGTCGGCGGATCCGCTGAAGTTCCCGGCGAACATCCACCTGGGCGAGGCAGCCGGCGTGGCGACGAATTCGAAAGGCGACGTCTTCGTTTACACGCGCACCGGCCACCCGACGATGACGTTCGGGACGGCGAGGCCGTTCGCGCACGGCGGATCGCGGTTGTTTCAGTTCGATCGGACGGGCAAGTTCGTTCGCGAAATCGGTCAGGACACGTACGGGTTTCTCGTGGCGCAGCAGGCGCGCGTCGATCCGCAGGACAACATCTGGATCGTCGATCAGATGTCGAGCATGGTGATCAAGTTCGATCCGAACGGACAGCTGCTGATGCTGCTCGGCAGGAAATCGGAATCTGAACGCGTGCCGGCCGCGCCGCCCGTGCAGCCGGCCCCGCTGCCTGCGCCGGCCGGCGAGGGCCGCGGCGGTGGTGCAGCCGCCGCCGGCGGAGGACGCGGCGCGGGAGTGCCAGGCGGCGCCGACGCCGAAGCGGCGCCGGCCGGACGAGGGCGCGGCGGGCCTCCGGGTGCAGGCGCGCAGAGCGACGTGTTCAACGGGCCGACGGACGTCGCGTGGGACGCGGCCGGCAACATCTACGTGGCCGATGGCGTCGGCAACGCGCGCATCGCCAAGTTCGACAAGAACGGAAAGTTCATTCGGTCGTGGGGACAGCGCGGCCTTCAACCCGGCCAGTTCAACCAGCCGCACGGGATTGCGATCGATGCGCAGGGCAACGTCTATGTGGCCGACAAGGGCAACCGGCGCATCCAGGTCTTCGACGGCGACGGCATGTTCAAGACGCAGTTTCTGAACGTCGGCACGCCGTCGGCGCTGTGCATCTCGCGCGGACCACGGCAGTTCCTCTACAGCTCGAACTCAAATCCGCTGACCGATCTCGACGTGAACGGCGAGATCTACAAGCTCGATTTGAACGGCAAACTCGTCGGCCGCTTCGGGCGGGCCGGCAAGCTGCCGAAGGAGTTCGACGTCGCGAACACGATCGACTGCCGCGTCGACAACGAACTGTGGGTGGGAGAGATCGGCAGCTGGCGCGTGCAGAAGCTCACGCTGCGCCAGCAGGCGAATTAGGTTTTCGTAGGGCGGGGCTTTCAGCCCCGCCGTGGCGGCCCTGAAAGGGCCGCCCTACATGACGGGCGGCGTGGGCCTGAGCAGATACGCTTGATCCCGCAACTCCCGGCCGAGGCGCGCGTGCCGCTTGCGCCACGGCTCGAAGCCGTGGGCGATCGCACGCAGCAGCTGCGCTTTCTTCGGGGAGCTTTCCTGGACGGCCGCGCGGCCGAAGAAACCGGCGCCAAGCGTCGCGTACCACCGGATGCTGTGCCTCGCCCGCATCTGCGCCTCAAAAAATCCTGCGAGAAGCAGACATTGTGCACCCGCGGCTTCCATCATGCGGCTGTCGGCGTGCAGGCTCGTGTCGGCGACGAACCGATCGAACACTTCGCTCAGGCTCGCCGGCGCCGGCAGGTCGGTGTCCGCGCAAGTTGACACTTGCGCGTAATGCGCGAGGACACTCGCGTTGTACAACAGTTCCTGCCCGTCGACCGTCGGCTCGGAGACGTCTCGAAGCCCGACGACGAAGAATTCGAGGGCTCGCCGTTCGTCGGTCGCGAGGAGTTCTTGCAGGACGTCCATGACAACTCTATCGGCCATCCCTGCAGGAATGCTGCCAGCCCGCACGAGAACGAGGGCAACGGCGGGCAACTCTGTTGAGTCCCGCTACGCCGGTGAATCTCGGATCGTGCTGAGGAAGATCTCGCCGAGATCGTCGGCCTTGCGCGCGCCGACGCCTTTGACGCCGAGCAGCGCATGAATAGAGGTGGGCCGGAGTCGCGCCATTTCCCGTAAGGTCGCGTCGTGGAAGATCACGTACGGCGGCACGCCGCGCGCGCGGGCGATGTCGAGCCGGACGGCGCGCAGCCGCTCGAACAGATCGCGATCGACGTCCTGCCACGACTCGGCTTCGACGCGCGATGGCGTGCGCGCTTTGTCCTTCCGCGGCGCCCGCTGGCGCGCGAGCGCGAGTCCCGGGAAGCTCGTTTCGTCTTTCAGCAGCGCAGTGCCGGACGCCGTCAGTCCCAGAACCGGGTATTCGTCGCCGGTCTGCTGCAGCAGGCCCAGGCCGGCGAGCTGCTCGATGTAGCCGCGGACCTCCGTCACCGGCATGTTCGGCAGCAGGTTGAAGGTGCTGAGCTTCTCGTGACCCCGCGTCAGAACCTGGTCGGACGCGTGCCCGCGAAGGACGCTTGCGACGTGCATGGAGCCGAAACGCTGACCGACGCGCGCGACGCACGACAGGATCTGCCGCGCGAGCCGCACCGGCGACGCGACGGCCTCGAGCTCGTCCAGACAGTAATCGCAGGCCGCACATCCGCCGCCGCCGGCGGACTGATAGCGATCGCCGAAGTACTCGGCCAGCTGGCGGTGCCGGCAGCCGACGCCGGTTGCGTATCGCTCCATGCCGCGCATCAGCGTTCGCGAGGCCTCGGTGAATTCGCCGTTGCGCTCGAGCATCACCCGCCACCGCATGAAGTCGGCCGCCGAGTAGATCAGCAGGCACTCGGCTTCCAGTCCGTCTCGGCCGGCGCGTCCTGATTCCTGCTGGTAGTGCTCGAGCGATCGCGGCGCTCCGGCATGCACGACGAACCGGACGTCCGACCGATCGATGCCCATGCCGAACGCGACGGTCGCGACGATCACGTCGGCGCGCTCGCTGAGAAAGGCGTCCTGGTTGCGGCTCCGTTCGGCGTCGGAAAGCCCGGCGTGATACGGCAGGGCTTGAACGCCGAGGCCGGGTACGGAGCTGAGCCACGCCGCCAACGCGTCCACTTCGCGTCGCGATGTGCAGTAGATGATGCCCGCCTCCCGCCGATGGCGCTCCAGCACGTCCAGGATTTGCTTCTTCAGCGTCGCGCGAGGCAGCACCCGGTAGACGAGATTCGGACGATCGAAAGACCCGACAAACTCCACCGGATCTTTGAGTGCCAGCTGCGCCGCGATGTCGCGCCGGACACGCTCGGTGGCCGTGGCCGTGTAGGCATGAAGCGCGACGCCGGGCAGCAGTTGACGGAGCCGTCCGAGCTGGCGGTACTCGGGCCGGAAATCATGCCCCCACTGGCTGATGCAGTGCGCTTCGTCCACCGCAACGAAACTCACCTGACACGACGACAGGAGCGAGAGAAAACCGTCGGCGCCTTCGCCGACGAGCCGTTCGGGCGACACGTAGAGGAGGCGATAGCGGCCCTGCCGCAGACCGGCAATCACCGATGCTTTCTGGTCGGGCGCGAGCGAGCTGTTGTACAGCCCGGCCGGCACGCCGTTGCCGACGAGTGTGTCGACCTGATCCTTCATCAGCGAGATCAGCGGCGAGACGACGAGCGCGAGGCCCGGATGCACGACCGCCGGCGCCTGGAAGCACAGCGATTTGCCGCCGCCGGTCGGAAGCACGACGATCGAATCGCGGCCGGCAAGGACGGCGTCCATCGCTTCACGCTGCAGCGGACGAAACGTCGAGTATCCCCAGTAACGTGCGACCACGTCGTGAAGCTGAGAGGAACTGCCCAAATGGGTGGTCAAGGAGGTCAGCGCATTATCACATGTAGAATCGATCGCAATGAAGCTGCTCTACTCCTATCTCAGTTACTACTGGCGCCTCGTCGCGCTCGCGCTCGTGCTCGCGGCGATCAACCAGGTGTTCTCGCTGCTCGATCCGACGATCCTCCGTCACGTGATCGACGAATATGCGACGAAGTTCTCGGAATATTCGACAGGCGCGTTCGTTCGCGGCGTCAGCCTGCTGCTCGGCGCCGCGGTCGGGGTCGCCTTCGTCTCGCGCGTGGCCAAGAACTTTCAGGACTACTACATCAACCTGATCACGCAACAGCTCGGAGCCCGGCTGTATTCCGACGGGATCCGCCACTCGCTGCAGCTCCCGTACTCCGTGTTCGAGGATCAGCGCAGCGGCGAGACGCTCGGCAAGCTGCAGAAGGTGCGAACCGACGTCGAGAGACTCATCTCCGTCGCCATCAACGTGCTCTTCACGTCGCTCGTCGGCATCATCTTCGTGATGGTCTACGCGATCCGCGTCCACTGGATCATCGCGCCGGTCTATTTCCTGACCGTGCCGATCCTGGGCGTCATCAGCTCGGTCCTGAGCAAGCGCATCAAGCAGATCCAGAAGGTTATCGTCGCCGAGACGACGGCCCTCGCCGGCTCGACGACCGAGTCGCTGCGAAACATCGAGCTGGTGAAGAGCCTCGGTCTCGGCCAGCAGGAAATCGGCCGCCTGAATGCGACAACCGAGAAGATCCTGAGCCTCGAGCTGAAGAAGGTGAAGTACCTGCGGAGCCTCAGCTTCATCCAGGGCACGTGCGTGAACCTTCTGCGCACGAGCATCATGGCGTTGATGCTCTATCTGATTTACACCCGCGCGATTACCGTCGGCCAGTTCTTCGCGCTCTTCATCTACTCGTTCTTCATCTTCGGGCCGCTGCAGGAGCTCGGGAACATCATCAACGTCTATCGGGAGACCGAAGCCTCGCTTAACGTCTTCGAGGAGATCCTGGCGATGCCCGTCGAGCCGAAGCCGTCGAACCCGCGGCCGCTTTCTTCCGACGGCTCCCTGCGGACGCTCGTGTTCGAGGGCGTCACGTTCCAGCATCAATCGGCATCGTCTCCCGCCGTCAGCGACATCTCGTTCGACGTTCGTCGCGGCCAGACGATTGCGTTCGTCGGGCCGTCAGGCGCCGGCAAGACGACGCTCGTCAAGCTGCTCGTCGGGCTGTATCCGCCGGCAACCGGCCGGATCCTCTATAACGGTGTCGCCAGCACCGAGGTCGATCTCGATGCGCTGCGCGAGCGAATCGGCTTCGTCACGCAGGACACGCAGCTCTTTTCCGGCTCGATTCGCGAAAACCTGCTGTTCGTGAATCCGTCGGCGTCCGACGCCGAGTGCCTCGACGTCCTGCGCAAGGCCGCGTGCGACAGCCTGCTGGCGCGGGCCAGCCGCGGCCTCGACACGGTGATCGGCGAAGGCGGCGTCAAGGTGTCGGGAGGCGAGAAGCAGCGCCTGTCGATTGCACGAGCGCTACTGCGTCGGCCTCAGCTGCTCGTCTTCGACGAGGCGACTTCATCGCTCGACTCCCTCACCGAGGAAGGCATCGTCGACACGATTCGGGAGGTCGCCGCCGGCGGGGATGCCATCACGATTCTCATCGCACATCGGCTGTCGACGATTCTTCATGCCGACCGCATCTACGTCCTCGAACGCGGCCGCATCGTCGAAACCGGACGGCACGACGAGCTGGTGGAGCAGAAAGGTCTGTATTACGCGATGTGGCGGCAGCAGATCGGCGAGCGGCGCGCCCTCAGTTCGGGGGCGCCGGTGCCGGCGCTCGCGCGTAAGTAGCGCAGGGGCTTTCAGTCCCTGCGGAGGCGGCCCTAAAGGGCCGCCCTACAATCCGTGGCCTAAGAACGCACGAAATCAATGTAACCGTGCTCGGCATCGGCGCGGACGAGCGTCACGCGCAGCCTGTCGCCGACGTCGAGGCCCTCCTGGCCGCGCGCCAGCAGTCCTTCGACATGCGGCGTCAGCACGCGGACGAACGTGCCCTTCGGCGTCACACCGGTGACGATGGCGTCGAAGGCGTCGCCGATGCGGCCGCTCATTGCCACCGCCGCGATTCGCTTCGACATCTCGCGCTCGACTTTCCGCGCGGCGTTTTCCTTCACCGTGCATTCGTTCGCGATGCCGGCCAGCTCGTCGTCGCTGTAGGGCGGCGGCTGATTCGATAGAACCGCCTTGACGAGTCGTTGTGTCACGAGATCCGCGAAGCGCCGGTTTGGCGCCGTGGCATGCGTGTAGTCCTGCACGGCGAGGCCGAAGTGACCAGGCTCCGGATCGCCGGGCCGCTCGAGGACGTACTCGCCGGGACCCATCAGCTTGATGACCGAGAGCGAGAGGTCGACGAAATGATCCGGGTCGGCCTGTTTGCGCGCGAGCAGGAAGGTATTCAACGCCTTTGAATCCGGCGTGCCTGGAAGCGTGCTTCCGGCCGCGCGTGCCAGCTCGACAATCCGGTCCCAGCGGCTGGGTGTCTGCACCACCCGACGGATCGACGAGACGTGCGCAAGCATCCGCGCCACCACCTCGTTGGCGGCGATCATGAAGTCTTCGATGAGCTCGGTCGCGCGGTTCTTCTGCTGTCGCACGAGGTCGACGACCGCGCCGTGCACGAGGACCGGCCGCGTCTCGATGGTCTCGATGTTGAGCGCGCCCCGCCGGTGACGGGCGCTCATCAGCCGCTGGGCGCAGGCGTCCTGAAGCCTGAGTTGCTGCTGGAGATCGGTTGACGCCGCGACCTTTGGAGGCGCGGCGCCTGCCCGCTCGAGCCATGCGCCGACCGCGTCGTAGGTGAGTTGCGCCCTGTTGCGGACCACCGCGCGGTAGACCGTGTCGGCATGGACGCCGCCGTCAGCCGAGACGACGAACTCGATCACCATGCTCAGTTTGTCGGCGCCTTCAAGAAGCGACGTCGCGCCGGTCGACAGCGCCAAGGGCAGCATCGGGAAATTCCTGACGCCGGTGTAGACGGTCGTTGTCTCGATGGCGGCATGAGCGTCGATCGGCGAACGCTTCGGCACGAAGGCGTCCACATCGGCAATCGCGATGCGGATCTTCGTGTCGCCGCCCGGCAGCGGCTCGGCGACCTCGAGCTGATCCAGATCACGCGACGTGTCGTTGTCGATGGAGCTCCAGAGCAGGTCGCGCAGGTCGCGCACCGCGTTCTTCTCCGGAACGGGCGCAACGCTGGGCGGATGTGCCGCGAGCTCGGCCAGCTGGCTTTGTACCGCCGGCGAAAACTCCGGCTCGAAGCCGCGCGCCCTCATCGTCTGCGCGGCGGCAGCCTGAAGATCGATGTGCTGGCTGGGCGAGCTCACGCTACGCGCGTCCGGCGAACTCGCGCGTCTCGGTGTGGACCTTCACGCGGTCGCCTTCCTTGATGAAGAGGGGCACGCGGATTTCGAGGCCCGTCTGCAGCGTGGCCGGCTTGGTGACGCCGCCGCTGGCGGTATCGCCGCGCACGCCGGGCTCGGTGGACGTGACGGTCAACTCGACGTGCGGCGGAAACTGCAGGCCGATCGGGTTGCCGTTGTACTTTTGAACCTGGACGACAAGGTTGTCGACAAGCAGTTCGCGGTCGTCGCCGACCTTCTCGATGGGGAGCGTGAGTGTCTCGAAGCTCTCCTCGTCCATGAAATGGAACCCCGCGCTGTCGGCGTACATAAACGACGCGTCGATCGTGTCGAGGTCGGGCTCAGCGAATTTCTCGCCGGCCTTGAACGTCTTGTCGAAAACGGACCGAGTCAGCAGGTTCCGCATCTTGACGCGGACGAGCGTCTGACCCCCGCGTGCCGTCGGCTTCGAGACTTCAACGTCGAGGCAGTGGTAGGGCGCGTTCTCGAACTCGAAGAAACTTTTCCGCTTGATGTCGATCGCTTCGATCAGTCCAGCCATGCCGTCAATCCTATTCGCGCTACGTTCGTCGCAACCACACGACGCCGGCCACGACGAGCATCACCGCGGCGATCCGCGAGGGTGAAAAGCTTTCGTGCAGGTACGCTGCGCTCAAACCAACCGCAACAAGCGCCTCGACGCCCAGCACGAACACGTACGAGACGCCCATGTCGGCGTTCCGCATCCCGAGCGACTGGAGCATCGCTCCGCACAGGAAAAGCAGCGTGAAGGCAACTGTCGGCCAGGGCCGCGACAGCCCCGCCGACAGTTTCATGAACAGACCGCCGACGGCGTATGCGATGGACGCGAGCAGCAATTGTGCGAGAGCCATGTGTTTCGTTCTTTCCTGCCTGCGTGCTTCATTTGGCGGTGTCCGGCGGGGTGAGCAGGGCGCGCGCGACGCGCCGCGCGCTGTTTCGGATCGCGCGGGAAGAGCTGGTGATGCTGATGGTGGCGCGCGAAACGGCGTCGACGTCGACGCCGACCTTGAACGCGTCCCGGATGCTCTTGCCGCGGAACTGCGCGGCGAATTCCGGGCGCTCGATGGAAAAATTCCCGTACGGCTCGTGGTGCTCGACGACGACCACGCCGGTCAGGACGCCTTTCGTGTCCATGCCCACCAGGATCTTGATGGGGCCGTCGTACGCCCGTTCGAGCGGATCCAGCTCCGTCGTCCAGAAGGCGAGACCGAGCAGCGTCTGCGGGCCAGTCCGCGGATCGTTCGCGAACGCCTTGAAGTGCGGCGGGTCGCCGCCCTTCGGGGAGAAAGCGGTCGCGGACGGAAACAGACGCTTCAACTGAGCCTGAAGTCTGGCGTCGGTGGAGGGCTGGCCTGCGAGGACGACGAAAGCGCCTGCGACGAGCAGCAGCGACGTGACGACGATCCGTTTACCCAAGCCGCGCGATTATATCGTGTATAGTTCGGGCCGATTCCGAGGCGGAGATCATCATGACGATCCGGCAACGCATGTGGACGTTTGCGGCGGCGACGGCGGTCGCCGTGGCAGCAGCAACCCATCAGACGCTGGCGCAAAGCACCGACAAGAACCCGCTGGCACAAGTGAAGGCCATGAAGTGCCACTTTACGATTTACACTGCCGGCTCGTGGAAAAACGGTGAGCCCCAGGCCCAGGTGAGGCAGCCCGAGCAGCTGAACCTCGAGGTCGACGAGATCGACACCGACAGCGGCAGCGCGCGCGTGACGGGAACGTCGGGCCCGGCCGACGTCGTGAGCCTGCTGACCGTCAGCAGCCTCCACTTCATGGAGCGCAGCGTCACGGGGACGCTGAACATCACCACCGTGTTCGTCGGCGAGCCGAACGCGAAGACCTTTCGAGCCGTCCACGCGCGCCACGACTACCTGCCGATGAGCCTTCCGGGGTTCGTGTCCGAACCGTCGGTCTCGCAGCACTACGGCACTTGCGAGGTGGGAAAGTAGAACGTTCTGACGATTAGCTTCAGAGCTCGTACATTTAACGCTATGGTCTAAAACGCGTCGAGCAGGATCGGCAGCAGCTGGTGCATGCGGCTGATGGCAGGCCGCGCCGGCGTGAGGCCCGCGCGGAAGCCGTGGGTCCGCAGTCGATCGAGCAGCGCCCGTCGGCTGGCGATGACGTGCACCGGAACGTCCCATGGTGCGCCCTCGCCGCTGACGAGCGCGGGCGGCTGGTGATCGCCGAGCACGATCATCACGACATCGCGATCGGCGTTCGCTCGCAGGTAACCCGTCAGCGTGGCGTACGTGTACTTCATGGCGTCCACGTAGCTCGGCCCGAGGTCGAGCCAGTCGGCCTGCTCATCGAAAGCGCGATCGAGATCTCCCTGATCAAACGGGCGGTTGGTCAGCATCCGCTGCCAGTCCTCCTGGTAGGGCGGGGTCGGACGGAAAGGCGTGTGTGTGCTGATCGTCGGGAAGAACATGAAGAGTGGCTGGCGCTGTTCGATGTGCAATTCCTCGGCGTCGAACTTCGCGAGCGCGAACTGATCGGGAATATCGAACCAGCCGAACTGCGGGCCGCGATATTCGAGCCGCGCGCCGCCATAGATTTCATCGAATCCGTAGAATGCGCCCTCCGGCCACGACTGCCAGAGGCCGGGCATCAGCGCGATCGTCCGATAGCCGCCGCGCTTGAATGTCGAGACGAGGGTCTCGCGCTTCTGGGCCATGAGCAGCGCGTTCGTGTCGGGATCGCGGACTTCGACACCCGACATCAGGCTGATGTGCGCGAGCCATGACGACCCTCCGAAGGTCGGCGACTCGACAAACGCGGAGACGACATCGCGGTTCGTCTCGCGAATCGCAGCCGCCAGCTCGACGCGGCTGGCGGACAGACGCTGGGCAAAGGCCGGCCGGTCGAATGTCACCGCGCCGTACGACTCGAGAAAAACCAGCAGCACGTCCGCGCCTTTCACGCGCGACAGCGACGAGTTCATCGGCGGGCTCGCGGCGACGGCGTTCGATCCCTTGANNNNTGGCGGCCGTATGTGACCGTCACCGGTTTCGCGAAGGGCACGCCGTCCAGCCGCGGCTCGTAGAAGCGGCCGACGTAGAGAGCCACGAGGATCAGCCCAATCGCTCCGATGATCGACCGCTCGCCCTCGTCGGCGGCCGCGGTCGCGAGGCGTCCGAGTGCCCAGCGCAGCAGCGCATACAGCAGAGCAAACCCGGCCAGCACGCCCGCGATGACGGCCACTACGAGCCGGATCGTGGCTGCCTTCGCGAGGAGGGAGACGACGTCAGGAATGAAGCGCAGGTCCCAGTAAAGATTGATGTCGCGTCCGAAAAGAGCGGTCGCTGTCACGTCGGCGTACCGCCCGAGCACAAGAAGGAGCGACGCGACAGTGAGCACGCGCAGCGCGCGGCGCGGCAGCATGCGCTCGCGGCGCCGGATGGCAGCCACCACCAGCACACACAAGTAAGCACCGAGTTCGATGGAGATTTCGCCGCGCCATGTGATCGCGGGCGTCGGCCAGATGTTGTGGAACGTAAGGGCAATGTCGAGCAGCAGCACCGCCAACACGAGCGAAATGACCCGCCACCAGCCGCTGCTCATCTGGAACGGCTGATTATCGCTTACGAAGTGCGATGAAGTACGCTAGCGTTGCTCATGAACATGTTCGACAGGATTCGCGCACGCGTCCGAGCGTCGCTCGGCAAACCTCGCGTGCGTCCGGTTGCGACGGCCAAGCTTCCGACCGAGTTCGGCGATTTCGAGATCCACGCATACGACGACCTCACCGAGCAGAAGACGCACATCGCGCTCGTGCTTGGCGAGATCGGCGAGGGCAAGGGCGTGCTCGCCCGGATCCATTCGTCGTGCCTGACGGGCGACGTGTTTCATTCCGCACGCTGCGATTGCGGGCCTCAACTGCATGCGGCGATGGAGCGGATCGCCGCCGAGGGCCGCGGCGTGATTCTGTACCTCAACCAGGAAGGCCGCGGCATCGGGCTCGCCAACAAGATTCGCGCCTATGCGCTGCAGGATCAGGGGTACGACACGGTTGAGGCGAATGAACGGCTGGGCTTCGGCGCCGATCAGCGCGAGTACGGCCTGGGCGTCGAGATTCTGTCGGACCTCGGTGTGAAGTCGATGCGGATGCTCACCAACAACCCGCGCAAGCTCGCCGGCGTCGAGCACCACGGTATGTCCGTCAGCGAGCTCCTGCCGATCGAGATTCCTGCCTCGGAGTCGACGCGCCGCTACTTGCGGACGAAGAAGGAAAAGCTAGGCCACCTGCTCTCGTCGGTCTGAGAGCAGCCACCGCGTATCCACAGCGAACGAATAGCCGAGCGCCACGAGCGCCGCGGCCGCGATCCACTCGCTTACACCAGGCATGACGACAGGTTCGAGGGCGACCAGCAGTCCGGCAATCTGCACGACGCAGATCGTCTGACGCCGGCGGCTCTCTGGCAGCGGCCGCCGCATCCTCGCCGCCATCCAGCCCGCGGCAAGAAAGCCGTAGCGAAGGAGTCCGGATAACACGACCCACGGCCCCGCCTTGCCGTGCTGCCAGGTCAGGATGGCGAGCGCGAGAATGAGGATCGCGTCGACTTCCATGTCGAAGCGCGCGCCGAATGGGCTCGCCATCCGGCTGCGCCGCGCCATCCAGCCATCCAGGCCGTCCATGATCGTCACCGCCAGTCCGGCGCCTGCGGCCGTCGCGGCCACAGCCGGCGCCGCGGGTTCACCAATCGCGCCAGCAACAAGCGCGACAACCATGGCACGCGCCGTCGTCACCTGGTTTGCCGCGCCGAACTGTCGGAATGGATGGGTGCCGCCGCCTGCAAAGACGACGACGATGACAGCGATCAGGATGAAGCAGGCCGCCGACTTGACTGGATAGAACGCGCCGAGCGGCAGTCGCGCGCGCGCGGCGACGGCCAGAGGAACCAGAGCAGCAAGCGCAATCAGTTGAACAGCCGCGGCGCGGGCGCGAAGGCCGTCGGGCATGCGAGGCAAGGATTGTAACCCGCGCGCCAAAACACCAGAATGAGCAGCGCATGACCGCCGACGCTGCTCGCGCCTTCTGGATCGCCGCTCCCGGCCGCGGCGAGATCCGGTCCGAGCCGCTGCCGGCTCCCTCCGCCGATGACGTCGTCGTGCGCGCGCGATTCAGCGGAATCAGCCGCGGCACCGAAGCGCTGGTGTTCCGCGGACGTGTCCCGGCGACCGAGTATCAGCGGATGCGTGCGCCGTTTCAGGCCGGCGACTTTCCGGCGCCGGTGAAGTACGGCTACGCGAGCGTCGGCGAAATCGAGCGCGGACCCCGGGGGCTCGAAGGGCAGATGGCCTTCGTGCTGTATCCGCATCAGACGCGTTACGTCGTGCCGTCCGCATCCGTGCACGTCCTGCCTGCGGCGCTGCCGGCCGCTCGAGCCGTGCTCGCCGCCAACCTCGAAACGGCCGTCAACAGCCTCTGGGACGCCGATCCACGGATCGGCGATCGAGTGGTCGTCATCGGCGGCGGAACCGTCGGTTGTCTGGTCGCCTGGCTGGCGAGCCGGATTCCCGGGTGTCAGGTCGAGCTTGTCGACGTCAATCCGCGTCGCGGTGAAGTGGCTCGCGCGCTCGGCGTGACGTTCACAAGCTCTGATCGTCTGACGGAGGGTGCTGACGTGGTCGTTCACGCCAGCGGATCGCCGGAGGGTCTGGCGCTCGCGTTTCTGGTCGCGGGATTCGAAGCGAAGATCGTCGAGTTGAGCTGGTACGGCAGCGGGGACGTTCCGATCGCGCTCGGCGGCCCTTTTCATTCGCGCCGGCTGACGCTGATGTCGTCGCAAGTCGGGAGCGTTGCCCGTGAGCAGCGCGCGCGCTGGGACACGCGCCGCCGGATGCAGCTCACGCTCGAGCTGCTCGCACACGACGAGCTCGACGCGCTGATCACTGGAGAAAGCCGCTTCGACGAGCTGCCGGCCGTGATGGCCTCGCTCGCCTCGTCGCCTGGCGATGCGCTGTGTCATCGGATTCGATATGAATAGGTCTGCGTCCGAGCGGGTGTCGTATGTATAGCGTGTCTGTCCGCGACCACATCATGATTGCGCACAGCTTCCGCGGCGATGTGTTCGGGCCGGCGCAGCGGCTGCACGGAGCCACCTTCGTCGTCGACGTGGAGTTTCGCAGTCCGCAGCTCGACGAGCACGGCATCGTGATCGACATCGGCCTCGCGACGGAAACGGTCCGGAAAATTCTTGCCGGCCTGAACTACCGCAACCTCGACGAAGATCCGTCGTTCGAAGGCCGCAACACGACGACCGAAGTCGTGGCGAAGACGATTTTCGATCGTGTGGCCGACGCACGCGCTCGGGGCGAGCTGGGTGCCGGGGCGTCTGCGGTCGAAAGCCTCCGCGTGACGCTGCACGAGTCGCACGTCGCGTCCGCGTCGTACGAGGGACGCCTGTAATTGCTCGTTGTCGTGGTGCCCGGCCGCCTCGACACGCCCACCGGCGGCTACGTGTACGACCGCCGCGTCGTCGAGGGGCTCCGCGCCCTCGGCTGGCACGTTGAGGTCTGCAGTCTCGACGGCAGCTTTCCGTTCCCAACGGATGCGGCGCTGGTCGACGCGGCGTCGGCGCTCGCGTCCATTCCCGACGCGGCAACGGTTGTTGTGGACGGACTGGCCGGCGGCGCCATGCCGTCGATCATGGAGCGCGAAGCGGCGCGGTTGCGACTCGTCTCGCTCGTGCACCATCCGCTGGCCGACGAGACCGGCATTTCGAGTGGAGACGCCGCAGCCTTCGACGCCAGTGAAAGACGCACGCTCGCCTGCGTCCGCCGCGTGGTTGTCACCAGCCGAAAGACCGCGGCCCGCCTGTCGGCCTGGTTCGGCGTCGACGCCAGCCGCATCGCGACGGTCGAGCCGGGTGTCGATCGCGGACCCCTGGCGTCCGGATCGCAGTCGACGACGCCCGAGCTTCTGTGCGTCGCGACGATCTCACCTCGCAAGGGCTACGACACGCTCGTTCGGGCGCTCGCGATGCTGCCAGATCGCGACTGGCACCTCACGGTGGTTGGCAGCCTCGACCGACACCCTCCGTCCGTCGAACAGCTGCGCGCCGGCCTTCGCGCCGGCAGGCTGGAACACCGTGTCTCACTGGTCGGCGAGGCGGACGCGCCGACGATTTCGACGTACTATCAGCGTTCCGATCTGTTTGTCCTGCCAACGGAGTACGAAGGCTACGGGATGGTGGTGGCGGAGGCGCTGGCGCATGGCCTGCCTGTCATCAGCACTCCAGTGGGTGCCATTCCCGACCTTGTCGGCAGCGACGCGGGAGTGATCGTACCGTCCGGGGATGCCGCGGCGCTGGCTGATGCGATCGCGAAGGTGCTCGACGACCCTGGGTTGCGGCGGCGTCTTGCGGAGGGGGCCGCGCGGGTTCGCGAGCGGCTGAATGGTTGGGAGGTTACGTCGACGGCGATGGCAAACGTGCTGACCAGAGTAACGCTCGATGGGTGATTTCAACGCCGAGTGGCTGGCGCTGCGGGAGCCCATCGATGCCGCGTCGCGTTCGACGCGGCTGACGCGCGCGGTGGCCGCCGCGCTTCCCCGCTATCGCTCCATCGACATCCTCGATCTTGGCGCCGGCACGGGCGCCAACGTGCGGTTTCTGGCGGGCAAGCTGCCGCTCCCGCAGCGCTGGCTGCTCATCGATCGCGACCAGCGCCTGCTCAATCACGCCAGCGCGTGGCCCTCTCAATGTCTGGATCTGCGCCGCGCGGTGCTGGACGCCGCCCTGTTCGACGGCCGCGCGCTCGTGACGGCGTCCGCCCTGCTCGACCTGGTGTCGGACGCATGGCTGCAGGCTCTTGTCGCGCGTTGCCGCGAAACCGGCGCGGCAGTCCTGTTTGCTCTGACGTATGACGGCCGCATCGACTTCGCGCCGGCGGAGCCCGAAGACGACGCGATTCGCGAGCTCGTGAACCAGCATCAACGAACGGACAAGGGTTTTGGTCCGGCAGCGGGCCCGACGGCTGCGGCCAGAGCAGGGGAACTGTTGACGGCGGCCGGGTATCACGTCGAACGCGAGGCCAGCGACTGGGTGCTGTCGCCGGAATCCTCAGCACTGCAGCGCCAGCTGATCGGAGGATGGGCCGCGGCCGCCTCCGCTGTCTCCCCGGATCGGTCGAGGGTCATCGCCGACTGGTCTGCACGACGCATGGCGCACGTCGACGCCGGCCGCTCGCAGGCGATTGTCGGACACAAAGATCTGGCGGCGTGGCTGCCCCCAAAGAGGGCTGAGGGCTGAGGGCGAGGCTGAACGCTCTAGATGATCCGCGTCACGGCGTCCGACGCCGCAGCCTCGTCGCCGCGGGAGCGGAGGTCGCAGTCGAAGAGCACGTCGCCGCCCATGCGAAACACTCGATAGCTGGGACGATGGCAGTCGTCGAGGAGGGCGCGCGCGGGCAGCCTGATCGCGGGCCGGCCGTCGCCGATGATGAGCGGCGCCACCGTCATGTGCAGGCGGTCGAGCAGGTTCGCTTCCAGAAACATCGACACCGTCACGCCGCCGCCTTCGACAAACACCCTTGCGCAGCCTCGCGCCCGCAGCATGCCCACGAGCGCCGCGACGTTCACGCTGCCGGGGCCATCGGCGTGATCGTCGATGCCGACAATCGTCGCGCAGCCGAAGCGCTGCTCGCCAGGTTTGACGAGCGACCGCGCGCAGACATAAAGCGTGTCGGCTTCCTTGTCGCTGAACACGCGATACGTCGCGTCGAGCCGCCGTGCCGGATCGATGATCACCCGAATCGGGTTCGGTCCTTCGACCAGACGCGTCGTCAGCCGCGGATCGTCGGCCGCGACAGTCCGCGCGCCGACGACGACCGCGTCGCAGAGGGCGCGAAGGCGATGCAGGTGGACGATGTTCTCCTGCCCGGTGACAAAGCGCGATTCGCCGGCGTGAGTCGCGATGAAGCCATCGAGGCTCTGGCCGAGGTGGCCGAGCGTGATGGGCTGCTCGGCGGTCGCGCTGCAGATGGGAAGATACAGATCGAGAATCGCCGCGCGCGGATCGTCCGCGGGCAATCCTGCGAGCATCTGACGTGCGGCGCCCAATCCCGCGGCGCTCCGGGCAGCGGCCAGCACGCTGCGCCAGGCCACAGCGCGAACATCGAGCGTTGACATCGACACTGTCGATTATATCGATCGCCGCGACGGCCCGGTGAGACGTGCGTACACATCGCCCGATCGCTGCTGGGCTTCCGGCGACCGCAGTGCCGCGGCAAGCTCGCGATCGCTCAGCCACGAGCCGGAGACGAGGCTGTACGATTCGCCGCTCGACCAGTTGAAGACGTAGTCGCCCAGCGAGCGCAGGCGAGCCACACACGCGTCCGCCTGCTCGAGCGCGCGCGGCAGGAATTCAAACGCCAGCGCCGGCGCCGCCGTCGTCAACCCCGCGAGCACCACGGGTTCGCTGCCCTCGACGTCGATCTTGATGAACGCCGGCACGCCGTGCTCGCTGATCAGCGCGTCGAGCGTCGTGACCTCGATGTCGGCGCTGCGGTTCCACTGCACGCGCGCGAAATCGGGATCGCCGGCGCGCTGGTCGCGCCAGCCCGTCGACAGACTCGTCACGGTCGGCGTGCGCTCGCTGATCGACAGCGTTCCCCGTCCAGACATCCCGCCGACACCTGCTTCGACAATGCGGACGTTCGCGCGTCGCTCGAACAGCGCTCGCAGCAGGCGCGCGAAATCGGGCTGCGGCTCGAGCGCGACGACGCGGCAGCCGAGCGCGGAAAAGGCGCGGACGTGATTGCCCGCATGCGCGCCGATGTCGAAGACGAGATCGCCGGACCGCACGAACTGACTGTAGAGATGTTTCAGCCGCCGCTGCCGCAGCGGGATCGCGTGATAGATCGCGAGCGAGCGAAGAAGGCCGACGGCGCGGTCGATTCGGCTCATCGTGGGGTGCGACATGTTATAACTTGTGCCCTCATGGCCATCCGCGCCGCAGTGTTTCTCATCACGTTGTCGGGACTTGTCTTCGAAATCGGCCTGACGCGCATTTACTCGGCGACCATCTGGTATCACTTCGCGTTCGTCGCGATTTCGATGGCGTTGCTCGGCTGGGGGCTCGGCGGCCTTGCGGTGCATCTGCTGAAGCGCACGTCGCCGCCGACGCTGCAGAAGGCGGCGATGTTCACATTGCTCTACGGCGTGGCGATTCCGGCCTGTCTCTGGATCCTTGTCGAGTATCCGTTCGAGCTCAGGCGGCTCCCGCTGTACTTCGTCACGCCCCTCGTGCCGTTTTTCCTCGGCGGCATGGCGCTGTCGACGATCTTCGATCTGAACCGCGCGGCTTCCGGCTCGCTCTACTTCGCGGATCTGCTGGGCGCGTCGATCGGCGCGGCGGCGATTGGCATCCTGCTGCAGGTGCTGGGCGGAGAGGCGTCGCTGCTGCT
>WNFL01431981.1_pt2 | contig 17434 bp, 19 predicted proteins | sample 5400361 | NCBI WGS metagenome assembly WNFL01 (sample SAMN13153351, study PRJNA577476) | soil metagenome | isolation source: 40 cm soil on Douglas fir-dominated hillslope | place: USA:California | collected 2013-09-17 | reverse complement strand
CAAACCGAACGCGACTTCACAAGTTGAGCGTGACGCCCAGCGCTGCCGCGCCGCAGATCTGCTGCTGCTCCGGATGTACCAGGTACTGAAGCGCGATCTCGAACTGATGACGCCCACCGAGCGCCAGACCGAGCGCAACCGGCACGTGGTACATCAATCCCTCGCCGGTCACGTCGACCCGTTGGCCGCTCCGCGTCGAGATGCGCCCCGCCGACGCGCCGATACCGAGCTCGATGAACGGGCCGACGTAAGGAATGGGTGCCATCAGGCGGAACTTCGCTCCGGCGAAGACGATCCTGGCCGACACGTCGCACGGCACGACTCCTGCGCCGCAATTTGACTCGGGCGGCGCGAGCAGCAAGCCCGCGTAGAGACGTGGAGTGAACCAATGGGCCAGCCGGAAGATGTACTCCGCTTCGGCGTAGGCCCCTGGTCCGCTGCCATCTTTCCCAACCCGCCGATCCGGGACGGCAAAACCGAGTCCCACGGCGAGGCCCACCGCGCGAGGCGATTCGTCGTCCGCAGTGGCAGCGTGCGCCGCCCCAGCAAGAAGCAGGATGACCACGAGACAGATACGCATTAGGCGGTGGATCCTACGACATGTCGCGGCCGGAACTACGGCAATCGTGGGGGGGGAGCGGCGCGCCACAGCGAGCGCCCTGATCGCGCCGGCTCGGTGCCCGATACAGGACAGTCGCCAGTCCCCTGCCGGAGGTCCGTTTCGCCAAGCCGCAGGTTGCGATATCCGTTTACCCTCCCGGCCCGGAGGTGACTCCGTGGTGCCCTACTTGCAGCGGATCTCGGTGCGGTACGAGTACCCGGTCTACTTCACGCGCGACCTGTTCGCGCCGGCGAATCCCTCGCTGGTCGAGGCAGTCCGTGGCCGGGAGCCGGACCGGCGACATCGGCTGTTCTTCGTCGTCGACCGGGCGGTGTCCGACGCTTTTCCATCGCTGATCGGAGAGATCCAACTCTTCGCACGGTCGCACCGGGAGGAGCTCGATCTGGCCGCGCAGCCGCGGGTGATCGCCGGCGGCGAGGCCTGCAAGAACGACCTGGCGCTCGTCATCTCCCTGCAGGAGGAGCTCGCGTCGCTCTCGATGGACCGCCATTCCTTCGTCGTCGCCGCCGGCGGCGGGGCCCTGCTCGACGCAGTCGGTTTCGCGGCCGCGATCTGCCACCGCGGCCTGCGCCACGTGCGCGTTCCGACCACCGTGCTTGCGCAGGCCGACTCGGGCGTCGGAGTGAAGAACGGAATCAACTACCTCGGCAGGAAGAACTTCCTCGGCACGTTCGCGCCCCCCTTCGCCGTGGTCAACGACAGCCGGTTCCTGGAGGCGTTGCCCCGGCGGGACGCGATCGCCGGCATGGCCGAGGCGGTGAAGGTGGCCCTCATCCGCGACGCGGAGTTCTTCCGCTGGCTGGAAGCGAGCGCGTCCGCGCTGCGGCAGGGCCAACCCCACCTCCTCGCGCACCTCGTCCGCCGCACCGCGGAGCTGCATCTGCGTCACATCGCCACCTCGGGCGACCCGTTCGAGTCCGGCAGCGCGCGCCCGCTCGACTTCGGCCACTGGGCCGCCCACAAGCTGGAGATCCTCAGCGAGCACCGGCTGAGGCACGGGGAGGCGGTGGCGATCGGCATGGCGCTCGATGCGCGCTACTCGGCCGAGACCGGGCTGCTCGGGCGCGACGAGCTGGAGCGCGTGGTCGGCACGCTCGAGGCGCTCGGCCTGCGACTGTGGGACGAAGCGCTCGAGCTGCGCGCCCCGAACGGCAGGAGGCGGGTACTCGACGGGTTGGCGGAGTTCCGCGAGCACCTGGGCGGCGAGCTGACGGTGACGCTGCTCGAGGAGATCGGGCGCGGCGTGGAGGTCCACCAGATGGACGAGGAGGTCGCCGGCCGCGCCATCGAATGGCTTTCTGCGCGGCGAGGCCGGCAATGAGGCTTCCGAGCGCGGGCCGGCCGCACCTGACCTACTGCACGAACGTCCATCCCGGCGAGAGCTGGCCGGAGACCTTCGCCAACCTGAAAGCCTGGCTGCCGCCGATCAAGCAGCTCGTCTCGCCGCATGATTTCTTCGGCGTCGGCCTGCGGCTCTCGGCGCGAGCCGCCGAAGAGCTGGAGCGGCCTGGAGAGATGGATCGGCTTCGCGCCTGGCTGGACGAGCAGGCCCTCTACGTCTTCACGCTGAACGGGTTTCCGCACGGCGCCTTCCACGGCACGCGGGTGAAGGAGCGCGTCTACCTTCCCGACTGGCTCGACGACGAGCGGCTGCGCTACGCCGACCGGCTCGCGCGCATCCTCTCCGCGCTCCTCCCGCCCCAGGTCGAGGGGAGCGTCAGCACGATCCCTGGCGCCTTCAAGGAACGGGTGCTCTCGCCGGAGCACGCGGCGCTCATGGCCGACCGCCTGCTGCAGCACGCGGCGACGCTCCACCGCGTCGAGCAGCAGACCGGGAAGCTCGTCGCCGTTGCCCTGGAGCCGGAACCCTGCTGTTACCTGGAGACGACGGCGCAGACCGTCGCCTTCTTCGAGGAGCTCCTCTTCTCGCGCCAGGCCCTCGACCGGTTCGGCCGTCTCACGGGCCTGGCACGCCCGGCCGCCGAGGAATCGCTGCGGCGACACCTCGGCGTCTGCTTCGATTGCTGCCACATGGCGGTGCAGTTCGAGGACCTGCCCGGCGCGCTGCGGGCGCTCGGTTCCGCCGGGATCCGCGTCGCCAAGGTGCAGCTCTCCGCCGGCCTGCGCGTCGCGTTCGGACCGGAAAGCCAAGAGGTCCTCTCCGCCTTGCGGCCTTTCGCCGACCCGGTCTACCTGCACCAGGTCGTCGAGCGCCGCGGAGAGACGCTGCGCCGCTTTCTCGACCTGGACGAGGCGATGGGCTCGGCTGGGCCCGACGCCGCTCCGCGCGAGTGGCGCATCCACTTCCATGTCCCCGTGTTCCAACGCCGGTACGGGAGGCTCGAGAACACGCAGCGCGATCTCGAAGCGGTCCTCCAGCACCTCGCCGCGGAGCCCGGCCCTGCTCACCTCGAGGTCGAGACCTATACCTGGGACGTCCTCCCCGAGGAGTACAGGCGCGAAGGGATCGTGGCGTCGATCGCCCGCGAGCTGCGGTGGGTGATCGAGCGGATGCGGCCATGAACGGGGTCGCGGCGAGGCTCGGCGTCTATCTCAAGCTGGGCCGGGCCTCCAACCTGCCCACGGTGTGGACCAACGTTCTTGCTGGCGTGGTCCTCGCCGGCGGCCGTCCCGAGCCGCGCCGGCTTCTCCTGCTGTGGACCGCGCTCTCCTGCTTCTACACCGGAGGAATGTTCCTCAACGACGCCTTCGACCGGGAGCTGGACGAGCGCGAGAGGCCGGAGAGGCCGATCCCGTCCGGGCAGGTCGCCGCCGCCGAGGTATACGGCATCGGCTACCTGCTGCTCGCGGCGGGGATCCTCCTGCTCGCTGCCGAGGCGTTCCTCTTCGGGGGACGGCGGAGCTGGGCGCCAGCGGGCGCGGGAGCGGCGCTCGCCGCCTCGATCGTCCTCTACGACGCCTGGCACAAGGGCAACCCTCTGGGCCCGGTCTTGATGGGGATCTGCAGGGTGCTCGTGTACGTCATCGCCGCGCTGTCGGTGGTGCCGGCGCTCGAGGCACCCGTGATCGGTGCGGCAGTCGTGCTGCTCGCCTACCTCGTGGGCCTGACTGCGGTCGCGAAGCAGGAGAACTTGAAGGAGCTGCGCAACCTGTGGCCGTTGCCGTTCCTCTTCGCGCCCTTCCTCTACGCGGCGCCGTCGGCAGCGAGGAGCCTTGCCGGCGCGGCGCTCTACGCGGGCTTTCTCGCCTGGGTCTCGTCGGCGATCGCGCTGCTCGTCGGGCGCCGGAAGGAGATCGGCCGCGCGGTGGTGAGGTTCATCGCCGGGATCTCCCTGCTCGACGCGCTGCTCATCGCCGGCGCGGGGCGCCCCGCCACCGCGCTCGTGGCGGTGCTCGGCTTCGCTACGACGCTCGCTGCTCAACGCTACGTGAAGGGGACTTGACCGGCCGGGCGTCGGCGAACAGGTGCTCCAGGATCAGCTGCCGCACCGCCGTGGCGGCGACCTCGCCCTCGGGAAGCAGGTCGGGCTCGCTGCTGATGAGGAGCGGGCCGTCGGCCGGATCGGCGGTGGGCCGCCCGTGAGAGCCCTTGACGAGCGACGCGTCGAGCGGAACCACCTCCATCAGGTAGCGGAAGCCGAGCAGCTTCTTCGCCAGGGTGAAGCCGATCTTCAGGGCGGGCAGCCTGAGCCCCGGATCGACGAACAGCTCGAGCGGGTCGTAACCCGGCTTGCGGTGGATGTCGACCGTACGGGCGAACTCGGGCGCCTTCCCGTCGTCGAGCCAGTAGTAGTAGGTGAACCACCGGTCCGGCCGCGAGACGGCGACCAGCTCGCCCGAGCGTGGATGGTCGAGGCCGTGGGCGCGCTTGCCTTCCTCGTCGAGCACCAAGGCAACTCCCTCGAGCCGCTCGAGGAGTCGCTTGACCTCCGGGATGCGCTCGGCGCGGCGCACGTAGACGTGGGCCACCTGGTGGTCGGCCACCGCGAACGCCTCGCTGGCGCCGGGATCGAGCTTTTCTCGGCCCAGCTCGGTCCGGACGGCGACGAGCCCTGCCTCGCGGAGCGCCCGGTTGAGATGCACCGCGCCGCTTACCTCGGTGATGCCGTATTCCGAGAGCACGATCACGCGCGCTCCGTCCCGCTGCACGTGCTCGATCAGCTCGCCGCAGACGGCGTCGATCTCCGCCAGGGCCGACCGGATGCGCGGATGCACCGGCCCCAGCCGTTGCAGGTCGTAGTCGAGATGCGGCAGGTACACGAGCGTCAGCGAGGGACGCAGCCGCTGGTAGACGTGCAGCGCGCACTGCGCGATCCACCGCGAAGAGCGGATGTCGGCCTTCGGTCCCCAGAAGTTGAAGAGCGGAAAGGGTCCGAGGGCCGAGGTCAGCTCGTCGCGGAGCGACGCCGGCTGCGTGTAGATGTCGGGGATCTTCAAACCGTCGGCGAGGTAGATCGGCCGCGGCGTCACCGAGAAGTCCGCCGAGCTGTACATGTTGTACCACCAGAAGAGCTGGGCGCAGGTGAAGCCAGGCTCGCGCCGCCGGGCGGCTTCCCAGACCTTCTCTCCCTCGACCAGCCGGTTGGATTGCCGCCAGAGCCAGACCTCCGCGAGGTCGCGGAAGTACCAGCCGTTGGCGACGCAACCGTGCTCGCGCGGCAGCAGACCCGTAGTGAAGGTCGCCTGCACGGAGCAGGTCACCGCCGGCAAGACGGTGCTCAGGTCGCGCTGTCCTCCCGCTTGCGCCAGCTTCGACAGATTCGGGGTCGATTCCCCGAGCTGGCGCCGGGAGAGACCGACCACGTCGAGGACGACCGTGCGGCGCACCGCTAGACCGAGCCCTGGACCTGGGGCGCCTGCCCGCGCAGGACCGAGTTGCCCTCGAAGAGCTGCCGCTGGTCGACCGCGGGCCGTACCTCCATCTCGGAAATGTCGAGCTGCCCGCTCTGCGCGAAGAAGTCGACCGGGTTGCGCCAGACGATCTTCTCGATCTCGGCTGCCGGAATGCCTGCCTCGCGCATGTGCGCGACGGTCTTGGGCACCTTGAGCGGGTCGCTCACCCCCCAGTCGGCCGCGCTGTTGATCAGGATCCGTTCGCTCCCGTACTTCTTGACGAGCGCCACCATCCGCTCCTCGTCCATCTTCGTCTTGGGGTAGATGGAGTGGCCCGCCCAGCACCCCGTCTTCACCACCAGCGGCAGCGTCTCCTCGTTGTTGTGGTCGATGAGGACCCGCTCCTCGGGGAACCTCAGCTCCTTGAGCAGTGCGAGGCTCCGCTCCGTCCCCCTCTTCTTGTCGCGGTGCGGGGTGTGGACGAGCAGCGGAAGATCGAACTTCGCCGCCAGCTCTGCCTGGAGACCGAAGTACTTCTCCTCCTCCACCGTCATGTCGTCGTAGCCCACCTCGCCGACCGCGACCACGCCCTCCTTGGGCAGGTAGCGGGGGAGGAGCTCGATCACGCCCGGAGCGACTCGCGGATCGTTCGCCTCCTTCGGGTTCAGCGAGAGTGTGCAGAAGTGGCGGATGCCGAACTGGCTGGCGCGGAAGCGCTCCCAGCCGAGCAGCGAGGCGAAGTAGTCCTCGAAGGTGCCGACGTGCGTGCGGGGCTGGCCCACCCAGAAGGAGGGCTCGACCACGGCGGCGATCCCAGCGGCGGCCATCGCCTCGTAGTCGGCCGTGGTGCGCGAGGTCATGTGGATGTGCGGGTCGAAGAGCTTCATGGCGTCTCCAGCTCAGTTGCCGAGCAGCGCGATGTCGCGAGGGATGCTGCGGCCGGCAGCGGCGCGCTCGCTGGCATAGTCCTTCGCCATCCGCCGCAAGTCGGGGGTGATCCTCCGCTCGAGTCCAAGGATCCGCTCGAGCGCGACCTCGATGAACAGCGCCTTGAGGACCATCTGATTGAAGTTCAACTCCGGGAAGAAAGCGGCCGGATACGGGTTCTCGCAGGCGATCGCCTCGAAGATCGGCTGCACGCTGGTGCGGCAAGCGTCGACGGCCAGGGCGAGGAAGCGCTCGGGGCGCGGGAGCAGGGGGAGCGAGCGTAGGACCGATTGCCGTTCGCGGTTCTCTCCCCGGCGGTACAGATCCTCGACCAAGGAGACCAGCTCGGCCTCGCCAGCGCGATCGGCCGCCTTGACCAGCAGGGCCGCGCGCGCCACCTCGTCGATCCCGACATGCGCGATGGGCCAGTCGAGTCCGGCGGCGCGCAGTAGCTCCGACTCCCGCGCGGAGGGCGAGAACGGAGCCTTGCCCAAGAACCTCGAGGCCGAGGCGAAGGCGGCGGCGAGCGCGCCCGAATCGGGCCCGGGCGCCTCGAGCTCGAAGGGCCACCGCGCGGCGCCGGCGGAAAGCCGGCCGCCGACCACCGCGACCAGAGCGCGGCCCGCGTCCGTCATGACCGGGGACTCTAGCACCCGCGGAATGAGAGGGAAATGCTGGTGATCACCTGGATACGAGGGCGAGGCCCCCTTCGGTGCCGATCCAAAGGCCGCGGGCCGTGCGCAGCAGCGCGTGCACGCGCGGATCGGGAAGGAGGTCGTGGCCGTCCAGGCCCTGCTGGGTGCCGAAGAGCATTGTTCCGCCGTCGTTGTAGAGGCGCAGGCCCCAGGCATTGGGATTCGCGGCGCCCAGTTCGCGCACCTTGCCGGCCGAGTCGAGGCGCACGGCGCCGTTGCGCAGGGTGGCTGCCCAGACGCCGCCGCCTGCCGCGGGGGCGACGTCCACGAACCAGCTGGAGGGCAGGCCAGAGGCGCGATCGAAGGACTCGAATTTGCCGGCGCGGAAGCGGATTACGCCGCGGTCCTCCGAGGCGAGCCAGATGTTGCGGCCGCTCACGGCCACTGCTTGGAGCGCCGTCGAGCCGGCCGGGTTGCGCCAGCGGCGGACCAAGTCGCGACCTTCGAGGCGGATCTCGTAGAGCGCGGAGGGCGTGGTGACGAAAAGCCGGCCGCCGGAAATGGCGAGGCGGTTGGCGCCACGTTCGCGGACTCGCGCCTCGCGGCGGAAGGTGCGGCCGTCGGTGGTGACGAACAGGCCTTCGCCTGCGGCGACGTAGAGGCCACGCGGGGTGGCGAGCAGGTCGTTGATCATGCGGAACGGCGTCGGAATGGTGCGGAAGCGGGTGTCCTCCAGGATGCACAGGCCGGCGTCGAATCCGCCCACCCAGAGGCGGCCCTGGAACTCCGCGAGGGCCTCGACATGGAAGGCGTGATGCGGCGGCCGTCGAGCCACAGGCCGGCGCCGGCCGTGGCGACCACGGTCTGCTCGCCTACCTTCAGGCGCGCCGTTTCGCGGGCGCCGTTGAACCGGCCGGCGACTGCTACAACCGGCTGTAGAGGACCTTCCGCGGCGCTGCATGCGAACCGGCCCTGCCGCAGCAGGCAGACCGAACGCTCGGTCCGGACGCGGACGACCCCGTCCTCGACCCACACGCGATGCACGGCGTTGGAATCGAGGCCCTGGTCCGTCGTGTAGAGCGCTGTCCGCGTTCCCGCGGGCAGCGCGTATTCCTCCACTCCGCCCGCGGTCGCGACCCAGAGCGTCGCGCCGGCGGCCGCGATCCTTTCCACGTGCGCCGTGTTGGTCCAAAGCGTGGCGAGCAAGACCGCGATCACCGCGGCTCCACTTCGCGCACCGATTCGTTGCGTGCCATGTCCGCGACGACCACGCGCACCGCGCCTCTCCCGCGCAGCACGCCCACGAAGTCTGTCCCCACGGCGGCCAGCTCGACGCGGCGCCTCGGGTCCGCCACCAGCGCGGCCGTGACCCGGCGCGCCGGCTCGGACGACTTCACCCGCACGAACACGAGGCCGGCGACCTTCTCCACCTCCACGTCGAAGTCCGGCTCCTTGCTGTCGATGGTGTAGCCGGCCTTCGCCACCTCGATGCTCCCGTCCCGGCGCACGATCAGCACGGTCGCCTCGTAGTCACCGTCCGGGACACCCACCGGCACCAGGAACCGCAGGACCCACTTCTCCAGCTTCTCGTCCCAGGCCAGGTCCCTCACCAATCCGAACGGGAAGTACGCCGTCACCTGCAGCGCATCCTTGGGCGCCTTCACGGTGAGCACCGGATCGCCCGGCGGCATCACCGTGCGCGACAGCGCTGCGGCGTCGCTGTGCGCCGCCACGATCCTGCTGCGCTGCGCGCGCAGCTCGGTCAGGGTGGCGGCCTGCTCGCCGTTCAGCTCGCGCTCCGGCACCGCGAGGAACGACGTGTAGGGCGTCACCAGGTTGTAGGCGAGGCCCAGCTCGATCACCTCGTTCTGCAATTCCGGCTGCGGACCGTGCGTGAGCGCCATCTCCTCGAGCACGTCGTCGATGCGTGATTTCGCCCAGAGCCGGCCTGCCCACGGATGCGAGGCGCGGTCGGGCAGCGTCACCGAGACGGGATAGGCGACCTGCCGGCCGCCGAGCGTGCCGTGGACGACGAGCTGAACGGTCGAGCCCGGCGCGCCGGTCACGCGGCCGGTCAGCAGCAGATCGTCGCCGGCGGACAGGTCGGGCAGCGTGCGCGGATACGTGCGCGTGAGCGTCGCCCCGCGCGCCTCGAGGGAGAGGCCGACGAGCGCGGGCGATTCGATCTGATCGAAGAGGCGGCCGATACGCATCTCGAGCGCTTCCGGGCTTTCCACGTACGTGAAACGGCCGCGCTTCATCGAGGCAAGGCGCGAGAGGAGCGCTTTCTCCACGCCGGAGCCGAGGCCAATCGTGAAGACGCGCGCGTCGCCCCGATCGGCGGCTGCGACGCGCAGGGCCGCTGCGCTCTCGGATTGTCCGTCGGTGAGAAACAGCACGATGTGCGGCTCGTGCCCGCCGTTTTGCGCCTGCAACGCGGCGGCGAGCGCCGCGGCGATGTTCGTCCCGCCTCCGGCCCGGATGCGGCGGATGAACTGCAGCGCGGTATCGCGCGCCGTCTCGGCGGGCTGCGGCGTGGGGAAGAGCGGATCGACCGCATGGTCGAACGCGATCACGTTGACGCGATCGCCGTGGCGCAGCCGGCGGACCACCAGCTCGGCCGCGGCGCAAGCCTGGTCCAGCGGCGCGCCTCCCATGCTTCCCGAGCGGTCGATGACCAGCGTCACGTCCTTGCCGCTGACCTGCGACTGCTCGATCTTTTCCGGAGCGGCCATCTGGAGCACCAGGTAGGCGTCGTTTCCGGCGTCCCGGTGCACGACGATGCTGGGCTGCCAGGGTGCGGCGCTCGTCTCGACGTCGATCACCAGGTCGCGCTCTCCCGCGGCGCCCCCGAGAGCGCGAACGCGTACCTGGCGAGGACCGACGCGCTCGACGGAGAGCTGGTGACTGCTCGACTCGACCTTGGCGATCGCGTGCGGATCGCGGATGTCCAGGGCGACGTCGCTCTCGCCGCCGCCCAGGGTGAGGCGGTATTGCATCAGGTGTCCGGCGCGCGCGAGGCGCTGGCCGAAGCGGATCTCGATCCGCTTCCGCTCGCGCGGCTCGATGGGGAAGACGCGGAAGGCGAAGCTCCCCTCGCCGATGTGCTCGAGGAGCCCCGGGTCGCGCCTCAGCCCCGAGACGTCCTCGTAGAGGGCGCGAGCAACGTGTTTCTCGAAGACCTCGCCGACGATCTTTTCTTCGCCGTTCCAATACGCGAACCCTTCCACGCTGGCGCCCGCGGTGCGCAGGACGTAGCGGCCTTCCAGTCGCGCGTCGGTGAGGTTCTCGAACTCCTGCTCGAGCACCGTACTCGCGTACTGCTGGTCGATCTGGATGCGCACGCGCTCGGACACGGTGCGCAGGTGCGGACTGGGGCGGTCGACGCCGCGCTCCAGGAGGACGCCCTGTCCGAACGCGGGCGCAGCAAGCACTGCAAGCAGCAGGGTGAGTCGTGTCATGGGGCGCTCCTTTGGAACGAGCCGGAGAGCTCCCCAGAGCAATGGCCGTGCCGGTCCGATTCCCCTCGCGCGGAAGAGCAAAGCGTGCAACGAGACAGCTACGATCGATAGAACTCATCATGTGGCGGATCCCCGCGCCAACCGGGCGACGGACAGGAGGGCACCAGGCAATGTCGAGGAGCGCGACGGAGACGACCCTGTTGTGGCTGTTCGTGATCAATCTCGGCATCGCGTTCGGCGCGGGGCTCTACGAGCATCGAATCGTGGTGCCGAGGTGGATCGATTCTTCGGCTGGATCCGGCACCCACTGGAACGCCGAGGCGGCGCGCCGGGACGATACCGGCCGCAGGTTCTGGGCATTCGTCACGACCTTGCCGCTCACGCTGCTCACCCTGGCGAACCTGGCTGCGGCATGGCGCGCCTCCGGTCCCGCTCGCGGCTGGTGGCTTGGCGCTGCGCTCGCCGCGCTCGCGGACCGGGCGTTCACCTTCTCCTATTTCATTCCGAAGATGGTCGGGCTGATGCGAGCGGCGGACTCGCCGGAGTCGGTCGCCATGGCGATGCGCTGGACGCGTCTCGATTACGCGCGTCACGCGATCGTGCTGGCGGCCTGGCTCATGTCCTTGCGGGCATTCTCTTCGTTCTATCGGCAAGGCTGATGCTCTCTTCCCACGCTCGCAGCGAGATCGACCTGGGCTACGCGATGAGTCGCGCGATGAGCGCCGTAAGCTCGCCAGGGTCGATCGGCTTCGGCAGGTGGGCTTGAAAGCCGCACCTGAGGGCCTGGCTGCGGTCCTCCGCCCGCGCGAACGCCGTCAAGGCGACGGCGGGGACCGTGGTGTCAGAGCCATCTTCCAGGAGACGCACCCTGCGGATCAGGCTGTAGCCGTCTCCGTCCGGCATTCCGATGTCGCTCACCAGGACATCCGGCCGCAGCCGCTCGAACACCGCCAGCGCTTCGTCGGCGGACCGGGCGGAGACTACCTCGGCTCCGGCCTGCTGCAGGATCGTGCTCAGCAGCTCCCGGGCATCCGGGTCGTCGTCGACCACGAGTACCCTGACCCCTCGGATCGGCGTCAGCCCCGGGCCCAAGGACGCTTCTACGGAATGCGGTCCCGCCGCAGCTACTGCCCCACTTTCCTTCAGTGTCGGCAGCTCGACCGTGAACCTGGCGCCTTGCCCCTCGCCCTCGCTCTGCGCGTGGACGGCCCCGCCGTGCAGCTCGACGATGTGCCGCACGATCGCCAATCCCAACCCGAGGCCGCCCGATGGCCGTTCGCCCTGTCGGAACCGCTCGAAGATGTGCGGCAGGAGCTCGGGCTCGATCCCGGCACCCTGGTCGGCCACCGTGATCCGCGCAAGCGACGCGGCGCGTTCCAGACGGACATCGATACGCCCGCGCACCGGACTGAACTTGATGGCATTGGAGAGGAGGTTCCAGACCACCTGCCGGAGCCGATCCGGATCGGCGAGGAGCGGTCCAGCATCCGGATCGAGAAAGGATGCCAGCACGATGTCCTTCGCATCGGCGAGGCCCCGGACAGCTTCGATCGCCTCCGCGACGACGGCCACTGGATCGACTTCCCGGCACTCGAGCCGCAGCTTGCCGGTCACGATGCGAGACACGTCCAGCAGGTCCTCGATGAGTTGCGCCAGGAGCTTCGTGTTCCGCTCGATTACCTCGAGCCCGCGCGCCGCGCGGGCCGGGTCCTGGGACCCGAGGCGCAAGAGGCGGGCCCATCCGAGCATGGCGGTGAGGGGCGTGCGCAGCTCATGCGAGACCATCGCCAGGAAATGGTCCTTGGCCTTGTCCGCCGCGCGGAGCTCGCGCCGGGATTTCTGCAGATCGCGCACGACCCGCTCGTAGGCGCGCATGTCGCGCAGGATCCCGATGGCCCCGATGACCGTGCCGCCGGGATCCCGGAGGGCCGATGCATTGAGGGTCGTCGGAATCACCTCGCCCGAGGCGCTCCGGGGATTCAGCCGGACGTTGCGGGTGACGCCGTGCTCCACCACCTCGCGCAGGGCGGCGATGAACTCGCGCGTCTCCTCGGCCGAGATGATGCGCGACAGCAACTGCTCGATCACCTCGTCGGGTCGGAACCCCAGCAGCTCAAAGACCGCGTCGTTGGCCTGGAGGATCTTCCCTCGCAGATCGCTGACGAAGACCGGATCCGGGGCGTTCTTGATGAGGCTCTCCGCATAGGCGCGCGCCTTGTCCAACTCGCGCATGTCGCGGAGGATCCCGATGACGCCGATGGCATGCCCTGCCGCGTCGCGCAGCGCGGATGCGTTCAAGGTCGTGGGGATGATCTCGCCCGAAGCGCTGCCGGGGTTGAGGCGCACGTTCCGGGTCACGCCGCGCTCGACGACCTCGCGGACCGCGGCGACGAATTCCTGGGTCTCCGGCGGGCTCAAGAACCGCGAGAGGGATTGTTCGAGGACCTCGTCGCGGCGCAGGCCGAGCAATTGGGAGACCGCCTCGTTCGCCTCCAGGATCTTCCCGTGCAAATCGGACACGAACACCGGGTCGGGAGCGTTTGCGACGATGACATCGGCGGCGAGGGTCCCGTGAACGTCGCTCTCCAAGGACGCACCTCCGCCCGATGTACCGATCAGCACGTCGTGAACATATTCATTGATTACGTACCGGAGCCGACTCGCTCTCTCGCGCCACAAACAGACGAGCGCCGGGCAGTCCGCGTAGGAGCAGAGCGGTCGGTGTCCGGGTGATCGACACCGGTGGTCCACCTTCGTCGAAACGATAGCCGGGTGCAGGAGATGATCCGACACGCAGCCAAGACCTGTTACTTCCTCAATCGCCGGGCACGCTATCTCGCGCTGATCGGACGCGACGTGCGGCTGCCGGCATCCGTCGGCGTTTGGATACCGATCGCCAATCCAGACCGCGCACCGTGGGACACGATCGAGCTTCTCAACGCAACGTACCCATACCTCGATGCCCGCGGCCTCTCGTTCGTGGCGCTCCCCGGCGAGGGCGAGATCGACGAATTCGAGGAGGATCTGCGGCAGCGGAACTTGCTCCGGTGACCTGCGAGCAAGGGCCGTGCCGCGTGCGATTCCATCTTGATTCCGAATTTCCAGAACGTTGCTTGTAGTCGCGCTCGCTTCCGTCGTCCGTGAGAATGGCGTCCTCGGCAAAAAGGCCGAGCCAAGCCTCGCGATCGACGGCGTTCATCGCGTCGATGGCGGCCACAGCGTCGATCCCAGGAACCGAAAGGAGCTCCCGATGGCCAGATGGTTCTTCGAGCCGGGGCACACCGCCGCGGAGTTCTGCGCGCGGCACATGATGGTCACGTACGTGCGCGGCCACTTCAAGAACGTCCGTGGCACGCTGGAGTTCGACGAGAGCGACCCCGCTTCCGGGTCGGTCGAGGCGACCATCGACGCGCGCGGCCTGTGGACGGGCGAGCCGGATCGCGACGCCCACTTGCGCAGCGCCGATTTCCTCGACGTCGAGCGGCATCCGGAGATTCGCTTCCGCGGCAGCGCCGTCCAGCGCGTCGGGGCGCTCGACTGGAAGGTGAAGGGCGAGCTGACCATCCGTGGAGTGACCCGCCCGGCCACGCTCGACGTGCACTACCTCGGCCGCTGGTCGACCCCGTGGTGGGAGGGCGGAGTCGACAAGGGACCGAGGATCCGCGCCGGCTTCGTCGCCACGACCACCATCAACCGCCACGACTTCGGGGTGAGCTGGAACGCTGCCCTCGACCGCGGCGGGGCAGTCGTGGGCGACGAGGTGCAGATCACGATCGACGCCGAGGCGATCCTCGAAGGGTCGTAAGCCTCTGTGCCTCCCGCCGGCCGGGGCCGCGGGCGCACGACGAACGCCAGCTCGACAAACCGCTAGCCGACAGGGAGCGCCCGCCGGTGCGGTGCTGCTCCAGCCAAGAGCAACCTTACCGATCGATAAGTAGTGATCGCAGCCTCGCGCCCCTGGCGAAAATCTCAAGACGATCTAAGTTGCGCGCGACGTTCCGCCGCACGTTTCACGACGACGTGCCGGTCACCAGGAGGTACACATCATGATGAGGTCGCGAATGAACGTTGTCAGCCTTGCTGTCGCGTTGGGAGTTGGCGCGTGCGGCGGCGAGGCCCCCTCGGACAAGTCCATGGGCGCGTCGAGCAGCAGCCAGGCCGCGAAAGGAACGGGGCTCTCCCTCGACAGCGTCACCGGGCTCAGCTTGCCGCTCATCGGCAAGCTCGGCGACGTCACGATCAACCAGGCCGTCATCACGAATTTCGCCCTCATCGAGAATACTGTCGGACAGATCGTCGGCCTCCAGGTGGATGGCGTACTGCAGCTCACCGGCGGCGTGCTCGGCACGAACGTCGTCACCGAGAACTTCACGACTACGGCCAGCGTGACCAGCTCGGGTCCCGGTCAATGCAACCTCGTCAGCATCGACCTGGGCCCGATCGCCGTCAACGCGCTCGTCGCCAGCGTCGACATCCCGGCGGCCACGTTGACCGCGAAAGGCTCCGGCGCGGTGGGCAGCCTCCTGTGCAATCTGGGCAGCGCGCTCAGCGGCCTTCTCGGCGGAACCGGCGCTGCCCCTGGAGCCGGCGGAATCGTCAATGCGCTGAACAACGTCATCTAGGCAATAAGCGTACGCGCCGGCGGGCAACCCGGTAGTGGTTGCCCGTCGGGCTCCGAGCGACGGCGTGACTTATCACTCCTCCGAGAACAGCTGCCGCAGCGACTTCCCGTACGGCCAGAAGCGCGACTTGTCGCCCGCCTTCCACGCCGCCTTCAGCTGCGGATCGGAGAGGTCCCAGTCGGGCTGGATCCGGCGCGTCACCTCGCGCAGGTCGCGGCGGAGCTCCTCGATGGACGGCCGCCCCCAATACCAATACCCGTTGTAGATGCCGTGCACCCGCAGCTCGGGCGCGAGCACCAACGTGTGCGGCACCATCGGATCGTGCACGGGGTCGGTGTACTCCTGGATGTCGAGGTCCTTCTGCACGATGCGGCCGGGATCGGAGAGGAAGGGCCAGTGCGCGCCCAGCCCGTCCCGGTTCTCGTTGGTGGCGAGCAGGTCGTCGGTGGAGATGGTGACGAGCTTCGCATACCCAACCTTCAGCTCCGGCTCGAAGGCGACGAGGTTCATCGCCTGCCGCCGGTCCTTCGGGCAGTAGAAGCCCCGCGAGAGGAAGACGATCATCGGCGCGTCGCCTTGCAACTCGGACAGCTTGCGCTTCCGGCCGGTGTGGTCCGGAAGCTCGTAATCGGGGAAGGGGGCACCGGGGACGATGTCGGCACGCATCTGCCCGAACCTTCTGCTGCCGGACGCGCAGCGCATCAATGCGCGGGCTTACGCAGCTGTCAGGTCCGCACATCCGGCGGCGGTCCTAGCTCGAGTAGCCCCTCGGCGACGACCCGGCACAGGTTGCCCGCCAGGTCGGACTTCGCGCTCACCGCGTAGACGTGCGGTGTGAGCGCCCACAGGTCGCGCTCGATGCGCCGCGCTCCGGCCGCCCCGCTGCCCAGCTCTGCGACCAGGAGCGGCAGCACGCGGTCGGATAGCCGGAGCGCCGTGTCCATTGCGAAGACCGCCACCTCCGGCCGCAGTCTGCGCACCCGCGCGAAGAAGGCCGCCACTTCGCTCTGCGTGAGGTGCTTGGGTGGGGAGGACTTCAGCTCCAGGTAGATGAGCTTGCCCTCCATCGCGGCGACCACGTCCAGATCGCCGCCCAGGCCGGGCGCGCGGAACTTCACCCCGGTGGCCACCTCGCAGCCCAGCCGGCGGCGCAGCTCGCGCGCCACGTACCATTCCAGTGTCGCGCCGAAGCTCGTAGCCCGGCGGAGGAAGCGGTAGCGGTCGCGCGGAGTGCGGACCAGGATGCCGAGCTCGACCAGCGCGTCAGCCAGCGACTTCTCCTGCGCGGCGGTGAGGTACCGCGTCGCCTCGCCTGGCGCGAAGTCGCCCCGGCGCTGGATGGCTCCGCGGAGGAACAGGCGGAACGAGTAGTGGCCGAGGAGCTCGCCGAGGCGCTCGGCGGCCTCTCCGTCCAGGCCGCGCCCAAAAGGAAGGTCGGGCCGGCCGAGCTCCGGACGGAAGCCGCGGCGTGCCAGCATGGCCAGCGCCTCACCCTGCGGCAGCAGCGGAGCGGGACCGACCGGCTGCGCGGCGGCGGCCTGGGCTTCCATCTCCCGCGCGGTCAGCCGCCGGGGCGAAGGAGACGCTGCGCGACGCGCGTGGCGGCCCATGCGGCCGCCGAGCATAGCAAGGCCCGAGTCACCGGGCGTCCCGGCGCCAGAAGGCGCAGCCTGCCGCCGGTGATCCGCCCCGGGGCGGATCGCCTCTTCCTCGCCATCGAACCCGCTCCTGCTTCAAGCCCGCCTCCTGTACAGCCGGACACCGACCGGAAGCAGCCGCCATCATAGGCCCGCGACGGGCAAAGTACTCTTCAGTCCTCGGCCAGCTTGTCGGTCGCGGTTTGCCCGGCCTCTGCGGTGCGGCGGAGGAAGTCGGCGATCACCTCCAGCTCGGCGTCTCCGTATCCGGCGCAGATCTCGCTCATCGAGGAGTTCATACCCGAGTAGAGGCGCATGATCTCCGCGTTCCGGTTGCGCAGCACCCGGACGACGACCGCGCGGCGATCGGACGGGTCGCGGTCGCGGACCACCCAGCCGCCGCGTTCGAGCCTGTCGAGGATGCCGGTCATGGTGGCCGGGTGTAGCCCGGCCCGCTGCGCCAGCGCGCTCGGGCTGAGCGGACCGTGACGGGAGACCAGGTCGAGGCAGTCGAGGTCGACGTCGTTGAGGCCGAGGCGCGAGCCGACCTGGTGGTTGAGCAGGGACAGCTGGATGCTCAGCTCCCGCAGCGACTGTTTGATCGAGGCGGTCAACCGCTTCCGGCGGTGCTGCGCGTCCGAATCGCTTGACGATATGGAACCCATACGTTATCTGCTCCGTACCATCTGATGTACGGAGGATACCGTACCATGACCCCGGCCGGCGCAACGACCCG
>WNFL01423334.1_pt1 | contig 17440 bp, 15 predicted proteins | sample 5400361 | NCBI WGS metagenome assembly WNFL01 (sample SAMN13153351, study PRJNA577476) | soil metagenome | isolation source: 40 cm soil on Douglas fir-dominated hillslope | place: USA:California | collected 2013-09-17 | reverse complement strand
CCTGCCGCCGTCGTGATGAGCGCTTCACCGATGCCGCCGGACAATATTCTCGGGTCGCCGATGCCGTTGGCCGTGATCGCATTGAACGCATGAATGATGCCGGCCACCGTTCCCAGCAGTCCCAGGAGCGGCGCGACCGCCGCGATCGTACCCAGAGTGTTCAGAAACCGCTCCAGCTCGTGCACCACGTGCCGGCCGCCGTCCTCCAGCCGCTCCACCATCAGCGCGCGCGGCCTGTCGCGATTGGCGAGTCCGATGGCCAGGAGCTTGCCGAGCGGCGAATTCTGCTCCAGGGCAGCGACCAGTTTGTCGCTGAGCTGATCGGCTTCGATCCAGTTCCAGACCTTTTGGGACAAGTCACGGGGTATCACCCGGCTGCTCTGCAAGGTCCAAAGGCGTTCCAATATGATGGCCACCGACGCGATGGAACATAAAATGATCGGCCACATGAAGCCGCCGCCCGCGCGGATGATCTCCCACATTGCGTCCTCTTTGGTCGGATTTGAATCAGCGGGCATGATACTTGACCGCCGACGGTTGAGATACCGCCATCGGCCGGGGGCTAACCCGTTGATTTGCGGGGTGGTCATGGATCACTGTCGCCAACCGGCGAAAACGGCATAATGCCGCTTGGCTTGGGTGGGGAGTCATCGCAATCCATGCAACACTGGCTGAAACGCATCACACCGGACCGCACCACGCTGGAGAAGCTCTGGTGCTTGAAGCCTTTCAAGAGGCTGGTGGTCGATCGCGGATGTTGGGCGTTCCATCGGCTCAGCGTGACTCGCGCGTTCGCCCTCGGCCTGTTCATCGCGTTCATTCCGCCCACTCCCCTGCCCGTGCATCTCGTGACGTGCGTCACACTCGGGATGCTGTTCCGGTTGAACCTGCCCGTGCTGTTCGCCACGGTTTTCGTCAGCAACCCGTTCACCTGGCTGCCGCAGGTGGCCGGCTCCATTTGGGTCGGCGCCAAGCTCATGGGAATGGATCTGATGCCCTACGTGCATGAACTCCATCATCGGCACCTATGGGCGCAGGTCTGCCAACTATGGGCGCCGCTGCTGCTCGGCGCCCTGGTTCTGGGACTGGCCGCAGCCGGATTGGGCTATGTGCTGGCGCAATTCGCGTGGCGCGCCCACGTCCTCCTTCAGCTGCGGCGCCGGCGCGCCCGGTCAAACGGCCGCGGCACGGCGCTCGACCAGCACTCCGTCGGCGAGCACCAGCACGCGATCGAGCCGCGCCGCTAATCGCTCATCGTGGGTGACGATGACGAGGCTGGTGCCGAACTCGCGATTCAGCTCCAGCATCAGTTCGAACACCTGCGCCGCATTCATGCCGTCCAGGTTGCCCGTGGGTTCGTCGGCCAACACCAGTTTCGGCTGGGTCACGAGAGCGCGCGCCACCGCGGCGCGCTGCCGTTCGCCGCCGGAGAGCTGCGAGGGGCGATGCGTGAGGCGTTCGGCCAGCCCGACGCGCGCCAATAGAGCGCTCGCCCGCTCCCTCGCGGCACGCGGACTCATTCGCCGCACCAGGAGCGGCATCGCGACATTTTCGAGCGCGGTGAATTCCGGCAGCAGGTGGTGGAACTGATAGACGAAACCCACGGCGCGATTCCGCAACAGGCCGCGCTCGGTATCGTTCAAGCGATTCATCGCCGATCCGGCGATCTCCACCGTGCCGCCGGTCGGCAAATCGAGTCCTCCCAGCAGCTGCAGAAGCGTCGTCTTGCCGGATCCGGAGGCGCCGACGATGGCGATTCTCTCGCCCGCGCGCACGGTGATGGACGCCGCCCGCAACACCAGGATTTTAACGTCGCCCTGGACGAATTCCTTGGCCAGATCCTTCCCCTCGAGCACCACCGCATTGGAATTCGGCATCATCTTTTCCATCCTCAATCGTTTCGCAGCGATTCTGCGGGCAGCAAGCGGGCGGCGCGCGCCGCCGGATACAGCGTCGAGAGGCAGGCGAGCACGAATGCGAAACCGCAGATGCGCACCACGTCCGTCGGCCGCACGCGGGCCGGCAAGTCGCTCATGAAATACACGCGGGCGTCCAGGAACTTGAATCCGACGATGCCTTCGAGCCCGTGCACCAGATCCTGCAGGTTCACGGCGATGAGGACGCCGAGCAGCACGCCGGCGCCGATCCCGAGCAGCCCGATCAAGCTGCCTTGCACCACGAATACCGCCAAGATACTGCGCGGCGAAGACCCGAAGGTGCGCAAGATGGCGATGTCGCGGCGTTTGTCCTTCACCACCATGACCATGGTCGACACGATGTTGAATGCGGCGACGGCCACCATCAGCGACAGAATGAAGAAAAGCATGCGTTTGGTGATCGAAATCGAACGAAAGAAATTGGCATGCTCGTTGGTCCAATCCTGGACCTCGAAGTCCCCGCCGATCGAGATCGCGGCGGCGCGCGACAGCCGCGGCGCGGCGTACATGTCGGCGAGACTCAAGCGAATGCCGGTTGCTTCGTCGCCCATTCGCAGGAGCTTTGCCGCGTCCGGCATGGCGACGATGGCTATCCGCCGATCGTATTCATACATGCCGATGGACAGGATGCCGGTCACCTCGAACGCGCGCATCCTGGGAATCACGCCCACCGGCGTCACGTCGCCCAAAGCCACCAGCAGCACCACTCGATCGCCGACTTTCGCACCGAGTTCCTCGGCCAGCGCCGATCCCAGTATCACGCGGTACCTGCCTTCGGTCAGATCGCTCATTCGGCCGCTCGACAAATGCGGCGCCAAATCGACCACGCGCCGCTCCGCCTCCGGCAGTACGCCGCGCACCAGCACGCCGGACGACTTGTCGCCGTGGATCAGCATGCCTTGTTCCTCGATATACGGTGCCGCGCCCACGACGCCGGGGAAGCGCTCGAGTTTCTCGAGATCGGGCCGCCAGTTCGTGATCCGCCCTTCCAGCCCGGAAATCGTTGCGTGCGCCGTCAGGCTCAAGATTCGGGTCCGCAACACCTCCTCGAAGCCGTTCATCACCGACAGCACCACGATCAGCACCGCGACTCCGAGCGCAAGGCCCAGTATCGCGATGCCGGCGATCAGCGACAGGGAACCGCGCTTGGGCGATGCGCGCAGATACCGCAGGCCGACGAATCCCTCGTACCAGTAGCGCATCATTCGTATCGCAGCGCTTCGGCAGGTTGGGTTCGCGCCGCCTGCAGAGCGGGATACACGGTCGCGGCCAGTGTGAGAATGAACGCCGCCGTCCCGATCCTCACCACGTCCCCGGGATGCACCTCACTCGGCAGACCCGATATGTAGTACACGTCCGGATCCATGAAATGAAATCCGAAGGTCTGTTCCAGGAAGGGCACGATCACGTCCACGTTGCAGGCAAGCGCGAGGCCGAGCGCCACGCCGAGGGCGGCGCCGATCCAGCCGATGAGCACGCCCTGCGTCATGAACACGGCAATGATGCCCCCGGGACTCAGTCCGACGGTGCGCAGAATCGCGATATCCGTGCGTTTGTCGTTCACCACCATGATCAGCGTCGCCACGATGTTGAACACCGCGACGGCGACGATGAGCATGAGCATCAAACCCATCATGGTCTTTTCGATGCGTATGGCGCGAAAATACGCCTGGTTGTCCTCCGTCCAATCGCGTACCTGCAAGCGTGGGCTCAGCCGCGCCGCGGCGCTGCGGGCCAGCTCCGGCGCCTTCAGCACGTCGCGGAATTTGAGCCGTATCCCGGTAGGGCCGTCGATGCCTCGAAAGGCCTCTGCATCCTGCAGATTGACGAGCGCCAGCACACTGTCGTGCTCCTGCAGCCCCACCTCGAAAATGCCCGCTACATAGAAATCCCGCAGACGCGGCACGATCGCATCGCTCGCGGCGCCGGCATTGCCCGGGATCATGACCGTCACCTGATCGCCCATGCCTACTTGCAGCTGATAGGCGAGCATGCGCCCGAGAATGATTCGATTCGAATTGGGCGTAAGATCGCTCAGCCTGCCCTCTCGCATGGCATCGCCGATGGACGATACTTGGGCCTCGAGCCCGGGGTCGATGCCGCGAACGATGGCGCCGCTCATCGACGGCTGCCGGCTCAACATGGCATCGGTATCGAGGAATGGCGCGGCGGCCGTGAGGCCCGGCGATCCTTGCAGTTGCCGGATGCGGGTCAGCCAATCGCCGATCGGCGCCCCCGCCGCGTTCAAAGTCGCGTGCGCGGTCAGACTGAGCAGGCGGGTCCGTAATTCGGATTCCAGGCCGTTCATGACCGACAGTACCGTGATCAGGGCGGCCACGCCCAGCGCGACCCCGGCCAGCGAGACCCAGGTGATGAAAGACACGAAAAAGCTGTGCTCGCGGGCCAGCGAGTAGCGCAGGCCCACGAAAACTGGAACGGGCTGGAACATGCGCGGCGATTAAACCACAATTAACAATGTAATCAGAGTGTTAATTGGGTCAAAGATTGACCCCGGGGGCTGATGTTATAGTTTGGGGGGACCATGGAATGATCAGAATCTGGGGGTAAACAAATGAGGTGCGCCATGAGGTATCGATACCTACTGCTTGCCGCGGTGCTCGCCAGCAGCCTCGCGGGGGCCGAGACCATTGCGGTCGACAGCGGCATTGCCGTCAAGGAGTCCGATGTCGTCACGCCGGCTCGCGGCATGAGCATGGATCAGGTAGCGACCAAGTTCGGAGCTCCGGTCACCAAAGTTCCCGCCGTCGGCAAGCCGCCGATCTCGCGCTGGGAATATCCGGGCTTCGTCGTGTATTTCGAAGCCGACCGCGTCATTCACAGCGTGGTCGCAAACTCCTAAACTAAAATCGCGTAAGATCGTCTTAAAGTCAGTTCTAGCCCACCGCGACCGGTTCGCGGCGGGCGTTTATTTTTCTTTTTTTCGAAGTGTCGATGCCCTTACTTGAACCCACCCTACCCAGCGTCGAGACGCCCGTCGTCAAATGGGGCAAGCTGTACGGTGCCGCGGCGGCGCTCGCCATCGCCGAGGCCGCGACGCGGGCCGGGGGACCGCTCATCGTCATCACGCAAAGTTCGCGTGAAGCGGAGGCGTTGAGCGATGAAGTTCGATTCTTTGCCGGCAGCGGCCTGAGTGTCGGAGTTTTCCCTGATTTAGAGACCCTGCCCTACGACGGCTTCTCCGCGCATCCGGATATCACTTCCGGCCGGCTCGCCGCCTTGGCGGCGCTGCCGCGCGCCCGAAAGGGCGTCTGGCTGGTCGCCATCGACACGTTGCTGCAGCGGTTGGCGCCCCGCAGCTACGTCGAAGCCTATTCCCTCAAAGTTCACGTCGGCGAAAGCCTCGACCTCGACGCCCTGCGCGCCCAATTGGCCCTGGCCGGATATGCCGCCGTCACCCAGGTCGTGGCGCACGGGGAATTCGCGGTGCGGGGCTCGCTGATCGACGTCTACCCCATGGGCTCGGACACTCCCTTTCGCATCGACATGCTGGATCGCGATGTCGACAGCATCCGGCGCTTCGATCCGGACACGCAGCGCTCCCTGGACAAGCTGGACCGGATCGAGCTGCTGCCCGCCCGCGAGACGCCGCTGAATCCCGACGCGGTGCGCGAGTTCCGCCGCCGCTACCGCCTGCGCTTCACCGGCGATCTGTCCGAGCAGGCGATTTATCGCGACGTGAGTTCCGGGATAGCGCCCGGCGGCATCGAATATTTCCTGCCCCTGTTCTTCGATCGCACTTCCCACCTGTTCGAGTATCTGCCGCCGGACAGCGTGCTCGTCGTCATGAACGACGCGGCCTCCGGCGCCGACGGCCTCTGGAACGGGATCGTCGAACGGCATGAGCAATTGCGTCACGATCGCCATCGGCCGATCTTGGATCCTGCGGAAGTCTATTTGACGCCCGCGGAATTCCAAGAGTCATACGCGGCCTGGCCGCAGGTTCAACTGCACACCTTCGAATGGCCCCCGGAGACTCGCGGAGTCACGCAGAATTTCCCCAGCGCCGCGCCGGCCGCGGTGCGCATCGACCCGCGTGCCGAACAGCCGGCGGCTGAGTTGGCGGCGCACCTCCAGGCGAGCCCCGCGCGCATCCTGCTCGCCGCCGAGTCCGCCGGACGCCGGGAATTGCTGCTCGATCTGCTTCGCGGGCGCGGCATTCAGGCCAAGATTTTCGACAATTTTGCGAATTTTCTCGCCAGCTCCCTGAATCTCGGGATTACCGTATCGGGGGCCGTGTCGGGCTTGAGGCTGGACACGCCCGCGCTGGAAATACTCACCGAGGCGCAGTTGTTCGGGGATCGCGCCCGGCAGGAACGCCGGCGCCGCCGCGCCGAGCGCGATCCGGCGAAGATACTCAAAGAACTGTCGGACCTCCGCATCGGCGCGCCGGTGGTGCACGAATCCTACGGGGTCGGCCGCTACGCCGGACTGCAGACCATGGACGTCGCCGGGTACACCGGCGAGTTTCTCGTGCTCGAATATGCCGACGGCGACAAATTGTATGTTCCCGTGCAGGCGCTGCACCTCGTGTCCCGCTACACCGGAGCGCCGGCCGAAACCGCGCCGCTCCACAAACTCGGCGGCGAGCAATGGCAGAAGGCGCGCCGCAGGGCGGCACAGCGCATTCGCGATGTGGCCGCCGAACTCTTGGATCTGTACTCGCGCCGCGCCGCTCGGCAGGGCACCCAGATGCTGGCCGGTGAAGCCGAATATCGCGCCTTCCAAGCCGGCTTCCCCTTCGAGGAGACCGCAGACCAGGCCGCCGCCATCGATCAGGTGCTGAGCGACCTCAAATCCGACAAACCCATGGACCGCGTCATCTGCGGCGACGTTGGATTCGGCAAGACCGAGGTCGCGCTGCGCGCTGCGTTCGTCGCCGTGCAAGCCGGCAAACAAGTCGCGGTACTGGTGCCCACCACTCTTCTCGCTCAGCAACACCACACCACCTTCGTCGATCGCTTCGCCGACTGGCCGGTCCGTATCGAGAGCCTGTCGCGCTTTCGCAGCAACAAGGAGGCGGAGGGAGTCCTCGCCGGCGTCGCCGCAGGCAAGGTCGACATCGTCATCGCCACGCAACGACTGCTGCAGGGTAAGACGCGCTTCAAGGACTTGGGACTGGTGGTGATCGACGAGGAACATCGTTTCGGCGTACGCGACAAGGAGAGACTGAAGGCCCTGCGAACCGAGGTGGACGTTCTCACACTGACCGCAACCCCGATTCCGCGCACCCTGAACATGGCCATGGGGGGCCTGCGCGATTTGTCGCTGATCACGACTCCGCCCGCGGAGCGCCTCGCCGTCAAGACCTTCGTGCTCGAATGGAATGAAACCGTCGTACGCGAAGCCTCGTTGCGCGAGATTCGGCGCGGCGGGCAAATATACTTCGTCCACAACACCATCGAGACCATCGAAAAAACGGCGCAGGCCATCCGCAAACTCGTGCCGGAGGCGAATGTCGCGGTGGGGCACGGCCAGATGCGCGAACGTGACCTGGAACAGCTCATGCTCGACTTCTATCATCGGCGCTTCAACGTTCTGGTCTGCACGACCATCATCGAAAGCGGCATCGACGTGCCGACGGCGAACACCATCGTCATCGACCGCGCGGACCGATTCGGCCTGGCGCAAATCCATCAGTTGCGGGGCCGCGTCGGACGATCGCATCACCGAGCCTATGCCTACCTGATTACGCCGCCGCGAAAGGCGATGACGGCCGATGCGGTCAAGCGCCTGGAAGCGCTGGAATCGCTCGAGGAGCTCGGCGCCGGATTCACGCTGGCCACCCACGATCTCGAGATTCGCGGCGCGGGCGAGCTCCTCGGCGATGAGCAAAGCGGCCAGATCCAAGAGATCGGCTACAACCTGTACATGGAATTGCTGGAGCGCGCCGTTTCGGCCTTGAAATCCGGGAAGCAACCCGATCTCGAACGGCCGCTCGACGCCGGGCCCGAGGTCGAGCTGCACGTGCCCGCGCTGATCCCCGAGGATTACGTCCCCGACGTGCATCTGCGGTTGGTGCTCTACAAGCGCATCGCCGGCACGCCGTCCCGCGAAGAGCTCGACGAGATGAAAGCCGAGATGATCGACCGCTTCGGACCGATGCCGGAGTACGCGCAATCGCTGTTTCGCGCAACGCGGCTCAAGTTGCGCGCCGCGGAACTGGGAATTCGCAAGATCGACGCCGGCGCGACCAGCGGCTATTTCATCTTCGAGGAGACGAACCAGGTCGACGCCAAACGCGTGCTGAAGATGATCCAAGGAAAACCGAAGGAATATCGTCTCGACGGTCCGCTGAAATTGCGCTTCGCCCACGACGCGCGCACCGAAGAGAAACTGTTCACCCGCGTCGAACAGTTGGTCGAACAACTCACGTAGGAGCCTGTCTGACCAATGATCGCCGTCGCCGCAGCAGGCGCATCATTAGTCAGACAGGCTCCCGGCGGCGCCGTCGCGGGCGGAAGCCCGCCGGGGCGCCGCTCATGACACGGCTACTGAATGTCTCCGAGGAAATCGCTCTTGCCGATTTCTATTCCATTTTTGCGCAGCAGTGCGTAGACCATGCTCACATGGAAGAAGAAATTCGGCAGCACGAAGTCGTTCCAATACGCGATACCGGTGAATTTCCAGGAACCGTTCGGAAACTTGATCTCGATGGCGCGGCTTTCCGCGTCTTTCAGCTGCGCCGCGCTAATCGACTGCACGACATCCAACGTTTTGGCAATTCGCGCCTTCAGTTCGGCGAACGTCACCTCGGTGTCCTCGTGCTTCGGTACCTCGATCCCCGCCAAACGCGCCGCCGCCCCTTTGGCGGTGTCGCAGGCGATTTGCACCTGGCGCACCAGCGGATACATGTCGGGGAACAGGCGCGCCTGGGCGAGAACCGCGGTATCGAATTTCTTCGCCGCGGCCTGCGCCGCCGCCTTGTCGAGGACGGCCGACATAGTGGTCAAACCGCGCGTCAACACCGGAATCGAGAAATCGTACATGGAAATCGACATTGTCATCCCCCCCTTTGTGAGCCTTTAGCCGGGGCGACACTGTAACCAAAGTTCGGGCGGCTGGTAAGCTATTGCGGTCCGAGCAGATCATCGTCCATGCCAAAGGGCAAAATCGAGGTCCCCATGCTCCCCTTCTCCGCTGCCTGCGAACGCAACAAGGACCCCATCCTCGGGGTATTGCGAATCCGCCTTGCCGGCCGGTCCCAGGTGCTGGAAATCGGCAGCGGCACGGGTCAGCACGCCGCGTATTTCGCCCGGGCTCTCGACCATTTGATCTGGCACCCCACGGAGCAATTGGCGTACCTTGCGGATCTGGCGGAGCGCGTCAAGCTCGAGGGTTCCCACAATCTGCGCGCACCCACGCTGCTCGACGTCCGTCAGGCCGTTTGGCCGGTGCGCAGCGTCGATGCCGTGTTCACCGCCAACACCCTGCACATCATGTCGTGGGCCGAGGTCACAGCCCTGTTCAGAGGGGTCGGCAACGTGCTCGCGCCGGGCGGCGTGCTCTGCATCTACGGCCCGTTCCGCTATGCAGGCCGATATACATCGGACAGCAACCAGGAATTCGATCGCATGCTGCAGGAACGCGACCCTCAATCGGGCTTGCGCGACATCCAGGCAATCACTGCGCTCGCCGGACAGTACGGTTTGCGCTTGGACACGGATCATGACCTCCCGGCCAACAATCGCTTGCTTATCCTCACCAAGGAACCCGGCTAGGCGTTGATGCATTGAGCCGACGCGAGCGCTGCCATGCCGGACGTGTAAGATTGCCGCCATGGAGCGCTTCTGACAAATGAGCACTATCGTCGTTGACGCGTCTCAATCCCGTGCCTCCACCGCCGTCGAGCGCTGGTATGTCGTGATCGTCATGTGCCTGGTGTACGCGGTCAGCATTGCGGACCGGTATGTGGTGTCCACGGTGCTCGAGCCGATCCGCCTGGATCTACAATTGACCGACGCCGGCGTAGGCTTTCTCACCGGAGTGCCTCTGGGTCTCTTCTACGTCTCCTTCGGCATTCCGATGTCCTGGCTGGCGGACCGCAAAAACCGGCGAAATATTCTGGCTGCGTCCCTGATGCTCTGGTCGGGTTTCACCGCACTATGCGGACTGTCGAGAAACTATTGGCAATTCCTGGCGGCCCGCATTGCCGTCGGCATCGGCGAAACGGGCGGAACGCCGCCGGCAAACTCCATCATCGCGGACCACTTTCCGGCGGATCGGCGCCCCATGGCGCTCGGCGTGTTCGCGCTCGGAGCGCCGATCGGCGCCTGGCTGGGCGCGGACATGGCGGGTGCGGTGGCGCACGCCTACGGTTGGCGCGCGGCATTTCTTGCGCTGGGCATTCCGGGCGTGATCATGGGAACGGTCATCTATCTGACCATTCGGGAACCGGCGCGCGGACGCTTGGATGCCGTGGCCGACACCGGCGCGCCGCCGCTGTTGGAGTCCCTGCGATTCCTGTGGCGCCAAAAGGCTGCATTTCATGTGGTCATGGGCTCGGGTGTGTGCGCTCTCTGGGGTTGGGGTCTCGTTTGGTTCACGCCCACCTTTCTCATGCGCACTTACAACCTCAATGTCGGCGAAGCGGGTGCGGTCACCGGACATATTCACTTGGTAGGCGGCATTGTCGCGACGGCGGGCACCGCCTGGATCTTATCGCGCCCCTCCATGGCCGATCCGCGGCGCGTCCTCTGGCTGCTGGCGGCGGGCGTCGGATTGACTACCATTCCGTCGTTCGTCGCCTACTGGACCCAATCCCTGTGGATCGCGAAATCGATGTTCTGGATTTTCATTCCCGCCATCTATTTCTACATCGGCCCTTGCATGGGCTTGATGCAAAATCTTGCACCCCCCCGCATGCGGGCCATGTTCACCGCATGGTCCTTGGTCGTCGGCAATGTATTCAATCTGATCATCGCGCCGCAGGGCGTCGGACTGTTGAGCGACTGGTTCGCGGGCAGTCGCGGTGCGGACGCGGGATCACTGCGCCTCGCCCTGCTGGTACTCGCCCCCACTGGATTCTGGGCCGCCTATCATTTTTGCATGGCCGGGAGAACGGTCGTCGCGGATCAGAAACGCGCCATAGGTTATGTGACGACGGTCTAACGCGCCAACCACCCGCCGTCGACCACGAGGTTCGAGCCCGTCATGTAGGTGGCGCGATCGCTGGCGAGAAACACCGCGGCATTGGCGATATCTTGCGGCAACCCCAGGCGCGGCCACGGCGTGCGCCGGCGAGCGTTTTCGAGCAGCGCCGGGTCCATGGGCAAACCGGGCTGACCGGTGACGATCTTGCCGGGCGAAATACAATTGCAGACGATGAGGTCCTGCGCATAGTCGACGGCGATTTGCTTGGTCAAATAGATCGCTCCCGCCTTGCTCACGCCGTAGGGTGCGTCGCGGGGCGCCGTGACGATCCCCTGCTGCGACCCCAAATTGATCACGCGCCCTCTCACCTCGTGGCGCGGTTCCTGAGTGACCATCTGCTGGATGGCGCGCTTGCAGCCGTTGAACATGCCGGTCAAGTTGACCGCCAAGACTCTTTCCCACTGCGTGGCAGTGGTGTCGAGCAGAGCCGTTCCCGAGTAAATCGCCGCATTGTTCACCATCACGTCGAGCCGGCCATGGCGCGCGACGGTTTTGCCGATCAGTGCATCGACATCCTCCCAGCTGCCGACGTCGGTTTTCTCGAAAGACGCCGCACCCGAGGCCGCACCGCCGGATCGCGCTATGAGATCCAGAGTCGGTTCGCCGCCCTCGAGTGGATCTGCCACGACATCGGCAATGACGACGATGGCTCCCTCGGCCGCAAAGCTCGCAGCGATTGCGCGGCCAATACCTGAGCTCGCTCCGGTGACGACGGCGACTTTCCCCGCAAGTAAATTGGACATCCGCGTGCATCCCTTTGGTTGGGTTACTATAGCTTCTCACCATGGAACCTGATCTTAAGCTGGCGGCGGCGTTGTTCGATAGTCTCAGCAGCGCCACCCGGCGCGGACGGGGCATCGTGCGCGACAGCTACGGGGCCGGTGAGCAGGCGGCGCACGACATCATGCGTGCCGCGGCCGAGAGCATGGGTCTCGACGTCTCGATCGATGCCATCGGCAACCTGATGATGACTCTCCCCGGGCGCGATCGGCTCGCGCCGCGCATCATCATCGGCTCGCATCTCGACAGCGTGCCGCAGGGCGGCAACTACGACGGCGCCGCCGGCGTGGTCGCGGGACTATGCGCCATGTCTTCATTCAAGCGCGCCGGGACCGCGGCTGCTTGCGATATCACGGTGATGGGTATTCGCGCCGAAGAGTCGGCCTGGTTCGACATTGCGTATCTTGGCAGCGGCGGCGCGTTCGGATTGCTCGACCCTGCCTGCCTCTCGATACCGCGCTCCGACAATGGCCGCAGTCTTGAAGCCACCCTGATCGAGCGCGGCTTCGATCCAGGGGCGATCCGGGAGCGGCGATCGCTCCTCGATCCAGCGCGGATCCGCGCCTATTTGGAGCTGCACATCGAGCAGGGTCCGACGCTCGCGGCGGAGCGGCTGCCCGCCGCGGTGGTGACCGGCATCAGAGGATGCAAACGATTTCGCAACGCCCGCTGCGTCGGCCAGTACGGTCATTCCGGTGCCGTCAATCGCCCGCATCGCCACGACGCGGTGGCCGCCACCGTGGCGCTGCTGCACCATATGGAGACGATTTGGCTGCAGCAGGAGCGGGCCGGCGCGGATCTCGTGATCACGTCGGGTGAGCTCTATACGGACCCTGTCATGCATGGGCCCAGCAAGATTGCCGGCGAAACGCATTTTGTCATCGACGTGCGCAGCGTGTCCGAAGACACGATGAATGTGGTCGCCGCCGAAGCCCGGCAGGCGGCGGCGCGCATCGGCGAGGCGTATCGGGTCACCTTCGACCTCGGCGCGACCAGCGACTCGCCGCCGGCCGTGATGGACAGCCGGCTGCGCGCCGCCCTGCGGAACCAGCTGGAACGACCGTTCGAAATGGCGAGCGGCGCCGGCCACGACGCGGCCGTATTTGCAAAGATGGGAATTCCCACGGGTATGATCTTCGTACGCAACGAATATGGCAGCCACAATCCGGATGAGGCAATGACCCTGGACGACTTCGGCGTCGCCACGCGTGCCTTGCTTGGGCTGCTGCTGAACTTTCCCCCGTCATGACATTGCTGGTCACCGGCGGGACGGGTTTCGTCATGAGTGTTCTCGGGCGGCATTGGTTGGACGCCTTCCCGGACGAGCGCCTGGTGGTGCTCGATGCCGCGGCGCCGGATGCGGCGGCGGTGCGCTACTTTGCTCCGGTGGCGGATCGGCTCGACGTCGTGGTGGCGGACGTGACCCGACCCGATACGTGGCGGGCTGCGCTCGGCCGCGCCCACATCACTCACATCGTCCACGGCGCCACGATAACGCCGTTGTCGCGCGGCACCATGCTCGAGGCCAAGCGCGAACCGGAAGCGGAAAATCCCGGACGCATCATCGACGTCAACGTCATGGGAACGGTGGCCGTGCTCGATTGGGCACGCACGCTGCCCGAGCTTCAGAGATTCATCTACGTGAGCTCGGGCGCGGTGTACAAGCATCACGGTCCGGATCGTCCCGGCGAGCCCTTGCCGGAAGACGGTTATGTCATGCCGCGGCGGCTGTACGGCATCTCGAAGCTGGCCTCCGAGCTCATCACGGAGCGTTACGGAGATCTTTTCGGCCTCTCGACCGCGTCGGTGCGCCCCTCGTCGGTATACGGGACCATGGACCGAATCACGTCGACCCGGAATTTCCGGCATGTTCCGAATCGAATCGCACACCTGGCCCTGGAAGGAGTAAAGCGCGTGCGGGTCAATACGCTCGCCGCGGTGGGCGACTATATTCATGTCGAGGACGTGGCGCGCGCAGTGGTCTCGCTGCTGCGTGCGCGGGCGCTGCGCTACGGCGCCTACAACGTCGCGGCCGGCACGACAGCGACGGTGGGCGACCTGGTGGGTTGGGCGGCGGAAAAGGTGCCGGGTTTCCAAGCCGAGATCACCGCGGCCGCCGATGCCGATATTGTGCAGGACGCTTCTTTGAGCGACGGCATGTGGGGCGCCTACGATATTTCGCGCATCAGTGCCGAAACCGGTTGGAAGCCTCGCCCCGTGCGCGAGGCGCTGCATGCCTACATGGACTGGATCGCCGCACATGAAACCCTCTGATCACTATCCGCGCGATCTGATCGGCTACGGCGCCCGGCCTCCGCATCCACGCTGGCCGCACGAGGCCCGCGTCGCCGTTTCCATCGTGCTCAATTATGAGGAGGGCGGCGAGCACTGCGTACTGCATGGCGACGCTCATTCGGAATCGGTGTTGACGGACATGGCCGCCGATCCTCTACGGAACGCGCGCAACCTCAACGTCGAATCGAATTTCGAATACGGCAGCCGCGTCGGATTCTGGGAGATCATGCGAATCCTGCGCGAACGCCGGGTGGACGCGACCATCTACGCCGTCGGAATGGCGCTGGAGCGCAATCCCGAAGCCGCCGCCGCGATGGTGGACAGCGGCTTCGAAGTCGCCTGCCACGGGCAGCGCTGGATCGACTATCAGTCCGTTGGCGAAGAGGTGGAACGCGCCGACATGCTGCGTAACATCGAGGTAATCACGCGCCTCATCGGCCAAAGACCGCTCGGCTGGTACACCGGCCGGCCCGGCCCCAACACGCGTCGGCTCGTGGTGGCGACCGGCGGCTTTTTGTACGACAGCGACGCATACAACGACGACCTGCCCTACTGGGTTCGAGTCGGCGGCCGGCCGCATCTCGTGATTCCTCATAGCTTCGATAACAACGACAGCCGCCTGCAGCGCGGCGGCGACTTCGCCACCGGCGACGATTTCTTCACCTATTGTCGCGATGCCTTCGACTGGCTATACCGATTGGGCAATGAAGGCCGGCCGCGCATGATGACCGTCAGCTTGCACGCTCGCATCATCGGGCGTCCAGGCCGCATCGGCGCATTGGTCCGCTTGCTCGATCACATGCAGCGCCATGAGGGCGTTTGGCTGTGCAAACGAGAAGCGATCGCACGGCATTGGACCCTGCATCATCCGGCCTAAACGGTGCGGATCATGCCGCCGTCCACCCGAATGATCCCTCCCGTCATATAAGACGCCCGCGGGCTGGCCAGAAAAGCGGCGACGGAAGCGAATTCGGCGGCGTCGCCGTAACGGCCGACGGGGATAACCGCCCGCGACTCTTGTTCTACCCGGCTCACGTCGATTCCTTCGCGCTTCGCGCGGCCTTGATCCAATTCGGCGACCCGGTCGGTGGCGATACGGCCGGGGGCGACGCAGTTGACGGTAATGCCGTCGCTCGCCACTTCGCCTGCCAGGGTCTTGGCCCAGCCCACCAGCGCCGCCCGCAGAGCGTTGGAAATGCCCAGATTGGGAATTGGCTGAATCACACCGGACGAAACGACCGCCAGAATCCGGCCGAATCCACGCTGGCGCATGCCGGGCAACGCCAGCCGTGTCAGCCGGATGGCGCAGAGAAACATGGCCTCGAATTGCCGGCTCCATACCGCATCCGGCGTGTCGGCGACGGGCCCCGGCGGCGGACCGCCGGTATTGAGCACGAGAATATCGGTTTGCTGCAGTAGTGGGCCCAGGCTCTCGATCGCCGATGCATCGGTGAGGTCGCAGGCGCGCGCGGCGATCGTTCCGCCCCCTGCGGGGGTTTCGGCCACGAGTGCGTTCAGCCGCTCGAGATTGCGCGCCACGGCCACGACCTCCGCGCCTTCCGCCGCCAGCGCCGAAGCGATCGCCCGGCCGAGTCCGCGCGAGGCACCCGTCACCAACGCGTGACGCTTCGTGAGTCCCAAGTCCATTGCGCGTGCCCTCGAGATGATACAAACTTGTTACCGACCTGTAACATCCTATCATACGCCTCAGTCGAGTCCCTCCATGCATCCCATGGCAATGTGGGCCAGAAATCGCTTTCACTACGCGTGGATCGCGATCGCAGTGACGTTCGTGATCATGCTGGTGACGGCGGGAATTCGCGCGACGCCGAGCGTCATGATGGTGCCGCTGGAGCGCAGCTTCGGCTGGTCGCGCACCACCATCTCCCTGGCGCTGGCGATCAATCTTGCGCTGTTCGGATTGATGGGACCGTTTGCGGCCGCAGCCATGCAGCGTTTTGGGATGCGCCGCACCGTGATCGGCGCGCTGGCAATCCTGGCCGGCGGCGTCGCGCTGTCCAGCAGAATGAACGCAGCCTGGCAGATGGTGCTGATCTGGGGCGTGCTCGTCGGAGGTGCGACCGGAGCGACTTCGATGACACTCGGCGCCGCGGTCGTGAACCGTTGGTTCACGCAACATCGTGGCCTGGCGATGGGCATTCTCACGGCGAGCTCGGCGACCGGACAATTGCTGTTTCTGCCCTTGATGGCGTGGGTGGTTGAGCATCAGGGCTGGCAGTCCATCGTGCTGTTGGTCGCGGCCTCGGCGACAATCGTGCTGCCCATCGTGGCGCTGCTGCTGCCGGAGCAACCCTCCTCCATCGGACTGCGCCGCTTCGGTGAAGCCGCCGATGCGCCTGCCGAATCCGCGCCACCCCATGCCAATCCCATCTCCATCGCCTTTGCCGCGTTGAGCAAGGCCGTCAAGCTCGGGGATTTCTGGCTGTTGTTTTTCACCTTCTTCATATGCGGTGCCAGCACCAACGGCTACATCGGCACGCACTTCATCGCGATGTGCGGCGACTACGGGCTATCGGAGGTTCGCGGCGCAGGCGTGCTCGCTGCGATGGGTGTGTGCGATTTGTTCGGCACGACGCTCTCAGGCTGGTTATCCGACCGCTTCAACAACCGCGTGCTGCTGTTTTGGTATTACGGACTGCGCGGACTGGCACTGATATTCCTGCCGTTCGCTTTTGGCTACCAATATTACGGCCTGCCGCTGTTCGGCCTGTTCTACGGACTGGATTGGGTCGCCACGGTGCCGCCCACCGTACGCATCACCACCGATGTGTTCGGCAGTAATGAAGCACCCGTGGTATTCGGGTGGGTAGTCGCCGGCCATCAACTGGGTGCCGCATTCGCCGCGCTGGGCGCAGGCATGCTGCGCAGCATGCTGGGCACTTACACCGTGGCGACGATGATCTCCGGCGGTCTTTGCCTGATCAGCGCATTGCTGATCTTACGGGTCAGGCCGGGTTTTGCGTCCGCCCTGGCAAGCGGCTAGGCAGAAGATAGAGCAACGCAATAGTACTTCAGGGGGAATGTGCTTTAATCTAAGGGGTCCGACAAATAGAACAGGGGATCACGATGCAGCCACACTCAAAGTTGTCTTACGCAATCGCGGCTATTCTGGGCGGCGGCGCCTTTGGGTCTGCGGTCGCGGCCAATTCGACGGAAGCGAGTTCGGCCAGTGATCAGATTCAAGAAATTACCGTGACCGCACAGCGGCGCACCGAAAACGTACAAAACGTACCGAT
>WNFL01213864.1_pt3 | contig 17441 bp, 20 predicted proteins | sample 5400361 | NCBI WGS metagenome assembly WNFL01 (sample SAMN13153351, study PRJNA577476) | soil metagenome | isolation source: 40 cm soil on Douglas fir-dominated hillslope | place: USA:California | collected 2013-09-17 | reverse complement strand
ACGCCGGCACCACCAGCACGTACTGGAAAGTCGTCGCCTGCACGATCGGCGCGAGGTCCTTCACCGGGTCGTACGGGACGCTGGCGTAGAGCGAGGGATTGACGACGATCGGTCCGCTCGCGACCAGCAGCAGCGTGTAGCCATCGGCCGGCGCCTTCGCCACCGCGTCGGTGCCGATCGAGCCGTTCGCGCCGGGCTTGTTGTCGACCACCACCGCGACTTTCAGGCTCTGAGCGAGCTTCTGCGCGATCGTGCGCGCGGTGATGTCGGCCGCGCCGCCCGCGGCATAGGGAACGATCACGCGGATGGGTTTGGACGGATACGGTTGCGCGAAAACACCGCAAGAGAACAACAGCAGAATCAAGAACCGCGAAATCATGCGACCCTGTTCTCCGCGATCGGCGGCTTGCCGTTCAGCACGTCGACGACCTGCTCGGCGACCTGCAGCGCGCTGCGGATCTGCGTCTCGACCGTGCCGCCCGCGGCATGCGGCGTGGCGACGACGTTCGGCAGCTCGAGCAGCCGGCTCGCCACCTTCGGCGATTCGACCTCCCACACATCGATGCCGGCGCCGAAGAGCTTGCCTCCCTTGAGGGCGTCGTAGAGCGCGGCCTCGTCGACGACGCCGCCACGACAGGCGTTGACGAGCACCGCCGTGGGCTTCATGCGTGCGAGCTCCTTGACGCCGATCATGTGGCGGGTCTCGTCGTTCAGGGGCACGTGCAGCGTGACGAGATCCGCGGCGCGCAGCAGATCGTCGAGATGCTCCACTTTTTCACCGGGAATTTTCTGTTTATACGGATCAAATCCCAGTACCTTGGCATTGAAAGCGCTTTGCCACTTCTGCGCCACCAGCGTGCCGATGTTGCCGACGCCGACCACGCCGACGGTCTTGCCGGTCATCTCCATGCCGAGGATCTCGGTGCGCACGATCTTCTCGCCGGCGCGCACGCGGCGGTCGAGCTCGGCGATGCGCCGCCCGGCGGCGAGGCCGAGGGCGAGCGCCATCTCGGCGACCGCTTCCTTGTTCACGCCCGGTGTGCGCAGCACCGGGATGCCGTGCTTCTTCGCCGCCGCGGTGTCGATGTTGTCGTAGCCCACGCCCTGCTTGCAGATGACCTTGACGTTTTTCGCGCGGGCGAGGTCCTCGGCGCGGATCGGCGTCATGCGCACCATCACGCCGTCGGCCTCCTCCGGCCAGCGCTTCACGCGCGGGTCGTCCCAGCGCACGATCTCGGCGTGCTTCGCCGCGTATTCGACGCCGGCGGGGTGGAAGGCATCGAGGATGAAAATCTTCACAGCAGAAACGGTACTCCGCTCCGCACGCAGATCTCTTTTATTTTTTGGGAAAGAGCATCAGGAATCGGAATGCCGTCCTTCAGCCGGCGTCGGCGAGACTCCCGCTCCGGATCGCCCGGGACTAGAACCGGCAAGGCAGGGTCCACCGGCTGCGTCGCGTGCAGGACGTCGATTACCACGTCGAGGTCATCCTCGAAGGCGCCGTCGGGCCGGAACGCCTTGGGATCGATCGCCATGAAGAAGTGGCCGAGGCGGTCGGGGTCGCCTGGCTTCTGGGTCCTGTTCCTGATCGGAGAAAAAGATGCGCCCGAGAGCGTGCCGCCCAGGATGTGCCCCATCAGCGCGAGGCCATAGCCCTTGTGGCTCGACATCTCCGCGGTGCCGCCGAGCGGCGTCTGCCCGCCGCCCTCGGCCTTGTCGTAGATGATCTTCAGCGCCCTCTTGGGATCGGTGACCGGCTGGCCGCGCTCGTCGAGCACCCAGCCGGGCGGCAGCTTCTTGCCGTTCAGGTCGTAGACCTTGATCTTGTTGTTGGCGACGCTGGAAGTCGCCATGTCGAGCAGGAAAGGCGCGTTGCGCTTCGCCGGCGCGGCGAAGGCGATCGGGTTGGTGCCGAGCACCGGCACCGCGGCTCGCGTCGGCACCACTGCGATCGCGCGCGTCGCGCTCGTCACCATGCCGAGCATGCCCGCCTTCGATGCCATCGCGGCGTAATAGCCGGCGGCGCCGAAGTGATGCGAGTTGATCACGGTCACTACGCCCACGCCCATCGCCTTCGCCTTGTCGATCGCGAGCTTCATTGCCATGACCGCGGCGGGATGGCCGAGCCCGGCGCCGGCGTCGATCATGCCGGTGACCGGCGTCTCGCGGATCACCTTCGGCCGCGCCTTGACGTTGAGCTTGCCCGCCGACTTGAACTTTTCGTAGTCCGCGACCATCTGCACGCCGTGCGAGTCGACGCCCGCGAGGTCGGTCTCGAGCATCACTTCGGCGGTGGTCTGCACCAGATCGGGTTCCATGCCCCAGGACGCGAGAAGCGAGACGATCTGTTCGCGCACCTTTTCCGCCGCGACGTTCATTCGCCGCGGATGCCCGCAGCCTTGATGATCTCGGCCCACTGCTGGGATTCGGCGCGCATCGCGTCGCCGAACTCCTCGGGCGTGTTGCCGACCACGTCGGCGCCGAGATCGCCGATGCGTTTCTTGATTTCCGGCTCGTCGAGAACCTTCTTCACATCGAGGAATACTTTCTGCACGACATCCTTCGGCGTCGCCGCGGGCGCGAGAAGCCCGAACCAGTTGGTGAGCGCGTAGCCTGGCAGCGTCTCGCCGACCGTCGGCACCTCCGGCAGGAGCGCGGTGCGCTTCGGGCCGAGCACCGCGAGCGCCTTCAGCCGCCCCGCCTTGATGTGCGGATAGGACTGCACCAGGCTGTCCATGGTCAGCATCACCTGCCCGCCGATCAGGTCGTTGATGCTCGGGCCGCTGCCCTTGTACGGCACGTGGATGAGATCGACGCCGGCCTTGCGCTTGAAGAGCTCCATCGCCAGGTGCGGCGCGCCGCCGGGGCCCGAGGAGCTGTAGGCGATCTCGCCCGGCTTCTTCTTCGCCAGGTCGATCAGCTCGCGCACGTTGCTCGCGGCGAGCGACGGGTTCGCCATCAGCACGAAATGCACGTCGACCACCTTGGTGATCGGCGCAAGCGCGCGCAGCGGATCGACCGCCATCTTCGTGTACAGGTGCTGGTTGGCGGTCATGTTGCCCATGGTCGCCATGAACAGCGTGTGCCCGTCGGCATCGGCCCTCGCCGCCGCCTCGGTGCCGATCGTGCCGCTCGCGCCGGCGCGGTTCTCGATCACCACCGGCTGGCCCCAGATCTCGGAGAGCCGAGCGCCCACGACCCGCGCGACGATGTCCGTGCCCCCGCCCGGCGGGAACGCGACAATGATTTTCACGGCTTTGGTCGGAAACGCCGCCGCCGCTGTGGCCCATAGAAACAGAAAAAGGATCGAAAGACGTTTCATGTATGAGAGTGCCGCGAACATCTATTCCGCCTTGATGCCCACGTCGCGCGCGATCTTGCTCCACTTGGCGAGCTCGCTGGAGATGAAGCGGCCGAACTCGGGCGGCGTCATGCGCACCGTCTCGGCGCCTTCGCCCTCCATCCTCTTGCCGGTCTCCTTCGACTGCAGCACGTCCGACACCGCGCCGTAGAGCCGCTCGACGATCGGCTGCGGCGTGCCCGCGGGCGCAAGCAGGCCCCACCAGTTCTGCGACTCGTAGCCGGGGACCGTCTCGGCGATCGTCGGCACGTCGGGAAGGAGCGCCGAGCGCTTGGTGCCGCTCGTGCCGAGCACCTTCAGCCGCCCGCTCTTGATGTGCGGCACGACCTGGATGAGCGAAGGCATGACGATCTGCGCCTGGCCGCCCATCACGTCCGCCATCGCCGGCCCGCCGCCCTTGTACGGCACGTGCACGACGTCGATGCCCGCCTGGCTCACGAACAGCGCGCAGGAGAGGTGCTGGAAGCTGCCGACGCCCGCCGAGGCATAGTTCAGCTTTCCCGGTTGCGCTTTGGCCAGCGCGATCAGCTCCTGCACGGTGTTCACCGGAACCGATGGATGCACGACGAGCGCCGAAGGCCCGCGCCCGACGATCGTGATCGGCGCGAACGACGCCTCCGGGTCATACGGCAGGGTCTTGTAGAGCGCCGGCCCGAACGCATAGGCGATGGAGATGAGGAGCAGCGTGTAGCCGTCGGGCGCCGCCTTCGCGACCATGTCGGTGCCGACCACGCCGCCCGCGCCGCCCTTGTTCTCGATCACCACCGACTGGCCGAGCTTCTCGCCGAGCTGCGTCGCCAGCATGCGCGCGACGATGTCGTTGCTGCCGCCCGGAGGAAACGGGACGATGAGCCGGATGGGTCTGTTGGGATACGTCTGCGCGCTCGAAACGGCGGTGAAGAGCGAAAGGACGAGAAAGAGAAAAATCTTCATTCGGCTTTGATCCTCTGCTCGCGGGCGAGCTTGGCGAACGCCTCGGCCTCGGACTTGATGTAGGCCGAGAACTCGGCGGGCGAAGGGCTCGCGACCAGCTCGATGCCGCGCTCGCCATAGCGCTTGTGGAACTCGGGATTCGAGACGGCGCGCGCGATCTCGCGATTCAGCCTTTGCAGCACGGCCGCCGGCGTGCCCTTGGGCGCGACGATGCCGTTCCAGGTGACATCCTCGTAGCCGGGCAGGCCCGACTCGTTCAGCGTCGGCACGTCCGGAAAGAGCGGCGAGCGCTGCAGCGTCGTCACGCCGAGCGCGCGCAGCTTGCCGCCGCGCACGTGGCCCGCCGAGGTGCTCACCTGGTCGAACATCATCGTCACCTGCCCGCCCATGACGTCGACGATCGCCTGCGCGTTGCCCTTGTACATGACGTGCAGCAGCTTCACGCCCGAGAGCCGCATGAAGAGCTCCCCGGCGACGTGGCCGGTCGAGCCGTTGCCCGAGCTCGCGTAGCTGATCTGGCCGGGCTTGGCCCTCGCGAGCGCGATCAGCTCCTGCACCGACCCCGCTGGTGTCGCGGGATTCACCACCAGGAACTGCGGGATGCGGCAGATGAGGCTCACGCCGGAGAAATCCGCCGCCGCGTCGTAGCCCGCGCTCGGCACGATCGCGGGAACGCGCGAGAAAGTCACCGAGACCGAGAGCAGCGTATAGCCGTCGGGCGGCGAGCCCTTGACGAACTGCGTGCCGACGATCGCGCTCTGGCCCGGGCGGTTCTCGACCACGATCTGCTGGCCGAGGCCTTTCGCGATCTCCTCCGCGAAGGCACGCGCGACGAGGTCCTGGTTGCCGCCCGGGACCAGCGGCACGATGAGCCGGATCGGCTTCGACGGGTAGCCCTGCCCCTGCACCGCAAAACCGATGCAGAGCGTGAAAAGCAGAAGGATTATTCTCGCCATGCCGCCTCCGTCAGAAATCTTCCGCATCACAAGTCTATGCTGCGGACCTGTCTTGCCTTCTCGGTGCAGGCGGCCATCAGGAAGCCGAGGTCGGTGCCGGTCGAGACGTAGCGCGCGCCCATCTTCACGTACTGCGCGACGAGGTCGGGGCGCGTCGAGAGCCCGCCGACGCCGACGTGCTTGCCGCGCTTCGCACAGGCGGCGATGGTGCGCGCGTAGGCGTCGCGGACTTTCGGATGGTCGAACTGCCCCGCGATGCCGAGGTCGGCCATCAGGTCGTTGGTGCCGATCATCACCATGTCGATGCCCTCGACGGCGACGATCTCGTCCATCGCCGCGAGCGACGCCGCCGATTCGAACTGCACCATCACCGTGGTCGCTTCGTTCAGCGCCGGCAGCGCCTCCGAGGCCGGGAAGCTGCGGAACTGGAGCTGCGGCAGCCCGCCCGACAGCCCGCGCGCGCCGAGCGGCGGGTACTTGGCGGCGTCGACCACCGCCTTCGCTTCCGCCGCCGAGCGCACGCCGGGGGCGATCACGCCGAGCGCGCCGCCGTCGAGCACGCGCGAGATGTACTCGGGCGTGTTCGCCGGCACTCGCACGAATGCCGGCACGCCCGCCTCGAGCGCCATGATGCAGAGCTGGCTCGTGGTCTCGAGGGAGAAGCTGGAGTGCTCGAGGTCGATGTAGAGCGTGTCGAAGCCCGCGCTCTTGGCGATGCGCACGATCTCGACGGTCGGCACCAGGCGCACCGTCATCGAGGCGACCACCTCGCCGCGCGCCAGCTTTTCCTTGACCGAATTCCGCAAAACGTCGCGCAGCAACGACATGGACACCCCTCGAAGCGACACTTTTTGGCCATTCTAGCGGCCGAAAGGGCATGGCACGCGCTTTGCAGCAGCGTGCAACTGCTCAACACGGGCCCAACCTTTCCCTTTCAGGAGATCATGCATGCGTAAGCTTTTGCCATTCGTTGTTTGCGGCCTCGCGGCCGTGTCCTACAGCGCCCTCGCGGCGGACGACAAGACCGAGATCGACGCGAACACCAAGATCCAGGGTGACGCGAAAGCCGGCAGCGCCAATCCCGGCGCGCGCGCGGGCGGCACCACCAGCACCGATGTCGGCACCGACGCCAAGGCCGGCGCAGGAGTCGCTGGCGCGGGCGCGGACGCCAAAGCCGGCGTCGGCGCGCGGGGCGACGTGACCGACGCTCCGAGCGTGAACACGCAAGACCGCGAGCAAGCCAAGGGCAAGGCGGCGGTGACGCCGAAGAAGGACGCCGCTGGCGCGGGCACGACGGCGAAGCCGGCGAAGAAGGAGCCGAGCGCGGGCGCAGGCAGCAGCTCGAGCACCACCGAGTCGACGACGACCAAGGAGTCGAACCTCCCGGCCCCGGCGGAAGCCCCTGCGCCGAAGAAGGCCGACTAACTTTTCACTTTCCGTTGGACAAAAAGGCGGGCTTCGGTCCGCCTTTTTTATTGCATCATGTACTGGTGAAGTTCCTCTTCACCCTTCTCCTCGCATTCGCCGCATCCCTCGCGCAGGCATTTCCCGACAAGCCGGTCCGCTTCGTCGTCGGCTTCACGCCCGGCGGGCCGAGCGACATCCTCGCGCGCGCGCTCGGGCAGAAGCTCGCCGAGCGCTGGGGGCAGCAGGTCGTGGTCGAGAATCGGCCAGGCGCCGGCGGCAACATCGCCGCGGAGGCCGTGGCGAAGAGCGCAGGCGATGGGCACACCTGGCTGCTCGGCAACAACAGCATCCTCGCCACCAACCAGAGCCTCTACGGCCGACTCGCCTACGATCCGGTGCACGACTTCGCGCCCGTCGCGCTGGTCGCGATCCAGCCCAATATCCTGGTCGTCAATCCGGGTCTGTCCGTTCATAGCGTTCAGGAATTGGTTTCCTTTGCAAAGAAAAATCCCGGGAAGCTCAACTACGCGTCCTCCGGCGCCGGCGCGGCGGCGCACCTTGCCGCCGAGCTCTTCAAGGCGAGCACCGGCGTCGAGATGGTGCACGTTCCCTACAAGGGCGCGCAGCCCGCGCTCACCGACGTGATCGCCGGCCAGGTGCAGCTCATGTTCGCCACCTCCGCGTCGGTCGTGCCCTACGTCACGGCAGGCCGGCTGCGTGCGCTCGCGGTGACCACGCTCTCGCGCTCGAGCCTGATGCCCGAGCTGCCGACGCTCGCCGAGTCGGGCGTACCGGGCTTCGAAGCCACCACTTGGCACGGCGTAGTGGTTCCCTCGGGGACGCCGGCGCAGCGCGTGGCGGATCTCAACCGCGACATCAATGCCGCGCTCGAGCGGCCCGACCTCAAGGGTCAGCTCGCGGCGCTCGGCGCCGAAGTGCGCACCGGCACGCCGCGCGAGTTCGGCGAGTTCATCGCCCACGAGATCCCGAAGTGGTCGAAGGTGGTGCGCGATTCCGGCGCGCGGGCGGAGTAGAATCGCCGCGAGAGGAGTCGTCAGCAGCAAGGGAGGTCGTCATGCTGTGGAAGCGCCGTCGACTGCTCGAAGCGGGCCTCGCCCTGCCCTTCCTGGCGGGCAAGGCATTCGCGCAGGTTCCCGACCGCAACCTCCTCTCGGTCGAGCGCAAGCCCGCCGCGGGCACCGCCGCCGGCGTTTCCGCGATGAAGGCGCCGCGCCGCGCGCTCGTGATCGGCAACGGCGCCTACGGCTTCGGCTCCCTCAAGAATCCGCCCAACGACGCCCGTGCCCTGGGCGAGCAGCTCAAGCGCACGGGCTTCGACGTGCACACCGCGGTCGACCTGCCGCGCAAGGCGATGCTGGAGGCAATCAGCGCTTATGCCGAATCGCTGACCCGGGACAAGGCGGTGGGCCTGTTCTACTTCGCCGGCCACGGCGTGCAGCTCGCCTGGCGCAACTACCTCCTGCCGACCGACGCGGTAATTGAGTCGCTCGGCGACATCCAGGCGCGCTGCGTCGACGTCAACGCCGTGATCGAGGGCATCGCGAAGGCGGCGAACCCGATGAACGTCGTCATCCTCGATGCTTGCCGCGAGAACCCGTTCGGCAAGGACGTGCGGCCGGAGCAGAAGGGCCTGTCGCAAGTCGATGCGCCAATCGGCACGCTGCTCGCGTACGCCACCTCGCCAGGCAACCTCGCGAGCGACGGCGACGGGGCCAACGGCCTCTACACCGAGCAGCTCTTGCGCGAGATGCAGGTGCCGGAAGCGAAGATCGAGGACGTGTTCAAGCGCGTGCGACTCGCCGTTCGCCTGCGCTCGCAGGGCCAGCAGATCCCGTGGGAGAGCACCTCGCTCGAGGACGACTTCTGGTTCATTCCGCCCAAAGACCTGAGGAAAGCCTCGGACCGCGAGGAGGAGCGCGCCTACCAGCAGCAAGCCGTGCTCTGGGAGAAGGTGAAGACGGCCACCGAGCCGGCGCCGCTCGAGGACTTCCTGCGCCGCTACCCGAGCGGGCCGTTCTCCGAGATCGCCCAGGCGCAGCTCGACCGCATCCTCAAGCTGCGCGGCGAGAACAAGATCGTCGCGGTGACCTCGGCGCAGAACCCGTACACGCTCGGCTCGGCGACGGCCAACCTGAACTACAAGGTCGGCGACCGCTACACGTACAACCTGCTGGACGCCTTCTCGAAAGTGGTCGACCAGACCGTGAGCCATGCCGTGACCGACATCAGCACGTCGGAGGTGATATACGACAACGGCAAGCTCACGACCGACTTCCTGGGCAACATCATCAAGCACTGGGATGGTCGCATCTTCTCGTCGAACCAGATGTATCCGGCCGAGTTCGTGGTAGGCAAGCGCTGGTCGACGCGCTTCCGCATCGAGCACCCGACGCGCGGCTACTTCGACCAGCGGACCGAATTCCGCATCACGCGGAAGGAGCGCATCACCGTTCCCGCCGGAACGTTCGACGCCTTCCGCGTCGATGGCAACGGCTTCCAGGTCAGCCCGCAGGGAATAATCGTCACCATCACACGCACGGCGTGGTTCGCGCCGGAGCGGGTGCGCCGTCCGGTCGCGACGCACCAGATAAACCGCCTCGGCACCTACGTCGGCCGCGCCGACCGCGAGGAGCTCGTCTCCTTCAGCGAGGCCTGAACCGCTCCAGCAGCTCCGCCGCCGGCGCGTAGCCGGCGGGTGCGGCCTTGACCAGCCAGTCGACCGCCTGGCGCTCGTCCTTCACCACCACGCCGCGGCCCTGCGCGTACATGAGACCGAGGTTGTATTGCGCGTAGGCCTCGCCTTGCAGGGCGGCGCGGCGGATCCACTGCACCGCCTCGAAGTCGTCCTGCGGCACGCCGCTGCCCTTGAGGTAGAGCACGCCGAGGTTCGACTGCGCGCCGGGAAGCCCCTGGTCGGCGGCGAGCCGATACCACTTCGCCGCCTCGGCATCGTCGGGCGCGCCGTTGGCGCCGCTCGCGTACATGAAGCCGACGTTGTTCTGCGCGACCGCGTCTCCCGAGTCGGCGGCCTTGCGGTACCAGGCGAGCGCCTGCGCGCCGTCGGCGCGAATGCCGCGGCCGTCCTTGTATATGTTGCCGAGGCTCACCTGCGCACGCACATGTCCCTGCTCCGCCGCCTTGCGCATCCACGCGATCGCTTGCGCGTCGTCGCGAGCCGCGGCTAGGCCGTCGGAATACAGCAGCGCGAGCCGGTATTGCGCTTCCGCGTCGCCGCGCTCCGCGAGCGGCCGCACCTCGGCCATCGCCGCCTTGTAGTCGCCGCGCGTCATCGCCGCCCAGTAGGGCTTCAATTGCTCTTGCCCGTAGACCGCCGGGGTGAGAAAAAAGAACACGCAGAGGAAAAAAATCCTCATCGCTTCACCTCGAGCACGTCGAAGCCCTCGAAGCGATCGACGATGTAGACCAGGCCGCGGCTGTCGACCTCGACGTCGTTGGTCTGCGGCGCGGCCCTGCCCGGCGCCGGCTCCGGTATGAACCAGCCGACCTCCTGCGGCGCGGACGGATCGGCGACGTCGACGATGCGCAGGCCGCCGGCAAACCAGGCGCAGTACACGCGCGTGTCGCCTTCGGGCATGTGCTCCTGGAACTGGTGCGCGCCGAAGCGTCCCGGCGTGGCGCGGGCCCAAGGCGAATCGAGCTCACTGACTTCAAACAAGGACAAAGGCTTGATCGAAGAAAGATCGGTGACGTCAAGCACCCACAGACATCCGTGCGGGCGCCCTTTGCGCCGCTCGAGCTCCTGCGCGTCGTGCGCGTGGTCCTCCTCGTCGATCGCCACCGCGATGCGCCGGCCGTCGATCGTGCGCGGCAGCGGCATGAAGGTATGCGTCGGCTCGGGGTACGGTGGATGGTAGTTGTACTCGCCGATCGTGCGCGGCTTGCGGATGTCGGCGATGTCGATCACGCGCACGCCGGCGTGCCAGCAACCCGCCCACAGCTCGTCGCCGAAGCGAAGCGCGTGGTGCAGGCGGTTGCGCCGGCCGCGCCAGGTCGGCGTCTCGCCGCCGGCGGTGAATTGTCCAGGCAGCCACCAGCGCGACACTTCCTCGGGGCGCGCCGGATCGCGCAGGTCGTAGATGACCAGGATGTTGCCGACGTAGCCGGGCATCTCGGTGGAGAGGTAGGCATAGCGGCTGTCCATGTCGAAGCGGTGCACGCCGCGCCCGTGCGTGCGGTGATGCGCGATCAGCTTCGGCTGGTCGCGCCTGGAAACGTCGTACAGCTTGAACCCGCCGTGGTCGTACGAGACTTCCTTTTCCGCCCCGTTCTCCGCCTTGCGGCCGAGCGGGCCGAGGTTCTGCTCGACGTTGACGATCATGAGATCGCCGACTACGCGCGCCTTGTGGCTGTGGGAATGGGGCTCGTCGACGAAGATCTGCGAGACCAGGCGGGGATTCGCCGGCTCGGAGACATCGAGGATGGACGTGCCCAGCCGCTCGCGGTTGGTGATGTGCCCGACGTACGCGTAGCTTCCGACGACGCTCACCTGCCCCGCGCCGGGCAGCGCGAGATGCGACAGGCGTTTGACGTTGTGCGCGATGCTACTCGTCCCGGCGCTCGCCCTTGGGCTTGACGGAGCCATTTCCCGAGATGGCCTCGACCAGCTGCCACATGGTCTGGTCGGCCCAGAACTCCGGGTCCGCCTCGATGCGCTTGTCGCCTTCGGCGCGCACCTCGGGCTTGATCCGCTGGCGCTCGCAGAAGCCGTGCCAGAACTGTTTGATCTCCTCGACGCTCATCGGAATCATGCGGAAGATTTTACAAAAAAAACGGGCCCTCTTTGGGCCCGTTTTCGATGCTGGCGGAAAGCTTACTTCTGCTTCGTGCCGCCCGCGGCGGAGCTCTTCGAGTCGGTGCTCTTGCTGACCTTCTCCGCGCTGGTGTGCGTGTCGATCTTCGCCATGATGCGGAAGTACTCCACGCGCGAGAGCTTGCCGTCCTTGTTCTTGTCGGCTTCCGCCCAGCGCTTGACGAGGTCCGGATTGCCGGCCGCCTCGGACCTGGTCAGGTAGCCGTCGTGGTTCTTGTCGAGCACGCGGAACGACGTGTCGTTGTTGAGCGCGCCGCCATGCTGCTCCTGCTGCTTCACCTTGCCCTCGACCTTGTCCTCGGACTTCTTGACGGCGTTTTCGGCGTAGGCAGTGCCCAGCGCCAGGGCCAGCGCCGCGCCGGCCAGTACGAGCTTCTTCATGTGCAACCTCCGTTTGTGTGCATACCCATGGGCCCTTCATGCTGCAAGGTGCATGCCCAGCACGGAAGTTCCTTCGGACTACGGCTCTTTTTTCGGCTTGCCTGCCTCGTCGACCCGCGTGGTGGTGCCGGGGCCGATACCCATGATCTGGACGATGACCTCCTCGTCCTTGGCGCCGTCGTAGTGGATCTGGTTGGCGTGGTGCACCACGGTCGTTCCGGCCGGCAGCGGCGTGGTCGTCGCCGCATCGAACTTCGGCCCGGAGCCCACCCACCAGGTGCCCTTGATCACCGTGATGTAGCGCGTCTCGGGATGGAAATGCGGCGGGCTGAAGGTGCCGGGCGAGAAGCGGTTGCGCACCACGTACATCTGGCCGGGGACGCGCGGGTCGCCCTGCAGCACCGCGTTTGCCGCTCCGGGAACGAGCGGGCTCGGCACGAACTTCACCTCGCCTTCGCGCACGATCTTCATCACCTCGGCGGGCGGATCGGCAAGCACAAACCCGGGAAGAAACGAAAGGCCGAGCAGGATTTTCTTCACGCCGCCTCCATGCCGTGTTTTTTGAGCACCGATTTCGCGGCGGCGATGGACTCGAGCCACGCCTTTGCCGCGCCCGCTTCCTTCGACGCCGAATGCACGCCGCCGGAAAAGGTCGTCACCGTCTGGATGTCCGCGGGCAGCGGCCCGACGATGTCGATGCCCGGGATCGGCAGCAGCTCGCTCATCTGCTGAAAGCCGAGCTCGGCCTCGCCGCGCGCCACCAACGGGCCGACCGCGGTGCCCGGCGGCGTCTGCGTGATGCGCGCCTTCAGCTCCTCGGCGATGCCCCACTTCTCGAAGAGCTGCGAGAGGTAGACGCCGCTCGGCCCGCTCGAGTACGCGATCGACTTGGCCGCGCGCAACCCGCGCTTCACCGCCTCGCCCGAGGAGAGGTCGGGGTGCTTCGCGCCCTTGCGCACCGCGACCGCGACGCCCGACTTCGCGAGCGGAACGATGCTCGCGATGTTGCCGGCGGATTTCAGCTCGGCGAGCAGCGCCGCGGAGCCGATCACGACGTCGGCGCTCTCGCCGCTCTGCATGCGCTTCCTGATATCGACCATGCCGAGCCAGCTGGTGTCGAGCTTCTTGCCGCTTTTCGCCTCGAATGCCGGCGCGAGCTCGAGGTACGCCTCCTTGATCGCGAGCGAGGACAGGACTTTCATGCGCGAGCGCCTATTGGGATAAAGGATCAGGCCGCAGCTGGATATGCACCGCGCGCGGCTTCGAGCCCTTGCCGCCTTCCATCAGCCACGGCGTGCGATCGCCGCTCGTGCTCCACAGGCCGCGGCCTTTCCAGCCGGCGTTCGCATCGTCGATGCGCCCGTCGAAGCCCTTGGCGTAGAAGCCCATCGGGTACGGAATGCGGATCATCACCATCTTGCCGTCCTTCAGCGCGACGAAGCCGTCGTTCAGGTTCGCGGTCGACATCGGGACGTTCTCGCCAAGCCCGAAGGTGTTGTGCTGGTCGACCCAGGTGTAGTAGCTCGCCTCGGCGCTCGTCTTCTCGCCGTCGAAGCCGGGGCCCGGATAGCGGTAGAAGGCCCAGCCTTCGGGGCAATGGTTGCCGGTGGCGTTCGGCCCGTTGAGCGGCGCCTTGCACTTGCGCCGGTCGAAGCTCACCAGGCTGCCGTTCGAGGCCGAGCCCCAGGCGACGCCGTTCTTGTCGATGTCGCCGCCGCGGATGCCGTAGCCCTCGGGCGGCAGGTGGTAGACCTCGGAGAGGCCGGTCTTGGGATCGAAGCGCAGGAATCCCGGCGAACCACCGAACACGCCCACCGTGTACCAGACCGAGCCGTCGCTGGGATGCGGCATCACCGCGTAGGGGCCCGAGCTCGGCAGATAGCGCTTGTCCTTCGCCGGATCGATCGGCTGGTTCGGCTCGACGTACTCATCGCGCTTGCCGTTGCCGTTGGTGTCGAGCACGAAGGGCGACCAGCCCTGCGCTTTCGCCGCGTCGCCGGTCTGATCGAAAACGCGCGTGTTGACCCAGCCGGCGACCGGTCCGGTGCCGGAGAGCCACAGCGTGTCGTCGGCGTCGTAGCCGAACTGCGGATGGTGCGTGCCGAAGCAGGTGTCGACGAATTTGTACTGCATCGTCTTCGGGTCGAGCACCGCCGCCTGGCGGCTGCTCTGGTCGAGCGGAAAAACCTTGGCCGAAGGATGATCGGACCCCTTGCGGCAGAACGCGGGGTTGTCGCGGCCGCGCACGGTGGCGGTGAGCCACACGCGGCCCTTCCTGTCGAACATCGCGTTGTGGTTGTTGGCGCGCGTGTCCCAGATCTGCTCCTCGCCCCAGTACGCCGAGGGCTGCATCGGCTTCAGCGCCGCGGCGTGGCCGGGCCCGAGCGACTCGGGCATCTCCGGATTCGCCACCGGCATCCTGAAGAACGAGACCTGGTTGGTCTTCGGATCGAGGATCGGCATGTTGTCGGTCGAGTACTCCGGCGAGCCGAAGAGCGGCCCGTAGGCGTTGACCGTGGGATTGCGCCGGTCGGAGGCGACGAGGTCGTGGAGGTAGTGCTTCTCGGTGCTCCACTCCCAGGAACTGATGACGATGTTGCGCTCCACGCCCTGCGGACGCGGCGGCTTGCTCTTGGGCAGCTCGCCCTTGGCGATGCGGTCGGTCCAGTCGCCGAAGTAGGCATAAGGCACGCCGGCCCACTGGCCCGCAATCCGGTTGGTCATCGACTCGCCAGACTGCCCGGACTGGATACGGCGCACCCAGGCGTCGCGGCCGTGGCCGAATTGCGACGGGATGGTGCGCGTCGATTGCTGGCCGAGCTGGTGGCAGCCGACGCAGTCGACGTTGTTCATGGTGCGCAGCCAGTCGTTGCGCGTCATCTTCTCGGGGATGGCGCTCTTGCCGCCGAACTCGCTCGCCGGCGGGATCTTCAGCAGGCTGTACCAGTAAATGGCGGGGTAGAAGTGCGCGGCCGCGGCTTCGTTCGGCGCCGGGACCGCCTTGTGATTCAGGCTCTGGCCCGGCTTCGCGCGCTGCTTGGAGGAATCCACCAGCCCGTAGCCGCGCACCCAGACCTCGTAGTTCGCCGCCGGCAGATCCGGGATCACGTAGCGGCCCTGCTCATCGGTGACGACGATGCGCGCGAACTTGGTGGGCAGCTCGGTGGTTTCGGCGATCACCCACACGCCCGCCTCCGGCCCCTTGGCGCCGCTGACGACGCCGCCGATCGACTTCGGGCCTACGTTTTGAGCGAAAGAAAATGCTGAAGCGAGCGCGGCGAGCAGCGCGAGTACCAGTCTCATTTGGCCTCCTCCGAGGACTTGCGGGGAGGAGGATGCGCCTAACCGCGGCGAACGGGCAACCCCCGTTCTGCTTTTAGGCCGGCGTCCTGCCTTTGCGCGCTGCGGCGAAGAGGTCGTAATCGCGCAGGCTCTGCGTGATCTCGAGCTTCTTCTTCTCGGTGATGTCCTTGCCGGTGATGAACATCGACTGCTCGCCGACAACGCGGCGGCGGTCCCAGAGGAAAGCGCGGTAGCTGCCGTCCTTGCAGCGCAGCGCGAGCTCGATCGGGCCCGGCTCTTTCTCGAGGATCCTGGGGTTGAGGAGCTTCAGGACGATGGCGCGGTCGCCATCGTCGGCGAACTTGGCGAGCGGCCGGCCCACCATCTCGTCGGGGCGGTAGCCGAGCGCCTTTTCCCACGCGACGTTGACCACTTTCAGGACGCCGGCAAGGTCGACCATGCCGAGAAGGAACGGCGAGTCGTTGAACGCTTGGCCTTGCTGTCTGCGGTCAATCGGTTCCACTAGGCGGGATTGTGCCCGCCCGGGGCCTCCAGGACAACCTCAGGACAGCCGGATAAGCCGTTGTTGGGGTATGGGGAAACCCCTACGGGCGGGGTTGCTCCCGCTCCCCGACCTCCAGCGGCACCTCGGCCTCGTCGAAATCGTCGATTTCCTCGCCCTCGAAATCGTCGTCGTCGTCGAACTCCTCGCCGTCGACCGGGTCGAGGATCGCATCGAGGTCGACCGCCTCGACGGGGTCATCGTCGCCATCGGCCGCCTGCACCGGACGGCCGTTCGCCGCCAGGAGCCCGAGACGGCGCTGATCGTCCTTCGTGATCGGGTAGAGCGGCGAGAGCCATTGCAGGTGCTCCACCACGTGGCCGAAGCGGTCCGGGTGCCTGCACGAGCCGGCCGCGGCATCGACGAACCAGGTGCCGCTCTGGCTGCGCGCGCTGCGCTCGGGAATCAGGGAAATCATTCTGGAGACTGTCGCCGCGTTCATTGCGCCTCCTCGTTGAAACTTGTCGAGGCGAGCGTAGCGGCCGGCGCGCCGCTTTCCTAGCGTCGAATGCCGCGCAGTTTTGGAATCGAAAACCTACGCGCTGTCGCCGGAAAACGGCGGCGTCGTCAGTGCTGTCCGGTCACTTCGCCTGCATCGCGTCGCCGCCCTCCTTCTTCTTCTGTTTCGCCTGCTTCCGCGCCTTGCGCTCGGCGGCCTTCTGCTCGCGCTCGGCTCTACGCTTCGCATTCTTCTCCGCGGCCTCGGCCTTCTCGTCGGCCGACTTCACGGCTTGCGCGTACGTCGGCGCCGGCGCGGTCGCGAAGCCGAGCGCGAGCGTCACTGCGAACAATGCTGCAATGGCTGTTTTCATGGTCAGTCCTATCGGGGGTGAGGGGGCCCTAGTTCGTAGCAAAAGCGCGGCCCGCTAGCTACCTCGACTAGTCGATCCTCGCGCCCGCGGCCTTGACGATGCGCTCCATGCGCGAGAAGTCGTCCTGCAGCAGCTGGCTGAAGGCCTCGGGGGTCATGGCGCGGGGCTCGACGCCCTGCTTCGCCAGCCTCTCGAGCACCGTGGCGTCCTTGAGGAGCGTCCCCATGGCGGCGTTGATCTGCTCCACCGTGGCCTTCGGCATCCCCGCCGGGCCGAGGATGCCGATCCACGAATCGAACGCATAGCCGTCGAGTCCGCTCTCGGCGATGGTCGGCAGCTCCGGCGCAAAACGCGAGCGCTTCGCACCGCTTACGCCCAGCATGCGCACCCGCGCGTCCTTGGCGAAGGGCAGCGCGCCGATGGTCGAGGCCATCACGGCATGCGCGCGCCCGGTGAGCACCTCCTGCACCGCCTCGTTGGTCGCCTTGAACGGGATATGCACCATGGCGATGCCGGCCAGGCTCGCGAAGTAGGCCATGGAGAGATGCGTTGCCGAGCCGTTGCCGGCCGACGCGTAATTGAGCTTCCCCGGGTTTTCTTTTGCATACTTCAAAAACTCGACCACGCTTTTTGCGGGCAGATCGCCATTGACCATCAGCACGTAGTCGACGTTGCCGATGTGCGCGATCGCCGTGAAGTCGCGGATCGGGTGATAGGGGAGCTTCGCGTACACGTGGCCGGTGATCGTGTGGCTCGCCGCCGCGAGCAGCAGCGTCGTGCCGTCGGGCGTGCTTTTTGCGACCGAAGCGTTGCCGATCGTGCCGCCGGCGCCGGTGCGGTTCTCGACGATCACCGTACGCCCGAGCTGCGCGCCGAGCTCGTTGCCCAGCGACCT
>WNFL01098186.1_pt5 | contig 17442 bp, 20 predicted proteins | sample 5400361 | NCBI WGS metagenome assembly WNFL01 (sample SAMN13153351, study PRJNA577476) | soil metagenome | isolation source: 40 cm soil on Douglas fir-dominated hillslope | place: USA:California | collected 2013-09-17 | reverse complement strand
TGGCGCTCGACGCCAAGCTCAACTTCGACGACAACGCGCTCTACCGCCACAAGGACGTGGTCGCGCTCCGCGACGTCAACGAGGAGACGCCGCTCGACGTGGAGGCCTCGAAGTACAACCTCAACTACATCAAGCTCGACGGCAACGTCGCCTGCATGGTGAACGGGGCGGGCCTCGCGATGGCCACCATGGACATCGTGAAGCTGGCGGGCGGGGAGCCCGCCAACTTCCTCGACGTGGGCGGCGGCGCCTCGCCCGAGCAGATCGAGAACGCCTTCCGCATCCTCTCCTCCGACCCGAGCGTGAAGGCGGTGTTCATCAACGTCTTCGGAGGGATCCTCCGGGTGGACCGGCTCGCGGAGGGGATTATTTCAGCGGTTAAGAAGTTAGGTTTGACGTTGCCGGTGGTGCTGCGGGCCGAGGGCACCAACGTGGAGCAGGGCAAGAAGATGCTGGCCGAATCGGGCCTGGCCCTCGTGATGGTCGACGACATGGGGGAGGGAGCGAAGAAAGTGGTCGCGCTCGCCCGGGGCCCCCGCGCATGAGCATCCTGGTCGACAAGAACACGCGCGTGCTGGTGCAGGGCATCACCGGCAAGGAGGGCGCCTTCCACGCCGCGCGGTGCAAGGAGTACGGCACCCAGGTGGTGGGCGGCGTGACGCCGGGCAAGGGCGGGACGACCCACGAGGGCTTCGCGGTCTGGAACACGGTGGAGGAGGCGGTGAAGGCCACCGGCGCCGACTGCGCGCTGATCTTCGTGCCGCCGCCCGCCGCGGCCGACGCGATCATGGAAGCCGCCGACGCGGGTATGCCGCTCGTGGTCTGCATCACCGAGGGCGTGCCCGTCGCGGACATGGTGCGGGTGAAGGCCTTCCTCGGCCGCACCTCGAGCCGTCTCATCGGCCCCAATTGCCCGGGCCTCATCACCCCGGGCCAGGCCAAGATCGGGATCATGCCGGGCCACATCCACAAGGTCGGCAACGTGGGCGTGGTCTCGCGCAGCGGCACGCTGACCTACGAGGTCGTCCACCAGCTCACCCAGCGCGGGCTCGGCCAGTCGTCCTGCGTGGGCGTCGGCGGCGACCCGGTCAACGGCACCAACTTCATCGACGTGCTCAAGCTCTTCCAGGCCGATCCGGACACGACCTCGATCATGATGATCGGCGAGATCGGCGGGACCGCCGAGGAAGAGGCCGCCGCGTTCATCAAGGCCCACGTCACCAAGCCCGTGGTGGGATTCATCTGCGGCCAGACCGCCCCGCCCGGCCGCCGCATGGGCCACGCCGGGGCGATCATCGCGGGGGGCAAGGGCACCGCCGCGGAGAAGATGGCCGCCATGGAAGCCGCCGGCATCACCACCGTCAAGAGCCCCGCCGACATGGGCGCCACCGTGGCGCGTGTGGTGGGCAAGAAAGGGTAAGGCTACTTCCGCGATGGCCGTCCAGCGCACCCTCACCATCATCAAGCCGGATGCCGTCGCCAAGGGCGTCTCGGGGCAGATCATCGCGCGCTTCGAGCAGGCGGGCCTCACGGTGCTCGCGGCCAAGCTGATCCATCTGAGCGCGGCCCAGGCCGGCGGCTTCTACATCGTGCACAAGGAGCGGCCGTTCTACGGAAGCCTCTGCGCGTTCATGACCCAGGGCCCGTGCATGCCGATCGTGCTCGAGGGCGAGAACGCGATCGCCCGCCTGCGCGAGCTGATGGGCGCGACCGACCCGGCCAAGGCCGCGGCGGGGACGATCCGCAAGGACTTCGCGGCCTCCATCGAGGCCAACGCGGTCCACGGCTCCGACTCGCCCGAGTCGGCCGCCTTCGAGATCCCTTACTTCTTCGGCGCGCTCGAGATCTTCCCCCGGTAGCCCGGAAGGCCGCGTGCACTTCCCGGCCCGCCTCGGGCGAAAGCAGCGCCTCCTCGCCGGGGTGGTCGGCATCGGGCTCGGCTTCGGCGGGCCCTTTCTCCTCTCGGTCGCGCTCGTCGCCAGCTCCGGCGACCCGAGCCTGCTCATCCTGCCGCTGCCCTTCCTGGGCGCGCTCTGGATGATCCAGGGTCTCGCGACGACCGGCTACACGCTCGAGGAGGGCGGCGTGCGCCTCGAGCGGCGCTGGGCGCGCAAGCTGATCCCCTACGAGCGCATCGCCGGGTGCGATCGCGAGCCGCGCCCGATCGGCGGGCTGCTCGCCGCCGGCGTCAACGGCCTCTTCGGCTCCCACGGGCCGCGGTGGAACCCGCGCACCGGCTGGCACTACCTCGCGATCACCAACACCGACGACCTGGTGTTCCTGCACACCCGCGGCGGGCTCGTCGTGCTCTCGCCGAGCCGGCCCGACGAGTTCGTCACCGCGCTCCACGCCGAGCTCCCCACCGGGCCCACGCCATGGCCGACCCGATCGTCGTGACCGCCGACGTCCGCGTGCCGGCCTCCGCGCTGACCGTGCACGCGGCGCGGGCCTCGGGGCCGGGCGGGCAGAACGTGAACAAGGTCTCGACCAAGATCGACCTGCGCGTGGACCTGCCCGCGATCGAGGGCTTGCCCGACGACGCGCGGGCGCGGCTCTCCCGGCTGGCGCAGAACCGGCTCGACGCGGACGGGCGCCTGGTCGTCGTCAGCCAGGTCACGCGCAACCAGGCGCGCAACCTGGAGGACGCGCGCGCCCGGGTGGCCGACCTGATCCGCGCCGCGCTCGTGGTGCCGCGCCGGCGCGTGAGGACGCGGCCGTCGGCGGGCGCGAAGGTCCGGCGCCTGGCCGGGAAGAAGCGCCGGGCGGACGTGAAGCGCTGGCGGGCGCGGCCGGGGGAGGGCGACTGAGCGCGCGCGGCGCTAGTGAATGCCGCCCGCCACGGCCAGGCTCACCACCAGCATCGTGAGCACGATCGCGGCGATCGTCGCGTAGCGGCGGTCCCCCGCGCGCAGGAAGGCCGGGACGGCCAGCGCGACCGCGATGATCGGCGTGGCCATCAGCGCGACCAGGCCGAGCGCGGTCAGCGCGAGGGGATCCATCGGTCGCCGCCTCAGCCCGTCGAGCACCTGTCGCAGCGACGTGAAGACCCCCGCGGGCGAGCCGAGCGGCGGCCGGCTCAGATGGACCGCGTGATGGTGAAAGCCTCCGTGGACCGCGTAGAACGCGCCTCCGACGAGGATCAGCGCCATGCCGATGAGCCCGCCGGCCAGGAGGGTGCGCGCGACGAGGCGCTCGACGGACGGTCCGGTCCCGGCGCTCATCGCAGGTGGATGCCCAGGCCGCGCAGGATCATCGAGAGCGCCAGGTACACCACGATGGGCAGAAACAGCTTGCGCACGGTGGTGTTGCGCATCCGCGCCATCAGCATGGTCCCGAGGTACGCGCCGGCCAGCACGCCGATCGCGACCGGCGCGGCGATCAGCACGTTGATGTCGCCGCGGCTCCAGTAGATGCCCGCGGTGGCCGCCGCGGTGAGGCCGATCATGAAGTTGCTGGTGGCGGTGGAGACCTTCATGGGCAGCCGCATGAGGTAGTCCATGGCGAGCACCTTGAACGCGCCGCTCCCGATGCCCAGCATGCCGGAGAGCACGCCCGCCCCGAACATGGCCACGAACCCCGGGGCCACCCGCTGGGCCCGGTAGGCCACCTCGCGCCCCAGCCGCAGGTCGTGGTAGCGGCCCTCCAGGTCGAAGCGGAGCGCGAACCGATCCTCGGAGAGGCGCTCGGGCAGCTCGTCGTGCAGCTGCCGGACGGTCGTGAACGCGGAGTAGGAGAGCGCCAGGCCCAGGATCAGCTCGAGCGCGCGGACCGGCACGACGCCGGCCAGGAGCGCGCCCACCAGCGCGCCGCTGATGGTGGCCAGGACCAGGAAGAGCCCGATGCGCAGGTTGCTGAGCCCGGTGCGCAGGTACGAGGCGGCCGCGCCGCTCGACGTGGCGATCACCGAGATGATGCTGGCCCCCATCGCGTAGTGGAGGTCGACCCCGTAGAAGATCGTGAGGATCGGGACCAGCAGGATGCCGCCGCCCAGGCCCAGGATGGAGCCCACCGCGCCGGCCCCGACCGACGTGAAGAGGACCGCGACCGAGAAGATGGTGAGGCTCACGGCCGGGCCGGGGACCGCTTGAAGACGCGGAAGAGGTAGATCAGCGACGGGAAGAGGACGAGCGCGCCGAGGCCGAGGACCCAGAGCGACAGGACGAGGGTGATGCGCGGCGCGGCGGCGGCCCGGATGGTGAGATCGGGCGGGATCAGGTACGGGTACTGGGCGAGCGCCCAGCCCCAGAGGATCAGGGAGACCTGGGCGGCCGCGGCCAGGCGGGCCAGGCGGAAGCGGCGGCTCCAGAGGGCCCAGATCGCGGCGACGGCGACCGCGCCCGTCGCCAGGTGCAGCGCCGGCCCCCACGGCGCGCCGGTCAGCCCGCGCCCCATCAACGGCGCGCCGAGCAGGGCCAGCCCCAGCGTGCCGAACGCGGCCACGAACACGGCCCCCGCGGCGCCCAGGGCGCGCCGGCGGAAGTCCTCCCGCAGCGCCGGCTCGCGCGCTTCCACCGTGAGGTACACCGCGGCCAGGAACGCGAAGAGGGCCAGGGTGAGCAGGCCGACGCCCACCCCGAAGGGTGTGAGCCAGGGCGCGATGTAGCTGTCGTAGAAGCCGGCGCGGCCGGGCGGCCGCAGGGTGCCGGCGGCCAGCGCGCTCACGCAGAGGCCGAGCATCACCGGCGTGGCCACGCTCGCGCTGGCGAAGACGCGGCCCCAGTACTGGCTCGTGCCGGCCGCGTCCTCGTGCTCCCCGTCGTGACCGTAGTGGCTGCGGAAGGTGAAGGCCGAGCCGCGCAGCACGATGCCGATCAGCATGAGCGAGAGCGGGACGTGCAATCCGATCGTGAGCCGCGCGAACGCGACCGGGAAGCACGTGAACAGGACCACGATCACGAGGATCAGCCAGACGTGGTTGGCCTCCCAGATCGGGCCGATGGCCTCCGCGATCAGCGCGCGCTGGTCCCGCTTGCGCGGGCCGGAGGCGAGCAGGTCCCAGACGCCGCCGCCGAAGTCCGCGCCGCCCAGCAGCACGTAGGCGGTGAGCGCCACCAGCGCGATGCCGGCTACCAGCTCGGCGGGGCCGATGCCGGTCATCACGCCGGGTCCTCGTCCGCGGCCTGCGGGCTCCGGAGCACCTGCTGGTAGAGGAGCCACGCCACCGCGACGCCGAGCGCGCAGTAGAGCGCGGTGAAGACGAGGAAGGGCACCACGAGCCCGGGCATGGGCGTGACCGCGTCCGCGGTGCGCATGAGGCCGTGGATGATCCACGGCTGGCGGCCGACCTCGGTGACGATCCAGCCCGCCTCGGTGCACATGAAGCCCATGGGCGCGGCCAGCACGAGGGCGCGCAGCAGCCAGCGGTGCCGCGTGAGGTCGCGCCGGCGCCACATCAGCCAGAGCGCGGCGGCGCTCACCAGGGCCAGATAGGAGCCGAGCCCTACCATCACCTGGAAGGCCACGTGCACGATGGCCACGGCCGGCCACTGCTCGCGCGGGAAGGCCAGGAGCCCCTTCACCTCCGCGTGCGGGTCCTTGAATGCCAGCAGGGACAGACCATAGGGGATCTGGATGGAATAGCGCGTCTCCCCGGCCGCCTCGTCGGGCCAGCCGCCGATCCGCAGCGGCGCCCCTCGCTCGGTCTTGAAGTGGCCCTCCATGGCGGCCAGCTTGACCGGCTGCCAGTGGGCCACGAACTTCGCGCTCAGATCGCCGGAGATGGGCTGGAGGAGGGCCGCGGGCGCGCCGATCAGCAGGGCCACCGAGAGCGCCCGGCGGTGGAAGGCGTTGCGCGGGTGGCGCAGCAGCGGCCAGGCGTGGATGCCCGCGACCACGAGCCCGGTGGAGGCGTAGGCGGCCAGCGTCATGTGGAGCACCTGCGGAAGCGCGGCGGGATTCAGCATGGCCGCGATGGGGTCGATGTCCACCGCGCGCCCGTCCACCCAGCGGATGCCGGTGGGGGCGTTCATCCACGCGTTGGCGATGACCACGAATACGCCCGAGAGCATGCCGCTCACCGCCACCGCCCAGCCCGCGGCCAGGTGGGCCCGCCGCGAGATCCGATCCCAGCCGTAGAGATAGACCCCGAGGAACACCGCCTCGGTGAAGAACGCGAAGCCCTCCAGCGAGAAGGGCATGCCGATGACCGGGCCCGCGTGCTCCATGAAGGTGGGCCAGAGCAGCCCCAGCTCGAAGCTCAGCACGGTGCCTGACACCGCCCCCACCGCGAAGAGGATCGCGGTGCCCTTGGCCCAGCGATGCGCAAGATCGAGATAGATGCGGTCGCCGGTGCGTTGCCACCGCCGCTCCGCCACCACCATGAGCACGGGCATGGCGATGCCCACCATCGCGAAGATGATGTGGAAGCCGAGCGACATGGCCATCTGTGAGCGGGCCGCGAGGAGATCGGTCATGGCGAGGTCCATGGTAGCCGGTGCTACCCCTCAGAGACCACCGTGACGAGACGGGTTCCCGGCACCGATGTTTCTCGCAAGATTCCGATGAGGCGCCCGGGACTGGTCACCCGGTAAGGGCACGCGTGCGTTTGTCCTGGCGCCGGTGCGTGCGACGATGACGATCATGGCATCAGGGGCCGGCCCGATCGTGCGCGTCCTCGTGGTCGGCGCCCTTGCGCTCCCGGTGGGAGTTGCGGCGGCGGCCGAGCGCGTATGCGCGAAGCCGACCGGTGCACTCCGCGCGACGAAGAGATCGTCGGGATGCTCACGGTGGCCTGGATCGTGCTGCTCGTTGGCATCGGAGTCGCCGGGTCATTCGGTCGCCGGTGGGGCGCTCGTCGCCGGAGGACCTGACGAAGTCCCGAAGGGCGGCGACCGAGTTTCCGGCCGCCACGAAGATCCGCGATAAGATCGATCGTGGCCCATGCGGGCCGGACAGGAGACGGACATTGCCCAACTCAAGAATCCTGCCGCTCACGACGTGCCTCGCGCTGATCCTGCTCGTCGCCGCCTGCGCCAGCCCGCCGGCACCCGCGCCGATCGTCAGGGTGCCGGAGAAGCTCCAGCCCGCCGCCAACGAGTCGCTGGCGACGATCGTCTCTGCGAGGGGCGTGCAGATCTACGAATGCCGCTCGCGAAAGCAGCCCGACGGAGGATTCGAATGGGCCTTCGCCGCTCCGGAGGCCGATCTGTTCGACGCGCGTGGAAGCCGGATCGGGCGGCACTATGCCGGCCCCCACTGGGAAGCGGTGGACGGCAGCAAGATCGTGGGTACCGTGAAGGAGCGCGCGGACGCGCCGCTGGCCGACGCCATCCCCTGGCTGCTGCTGACCGCGAAGTCCGTCGGGCCGGAGGGCTCGTTCAGCAAGGTCACGAGCATCCAGCGGGTGAATACCGTGGGGGGCGTCGTGCCCACGACGGGCTGCTCCGAGGCCACCGCCGGGACCGCGGCCCGCATCAGCTACACGGCGGACTACTACTTCTTCACGGCCAGGTAGGCACCTCGACGCCGCGGGGCAGTCAAGAGGGCGCGGATCCAGGCGGTGCTGCTAGAATCGGCCGCATGGCGGTGGCCATCGACGTTCCGGAGCGCTTCAACGCCGCGACCCACTTTCTCGATCGCCACCTCACCGAAGGCCGCAGCATGCGAATCGCCTTCCGTTTCGCCGGCCGCGACGTCACCTACGGCGAGATCGCCCTCCGCGCCAACCGCCTCGGCAACGCGCTCTCGACCCGCGATGTCCAGATCGAGCAGCGCGTGCTGCTCGCCCTGCCGGACCGCCCGGAGTTCGCCGAAGCCTTCTGGGGCGCGATGAAGATCGGCGCGGTGCCGGTGCCGGTCAGCGATGCGCTGCCCGCCGACGAGCTCGCCTTCCTCCTCCAGGACAGCCGCGCCCGCGCGGTGATCGCCTCCGAGACGGCGGCCGCCGAGATTCTGAAGATCCGGCCCCGGTGCCCGGCGCTGGAGAGCGTGATCGTGGTGGACGGGCGCCGGCGCGGTGCGCTCGAGTACGAGCGCCTGCTGGAGAAGGCCTCGCCCGAGCTGGCCCCCGCCGACACGAGCCGCGACGACGTGGCGCTCTGGCTCTACACCTCGGGCTCGACCGGGCGGCCCAAGGCGGCCGTGCATCTCCACCACGACCTGGTCCACGCGGCGGAGCTGGTGGGGCGGGGGATCTTCGGGATCGCGGCGGACGACGTGATCTTCTCGGCCTCCAAGCTGCACTTCGCGTTCGGCCTCGGCAACTCGCTCTACTTCCCGGCGCTGGCGGGAGCCACGTCCGTGCTGGTCCCGGAGCGGCTCGAGGCCGAGCGCATCTTCGAGCTGATCCAGGCCGAGCGGCCGACCGTGCTGTTCGCGGTGGCCACCGTGTATCGCCGGCTGCTGCAGGTGGACGGGGCGGAGCGGCGCTTCGATCTCTCCTCGCTGCGGCTCTGCGCGTCCTCCGGCGAGGCGCTGCCCGCGGCGATCTTCCACGCCTGGAAGTCGCGCTTCGGTCACGAGCTGCTGGACGTGGTCGGCTCGACCGAGGCGCTGCACGACTACATCGCCAACCGACCGGGCGAGGCGCGGCCGGGCTCGAGCGGGCGCGTGATTCCCGGCTACGAGGCGCGGCTGGTGGACGATCAGGACCGGCCGGTGGCGCCCGGCTTCGTGGGGCACCTCCTGATCAAGGGCGATTCCACCGCCGCGTACTACTGGAATCGCCACGAGCGCACGCGGACCACCATGCAGGGGGAGTGGCTGCGAACCGGCGACATGTTCTACCAGGACGGCGACGGTTACTTCTACTTCTGTGGCCGTGGCGACGACATGCTGAAGGTCGGCGGCATGTGGGTGTCGCCGGTCGAGATCGAGGCGTGCCTGGTCGAGCACCCCGCGGTGCTGGAAGCCGCGGTGATCGGGCGCGGGGACGCGGACGGGCTCACCAAGGCCCACGCCTTCTGCGTGCTGCAGGACGGCCAGGTCGGCAGCGACGCGCTGACCGCCGAGCTGCAGGCGCTGGTGCGCAAGCGCCTGGCCGGCTACAAGTCGCCCCGCTGGATCGACTTCGTGGCGGAGCTGCCCAAGACGACCACCGGCAAGATCCAACGGTTCGCCTTGCGGCGCCGCTAGGATGCGCGTCGTCGTCGAGCGCGTCTCCAAGACCTACTCGGACCGGCAAGGGCGCGACGTGGTGGCGCTGAGCCAGGTGGACTTCGCGGTCGAGCCCCAGGAGTTCGTGGCCCTCCTGGGGCCCTCGGGCTGCGGCAAGTCCACGCTGCTCAACATCATCGGGGGACTCCTGCCCGCTTCCTCGGGCCGCGTCTACTTCGAGGGCGAGCCGCGCGACGGGCGCCCGATGGCGGCCACCGTGTTCCAGGAGTTCGCGCTCTTTCCCTGGCGCACGGTGCGGGCCAACGTGGAGTTCGGTCTCGAGGAGCTGGGCGTCTCGGGCTTCGAGCGGGCCGAGCGCACGCGGCACTACCTCGACATGACCGGCCTGGCCGGCTTCGAGGGCAAGTACCCGCACCAGCTCTCGGGCGGCATGCGACAGCGCGTGGGCATCGCGCGGGCGCTCGCGGTGGAGCCGGCGGTGCTGCTGCTGGACGAGCCGTTCTCCGCCCTGGACGCGCAGACCCGCACGCTCATGATGGAGGAGCTGCTCGGGATCTGGGCCCGCACCCGGCAGTCCATCCTCTACGTCACGCACAATATCCAGGAGGCGGTATTCATGGCCGACCGGGTGATCGTGCTCTCGCGGCGGCCCGGGGAGGTGCTCGACACGGTGCCGATCCGCCTCGCCCGCCCGCGCGAGGAGCACCAGCAGGGCGATCCCGCCTTCATCCAGGCCAGCGACCGCATCTGGGGGCTGATCAAGTCGCAGGCCCAGGCCGCGCTGCTCGAGGGCGATGCGGTAGCGGAGCGCGGCTGATGGGGGTGGAGCGCGTCATCGTGGACGACCGCACCGCCTTTCTGCGGCGGCCGGATCACCGGACAGTGCGGGTCCTCGCGCTGGCGGGCCTGGTCGTGCTCTGGGAGCTCATCACGCGCACCGGCCTCGTGTCGTCGCTGTTCCTGCCGTCGCCGATCGGCGTGCTCGTGGAGGGCTGGGACATGGCGGTCTCCGGCCAGCTCCACGTGCACCTGCTCACCAGCCTCGAGCGCCTGGCCTGGGGCTTCGCGATCGGCGCGCTGGCCGGCATCAGCGTGGGCGTGGCGGTGGGCTTCTTCTCGCTGGCCGACGCGGTGGTGCAGCCGATCATCGCGGCCACGTTCCCGATCCCCAAGATCGCGTTGCTGCCGCTGCTGATCCTGTGGCTCGGCATCGGCGAGGCGTCCAAGGTGGCGGTGGTGGCGCTCGGCGTGTTCTTCCCGATGGCGATCAACACCTACTCGGGCGTTCGCCAGGCCGATCCGCTCCTGATCCGCGCCGCGGTGTCCTTCGGGGCGGGGCGGTGGAGCGTGATCCGCAAGGTGATCCTGCCGTCGGCGCTGCCGATGGTCTTCGCCGGCCTCCGGCTGGGGGCGGGCATCGCGCTGCTCCTCCTGGTGGCCGCGGAGCAGATCGCGGCCGACGCGGGCATCGGCTTCCTGATTCTCCAGTCCGGCAACCTGATGGAAACCACCAAGCTCATGGTCGGCATCGTCGTGCTCTCGCTGCTCGGGGTGCTCTCGCATTGGGCGCTGAGCGGGCTCGAGCGCGCGGTGATCCGCTGGCGTCACACCTGATCGGAGGCCTCACGATGCGACGACTCGTCCGGTTGTTCGGTGTCCTCGCGGCGATCGCGAGCGGCATCGCGCTGTCGCCCGGGGCGGAGGCGCAAGCGCCCGCGCCGCTCCCCGCGTCACTCAAGGTCGGCGTGCTCAAGCTCACCTCGTCGGCGCCCATCTTCGTGGGCGTCGAGAAGGGCTACTTCAAGGAGTTCGGCGTCGAGCCCGAGCTGGTCTACTTCCAGGCCGCGGCACCCATCGCCACCGCCCTGGCCGCGGGCCAGCTCGACGTGGGCGCCACCGGCCTCACCGCCGCGCTCTACAACATCGTGCTGGGCGGCGAGAAGCTGTGGATCGTGGCCGACAAGGGCCGCGAGTGGCCGGGGTACCCGCTGGTGGCCATCGTGGTGCAGAAGGAGCTGTGGGACAGCGGCGGGCTGCGGTCCATCCGGGATCTCAAGGGCAAGCGGATCGGCGTCACCCAGATCGGCTCCACCTTCCACTACCACATCGGCAACATCCTCGAGAAGGACGGGCTCACCCTGGCCGACGTGAAGATCGTGCCGCTCCAGGCCATGCCGGCCACCATGGAGGCGCTGAAGGGCAAGCAGGTGGACGCCATCCTGGTGCCGCAGCCCTTCCCGGGCGCCGCGGAGGCCCAGGGCTTCGGCAAGATCATGGCGTGGGCGGGGGATCTCTACCCCTGGCAGATCGCGACCATCTTCTACTCCGGCAAGTTCGCGACCGATCGCGCCCGCGCGGTGGCCTTCATGAAGGGCTACGTGAAGGCGTCGCGCCACTACCACGACGCCGCGCTCATCCAGAAGGACGGCCGGCTGGTGCCCGGGGCCGGGTACGAGGAGGTCGTGCAGATCACCGCCAAGTACACGGGGGCGCGGCCCGAGGTGATCCGGCTCGGGTTTCCGTTCCAGGACCGCAACGGCCGGCTGCTCGTGACCGACATCGAGCGGCAGATGGCCTGGTGGACGGCCGGCGGGTTCATGAAGAAGACGCTGCCGCTCCGGTCCATCGTGGACACGTCCTTCGTGGAGGAGGCGGTGAAGGCGCTCGATAGGTAAAATAAGTCAGCCAGGGCGCGGGTTTAGCTGCTATCATGCTCGCAACGTGAGCGTCCCGTTCGAGAAGGTCCTCATCGCGAATCGCGGCGAGATCGCCGTCCGGGTCATCCGGGCGTGCCGCGAGCTCGGCATCAAGACCGTCGCCGTCTTCTCCGAGGCCGATCGCGAGTCCCTCCACGTGCTGCTCGCGGACGAGGCGGTGCCGATCGGACCGCCGCCGGCCAGCGAGAGCTACCTCGTCATCGACAAGCTGATCTCCGCGGCCCGCGCGACCGGGGCCCAGGCGGTGCACCCGGGCTACGGCTTCCTGGCCGAGAACGCGACGTTCGCCCAGGCCTGCCTGGACGCCAAGCTGACCTTCATCGGGCCGCCGCCCGCCGCCATCCGCGCGATGGGCGACAAGATGGCCGCCCGCCGCGTGGCGATCAAGATGGGCGTGCCGGTGGTGCCCGGCACCGAGCAGCCGGTGTCGGACGACGCGGAGGCCGCGCGGGTGGCCGAGCGGGTGGGCTACCCGGTCATGCTGAAGGCGGCGATGGGCGGCGGCGGCAAGGGCATGCGCCTGGTGCGCGCGCCCGGCGAGCTGACGGGGGCCTTGCGCGCCGCGCGCTCGGAGGCGGGCGCCGCGTTCGGCGACGCCGCGGTCTACATCGAGCGCTACGTCGAGGAGCCGCGCCACATCGAGATCCAGGTGCTGGCCGATGCCCACGGCGGGGTGGTGTACCTGGGCGAGCGCGAGTGCTCGATCCAGCGGCGCCACCAGAAGCTGGTGGAGGAGAGCCCGTCGTCCTTCGTCACGCCGGAGATGCGGCGCCGGATGGGCGAGGCCGCGTGCCGGGTGGCCGCCGCGGTCGGCTACGTCAACGCGGGCACCGTGGAGTTCCTGGTGGACCGCGAGCGCAACTTCTACTTCCTCGAGATGAACACCCGCCTGCAGGTGGAGCACCCGGTGACCGAGCTGGTGACCGGGCGCGATCTGGTGCGCGACCAGCTCCGCATCGCGGCGGGGGAGAAGCTCGGCTTCGGCCAGGACGACGTGACGCTCGACGGATGGGCCATCGAGTGCCGCGTCAACGCGGAGGACCCGTTCGCCTCGTTCATCCCGTCGCCCGGCAAGGTGCTGGGGCTGCGGGCGCCCGGGGGGCCCTGGGTGCGCGACGACACCGGCGTCTACGCGGGCTACACGATCCCGCGCTTCTACGACACGCTGATGGCCAAGCTGATCGTCTGGGGCACCGACCGCGACGCGGCAATCGCGCGCATGAGCCGCGCGCTCGGCGAGTACACGGTGGCGGGCGTGCAGACCACGATCCCGATCCTCCAGCGCATCATCGCGCACCCGGACTTCGCGGCGGGCCGCCTCTCCACCGGTTTCATGGATCGCCTGCTCGCGGCCGACAAGCCGGAGGCGGCGGGCCGGCACCGCAAGATCGCCCTGATCGCGGCGGCGCTGACCGCCTACGAGCGGGCCGGTCGCCCGGGGCCCGCGGGCGGGTCGCCCGCCGCGACGCCCGGCGCCTGGCGGCAGGCGCTGCGCCCGGGCTGGAGGAGCCGGTGAAGTTCGAGGCGCAGGCCGGCGCGGAGACGATCCCGGTCGAGGTCGTGGGCGCCGACGGCCGCTTCACCGTCACCATGGGCGGTGAGCGCCTCGCGGTGGACGCGCGCGCGAACGGGGAGGGCATCTGGTCCATCCTGCTCGACGGCGCCTCCCACGTGGCCGACGTCACCGAGCAGGACGGCGTCTACCTGGTGGACGTGGAGGGCGAGCGGTACGCGATCCGGGTCGAGGAGGAGTCGCGCTACATCATCCGCACCCGGGGCGCCCAGGGCCAGGTGCTGGGCCAGGTGCTGAAGGCGCCCATGCCGGGCAAGGTGACGCTGATCGAGGTCGCGGTGGGCCAGGCGGTCGTCCCCGGCGACGGGCTCATCGTGCTGGAGGCCATGAAGATGGAGAACGAGTTCAAGGCGCAGGTGGCGGGAACCGTCAAGGAGATCCGGGTGGCGGCCGGCCAGGCGGTGAACCCCGGGGACGTCCTGCTGGTTGTCGAGTAGACATGGCACTCGCGATCGAGTTCAAGGGCGTCAACAAGTGGTTCGGCCAGCACCACGTTCTGGTGGACGTGGACCTGAGCGTGGACGCGGGCGAGGTCATCGTGGTCTGCGGCCCCTCCGGCTCCGGCAAGAGCACGCTCATCCGCTGCGTCAACCGCCTGGAGCCGATCCAGAGGGGCGACATCCTCGTGCACGGCCAGTCCATCGGCGGCTCCGGCGGGGTCAACCTGGTCAAGCTGCGCACCGAGGTGGGGATGGTGTTCCAGTCCTTCAACCTCTTCCCTCACATGACGGTGCTGCAGAACATCATGCTGGCGCCCCGCAAGGTGAAGGGGCTGCCCGCGGCCGAGGCGGAGAAGATCGCGCGCGTCCTGCTCGAGCGGGTGCGCATCCCGGATCGGGCCGACTACTACCCGGCCAATCTCTCGGGCGGCCAGCAGCAGCGGGTGGCCATCGCCCGGGCCCTCGCCATGCAGCCCCGCATCATGCTGTTCGACGAGCCCACCTCGGCGCTCGACCCCGAGATGATCAACGAGGTGCTGGACGTCATGACCGATCTGGCCAAGGAGGGCATGACCATGATGGTGGTGACCCACGAGATGGGCTTCGCCCGTCGCGTGGCGAGCCGCGTCGTGTTCATGGACTACGGACGGATCGTGGAGGTGCAGAAGCCGGAGGCCTTCTTCGCGGCCCCGCAGTCGGATCGCGCCAAGGACTTCCTGTCCAAGATCCTGTCGCACTGAGACTTCATTCAAGGAGGATGTGCATGCGGAGATTCATTGGAGTGGTGATGGTGCTGGCGCTGCTGGCGGCGTCGGTCACGTCGGCGGCGGCGCAGCAGAAGATGACCCTCGACAAGATCAGCGAGACGGGCACGCTGACGATCGGCACCCGGACCGGGTCGCCTCCGTTCGGGTACGTCAATGCCCGGAACGAGTGGGTGGGCTTCTCCATCGACCTGGTCGAGGAGCTGATCCGCCCCGCGGTCGAGAAGAAGGTCGGGAAGCCGGTCAAGGTCGAGAAGAAGGAGAGCACCCCGCCGACGCGGATCCCGCTCCTGTCCTCGGGCGCGGTCGACCTGGTCGCCGAGACGATGACCGATACGCGGACGCGGCGCGACAGCGTGGACTTCTCGATCACGTTCTTCGTCACCGGCGCCCAGTTCCTGGTGAAGAAGGGCAGCCCGATCAAGGGCATCAAGAACATCGACGGCAAGCGCGTCGCCGCCCAGCAGGGCTCGACGAACGCGCGCATCATCCGGGAGAAGGCGCCCAAGGCGATCCTGCGTGAGTTCCCGGATCAGCCGGCCGCCTTCCAGGCGCTGGTGCAGGGGCAGGTGGATGCCTACACGAACGATGGCATCCAGCTCGCCGGGCTCAAGGCCAAGTCACCCGACCCGGCGCAGTGGGAGATCGTCGGCGACTTCTACTCTTACGAGCCCTACGGTATGGCCTTGAGAAAAGGCGACGCGGATTTTCGCAATGTCGTCAACGGCGGGCTGATGGATGGCATCGAGTCCGGCAAGTTCTTCGAGATCTATGAGAAGTGGTTCGGGGTCAAGGGCGAGCTGCCGTACCCGATGGCGCCCCAGGCCCGCAGCTTCATGCTGCTCCAGGTCGTCCCCAAGTAGGCACGCTCCCGTCCTCCCTCTCCCCCGATTCGGGGGAGAGGGCAGGGTGAGGGGGTCGGAGGCTCCAGGCGCAGGGTGAACTACCAGTTCAAGTGGTCGGTGCTGTGGACCGGCGAGTCCGGCCAGTGGCTGCTGAGCGGCCTCATCATGACGCTCGAGCTGTCCATCGTCGCGTGGCTGATCGCGGTCGCGCTCGGGATCCTCTCCGGCTCGCTCCGCACCGTGCGCTTCTGGCCCCTGCGCGCGGCGGCCACCTTCTACGTGGAGTTCTTCCGCAACGTCCCGCTGCTGGTCTGGATGTTCTTCTGGTACTTCGCGGTCCCGCCGCTGCTCCCCGACGCCGTCCAGCAGTGGCTCTTCGCCAACGGGCTCGAGTTCTGGGCCGCGGTGTGCGCGCTCGGCGTCTACAGCGGGGCGCGCTTCTCCGAGGTCCTCCGCTCGGGCATCCAGTCGATCCCGCGCACCCAGCTCGAGGCGTCGGTGGCCTCCGGGCTCACCACCTTCCAGGCCTACCGCTACGTGATCCTGCCGGTGGCGCTGCGGCTCATCATTCCGCCGGGCACCAACGAGTCGTTGAACCTGCTCAAGAACTCGTCGGTCGCGCTCACCATCAGCGTGGCCGAGCTCACGTTCCAGACCCGCCAGATCGAGACCTACACCGCGAAGGCGATCGAGGCGCTCACCGCGGGCACGCTCATCTACCTGGTCCTATGCGTCTCCCTCGCCTCGATCATGTCGTGGGTGGAGCGGCGCACCGCGATCCCCGGCCTCATCGTGGGCGGGCGGCAACCGCGCTAGCCATGCTCGATCTCGACGTCATCTGGCGGAACCTGCCGTTCCTGATGCTCCAGGGGTTCCTGGGCATCGGCAACTTCGTGGGCGGCACCCTGCGCCTGGCCATCCCGTCCATCATCCTGGGGTTCCTCCTCGGGATCTTCATCGGCATCGCCCGCCTGGCTCCGCAGTGGTGGATCCGCGTGCCGGCCACGGTGTACGTGGAGTTCTTCCGGGGCGTCCCGCTGGTCATGGTGATCTTCTGGATGTGGTTCATCATGCCGATCGTGCTCAAGACGTCGATCCCCGAGTTCGGGGTCGCGCTGACCGCGTTCGTGGTCTTCGAGGCGGCCTACCTGGGGGAGATCGTGCGCGCGGGCATCCAGTCGGTGGCCCGCGGGCAGGTTGAGGCGGGCACCGCGCTCGGGCTCAGCGGGTCGCAGGGGATGCGCTATGTGATCCTGCCCCAGGCGCTCAAGAACATGATCCCGTCGCTGGTCACCCAGTTCATCGTGCTCTTCAAGGACACCTCGCTCGCCTCCATCATCGGCTTCATGGACCTGACCAAGGCGGCCCAGGTCGTGAACAACCGCGAGATCCGCCCGTTCCCAATTTATCTCTTCATCGCGGGGGTCTACTGGATCTGCACCTACTCCATGTCCCGCTACGCGCGCTACCTGGAGAAGAGGATCGGTCCTGCCTGAAGTCGTCCTGCCCACCGGTGTCCGCCTGCACTGGCGGGAGGCCGGACTCGGCGCGGGCCCGTCCGCTTCCACTCCAGTCATCGTGTGGATCCACGGCGGCTCGGTGGAAGACTCCTCGGTGATGGTGGCGGATCTCGAGCCCTTCTTCGGCCGCGTGCGCGCGCTCTTCCCGGACACGCGCGGCCACGGGCTCTCCTCGCGCTTCGAGCGGGTCGAGGACTACACCTACGCGCGCAAGGCCGAGGACCTGCTGGGGTGGCTCGACGGGCTCGGGATTCGCGAGGCGGTGTGGGGCGGGGCGTCCATGGGCGGGGCGCTCTCGCTGTGGATCGCGGCGCACATGCCGGAGCGCGCGCGGGCGGTCATCTCCATCAGCGGGCCGCCCTTCGTCCCGACCGACGAGGACAAGGCCTGGTGGGCGCGGCAGCGGCCGCTCGTGGAGGCGGGGCGCTTCGAGGAGTACTTCGACGCCAACGTGCGCCTGCGCATGGGCGAGGACGCGCTGGCCCGGCTCAAGGCGCGCCCCGATCGATACGCGGGGCTGACCGGCGCG
>WNFL01440540.1_pt1 | contig 17443 bp, 13 predicted proteins | sample 5400361 | NCBI WGS metagenome assembly WNFL01 (sample SAMN13153351, study PRJNA577476) | soil metagenome | isolation source: 40 cm soil on Douglas fir-dominated hillslope | place: USA:California | collected 2013-09-17 | reverse complement strand
CAGCCATTGACCATTCCGTCGCCGCTGACGGCCTCCGCGCGGCACTGGACGCGGCTGGGGTGCCTGGCATGATCCACTGCTGCGCGCCCGACGTGCCGTTCAGCGTGATGGTGAGCGCCGGAGCCCGCGCGGTGTCCTTCGACCTCGGCCTCCTGCGCCGCGAGGACGAAGACTCGGTCGGGGAGGTCGCCGAGGCCGGACTCGGCATTGCCGTCGGCGCGGTCCCCCCGCTCCAGGATGCGGTGTTGGCCGGCCGAGGCGCCACCGAGCGCCCAGCGGCGGTTCCCGCGGCCAATGGCCGGCCAGGCGGGGGAGCCGCGGGCGCGCCGGGCGACGCCGCGCGATCGACGGCTGAGGCGATCATCGCGCTGTGGCGCCGGATCGGGCTCCCGCTTGCCGCGCTACCTCAGCAGGTCGTGGTGACGCCGGCGTGCGGGCTCGCCGGCGCCTCGCCCGCCAGGGCCAGGGACGTGCTCGCGCAGTGTCAGGCGGCGGCGCGGCTGATTCCTGAACTGATCGAGGAGGGAGCGCGGTGACTGAAGCTGATGAGGTGGAACTGGCCGAGGTCGGCGCGGAAGCCAGCGTAGGCGCCGGCGCTGGCGCCGAGGTCAGCCAGGCCGATGACCAGGCCAAACATCGCCACGCCGATCTGGCAGAACAGGTTGCCGAGCACAACCACAGGTATCACGTGCTCGACTCCCCGGTCATCTCGGACGCGGAATTCGACGCGCTGCTGCGCGAGCTCCGCCAGCTCGAGGAGGAATACCCCGACCTGCGCACACCGGACTCGCCGACCCAGCAGGTCGGCGACGGCGTCGCGGCCGGCTTCGCGCCGGTCCGCCACCTCGTACGGCTGTTCAGTCTCGACAACGCCTTCTCGGCGGCCGAGCTCGAGAGCTGGTTCGCGAGGGCCGAGCGGCTTGGCGGTACCGGCCCGTTCCTGTGCGAGCTCAAGATCGACGGTCTGGCGGTCGACCTGGTCTACCGGGACGGTGCCCTGGCCAGGGCCGCGACCAGGGGCGACGGCGTGACAGGCGAGGACGTGACCGCAAATGTCCGCACGATTGCCGCCGCGCCAGCGCGGCTGAGCGGCTCGGGCTGGCCGGCCACGCTTGAGGTCAGGGGCGAGGTGTTCCTGCCCGTGACAGCGTTTCACGAGCTCAACGAGCGGCAGGCGCAAGCCGGCAAACCGCCGTTCGTGAACCCCAGGAACACGGCGGCTGGGTCGCTGCGGCAGAAGGATCCTGCGGTCACCGCGAGCAGGCCGCTCGGCCTCATCCTGCACGGTGTCGGTGCCATCGAAGGAGAGAAGACGGCGAGGCCGGATAGTCAGTCCGGGTGGTATGACCGGCTGCGCGAGTGGGGACTGCCGGTCAGCGAGTTGTACCAGGTGGTCGATGGCATCGACGGGGTGCGGGAGTACATCGGCCACTACGAGGAGCACCGGCACGACCCGCCCTATGAGATCGACGGCGTGGTGGTCAAGCTCGATCAGATACCGGTGCAGGAGGCACTCGGCTTCACCAGCCGGGCGCCGCGCTGGGCCATCGCCTTTAAGTATCCGCCGGAGGAGGTCACTACCAGACTCCTCGAGATCAGGGTGAATGTCGGCAGGACCGGCCGGGTCACTCCGTTCGCCGTGATGACCCCGGTCAAGGTGAGCGGCTCGACGGTGGAGCGGGCGACCCTGCACAACGAGGACGAGATCGCGCGCAAGGGCGTGCTGATCGGCGACATGGTCGTGCTCCGCAAGGCCGGCGACGTCATTCCCGAGGTGGTCGGGCCCGTCCTTGACCTGCGGTCCGGTGAGGAGCGGGCCTTCGTCTTCCCCGATACCTGCCCGAGTTGCGGGACACCGCTAGCGCGTGAGGCGACGGAGGTTGACTGGCGGTGCCCGAACACCAGGTCGTGCCCTGCCCAGCTGCGGGAGCGGCTGTTTCACCTGGCCGGCAGGGGAGCCTTCGACATCGAGGTGCTCGGCTACGAGGCGGCGTCTGCGCTGCTCGACACGGGACTCGTCACCGACGAGGGCGACCTATTCTCGCTGACTGCCGACAAGCTCAAGCAGAGCCCGTTCTTCGTCACTATCGGCGGCGACCTGACGGCGAACGCGACGAGCCTGCTGAGGAACCTGGATGAGGCGCGTAACCGCCCGCTGTGGCGGGTGCTCGTGGCGCTGTCGATCAGGCACGTCGGGCCCACGGCGGCCAGGGCGCTGGCAGCCGCGTTTGGCTCGGTCGATGCCGTTGCCTCGGCGCCGTCCGAGACGCTGATGCTGGTGGACGAGGTCGGCCCGACGATTGCTGGCTCGATCATCGACTGGTTCAGCGTCGACTGGCATCGGGCGATCGTGGCCAAATGGCGCGATGCGGGGGTCAAGCTCAGCGACCCCGATTCCGCCGGGTTCACGCTGGCTGATGGGCAGCCCGGCGGGCCGCTGGCCGGGGTGACCGTTGTACTGACCGGCAGCCTCGAGGGCTACACCAGGGACGAGGCAGCCGAAGCCATTCAGGCCGGCGGCGGAAAAGTGTCGGGCGCGGTATCGAAAAAGACCAGCTTCGTCGTGGCTGGCGAGAGTCCAGGCTCCAAACTGGACAAGGCGGCCTCGCTTGGCGTGCCCGTCCTCGACGAGGCAGGCCTGGCGGTGCTACTCGCCGATGGGCCCGCGGCCGCGGCTGAGGCGGCTGAGGCGGCCGCGGCTGAGGCGGCCTCGTCTGGATAGCAGGGGCCCGTCCGGATAGCCCGTGCGCAGGTGCTCAGAATGCCGACAATCGGCCCGCTCTCGTGACCTAGCAGGAAGCTTCGCAATCTGTAGCAGGTTAACTACGACAGGGCCGCCTGGTAACAGATAGTATGCGTATGGCTTCGTCAAGTGTAGTTTCATAGGTACGCTGCCTGACATACATTCACGAACCGGACCCCCCCGGGTTGACCCCGGCGGCCGTGAGGACGCTATGAGGAACCCGAACGACACGCGCGACGTCGTCCCGCGTTTCGGCTCGCCGCCGTGGATCTACATCGCAGCGGTATCGGTCGCGGGCGCGGCCGTGCTCGGCGTAGCTGCCGCTCACCTGCGGGGCGTGGCGGACCTTGCTAACACCCCCATTTTCTGGGTGATGGCCGGGATGGTCGTGGCCGCCGAGATCTGGCCGCTGACCACCCCGGGCCGATCGGCATCCGATTCGCCTGCCGTTGCCCGCACGATTACGCTGGCGATCCTGCTGTACTGGGGCTTTACGATCGCGGTGCTGATGCGAGCGGCCGCGATCCTCCTGGTGGGGCTGGCCCGCCATGCACCGCACCGGGTCGCGTTCGATGCCGCTCAGGTCACCCTGAGCCTAGCCGCAGCGGAGGCGGTGCTCTGGGTGAGCAACGTCTCTCCCTTTACGGATAATCCGTTTATTCCGAGCAACCGGACGCTGGCGGTACTGCTGCTCGCCGGGCTGGCCTACTTCGTGGTCAGCTTCCTTCTCGTCATGCTCGCGGTCTGCTTCAGCAGGCGCACGCCGCTGAAGGCGGCCATCCGCGTTAATATGCCGTTCCAGGCTGGAATCCACCTGGTCCTGTTCACGACCGCGCTCCTTCTGGTCCTGGCGATGAAGACCGGCTCGCCGATTGTCGTCGCGCTGTTCGCGTTCCCGCTCGGGGCCGCGTACATCGGCGCGGCGAAGTCCGTACAGCACGATCATCAGGCCAATCATGACGAGCTGACTGGCCTGCTCAACCGTAAGATGCTGGCCAAGCGCAGCGGCGAGGCGCTGGCCAGCGCCGGCGTGGCCGGCACCAGGGCCGGGTTCCTGCTGATCGACCTGGACAGGTCAACCGGACTGAAGCAGGTCAACGACACGCTCGGGCACGCCGTCGGGGACCGGCTGCTGCAGATCGTGGCGCATCGTCTCGCGCACAGCGTCAGGCCAGGCGATGTCGTCGCCCGCCTAGGCGGTGACGAGTTCGCCGTGCTGCTGCCCTCGGTCAAGGAGTCCGCCGCGGCCCGTGAGGTCGCCTCCCGGCTGCGGGTGGCGCTGGCCGAACCGGTCCGCCTGGAGGCCATGACCTTCCAGGTTGAGGCGAGCGTCGGGATCGCGATCTACCCAGACGACGCCAGCGGCTTCGATCAGCTGATGCAGCGCGCAGACGTAGCCATGTACCTGGCCAAGGAACGGCATAGCGGGATCGAGCATTATACGCCCGATGCCGATCGCAACTCGGCCGAGCGGCTCGCGCTCGCCAGCGACCTGCGCATGGCGGTCATGCGCGGCGAGATCGAGTTGTACTTCCAGCCCAAGGTCCGGTTGTCGGACGAGAAGACCATCGGCATGGAGGCGCTCGCACGCTGGTGGCACCCGCGCCGGGGCCTGCTGGCCGCGGCCGAATTCATCGGGCTCGCTGAGCAGTCACACCTGATCAGCGAGCTGACCGAGCTGGTTCTCGGGAAGGCGCTGCGCCAGACGGCGAGGTGGTGGGCCGCCGACCTGCCGGTCCAGGTGTGCGTGAACCTGCCCGCCAGGGACCTGCTCAGCACTCACCTCGCCGACATGATCATGCAGGCACTCGAGCGGTACGGGCTGCCGCCCGACGCGCTCAGGCTGGACATCAACGAGCAGGTACTGGCCGGCAAGCCCGCTCAGGCGGCATCGACCGTGGCCAAGCTCGTCCAGCTCGGCGTGGGCGTCAGCCTGGACGACTTCGGTGCCGGCTACTCCTCGCTCGCGCAGCTCACCAGGCTCGGCATCAGCGAGATCAAGCTCGACCCGGCCCTGGTCAGCGGCCTGCCCGATCGTCCGGAGCAGACTATGACTGTCAAGTCGCTCGTGCGGCTTGTCCAGTCGCTTGGCATCCGCTCGATCGGCGAAGGCGTAGAAACCGAAGCAACCGCGGCCGCGCTGCGGATGATCGGCTGCGAGGGCGCCCAGGGCTGGCACTTCGCCAAGCCGATGAACGCGAGTAGGGCCACCGCGTGGCTGGCTGAGGAATACAACGCCGCGAATCAGTTTGCATCAGCTGCCAACCGGCTGGCTAGGGCCCTGCCCGGAGCCTGACCGGCGGGGCTGCAGCCGATGAATCCCCGGATTCATCGGGTTGAGGGGATCAATCTCAGGTTCTATCCGGCGATGGGCGGGGCGCGGAGGCGGTGGCCGGGCGGGCGCGGATTCGTAGGCCGGTTGTAATGGGTTCGGCGGGCCACCGGGCGGCCTCTAGGATGAGCGGGTGTCTATTACCCGCGATGAGGTAGCCCACCTCGCCACGCTGTCCCGGCTGGCCCTGACCGGCGAAGAGCTGGACAGATTCGCCGGCCAGCTCGATGTCATCATTGGGGCCGTCGCGAGGGTGCAGGAGGTCGCTGCCGCCGGTATTCCGCCCATGACGCACGCCGCCGATCTGTCGAACGTGTTCCGCGACGACGTCGTGACGCCCTGCCTGAGCGCCGATGTCGTGCTCTCCCAGGCGCCCGCTGCCGAGGACGGACGGTTCAAAGTGCCTCGCATCCTGGCGGAGGACTGAGTCGTGGCCAGCAGTAGCGACCTGACCACGCTGACCGCCGCCGAGATGGCAGCCGCCGTGGCCGGGGGCGAGATCTCAGCCGTCGAGCTGACCAAGGCGCATCTGGACCGGATCGACGAGACCGACATACAGGTGCGCGCCTTCCTGCATGTCGCGAGCGACGGCGCGCTTGCTGCCGCCAGCGCGGTCGACGAGCGGCGGGCCGCGGGGCAGCCACTCGGCTCCCTGGCGGGGGTGCCGATTGCGCTCAAGGACGTGTTCACGACGACCGACATGCCGACCACGTGCGGCTCGAAGATGCTTGCCGGGTGGCAGCCGCCCTACGACGCCACCATCACAGCCAGGCTACGGGCCGCGGGCGTGGTGATACTCGGCAAGACCAACATGGACGAGTTCGCGATGGGATCGTCCACGGAGAACTCCGCTTTCGGGCCATCCCGCAACCCGTGGGACCTGGCTCGCGTGCCTGGCGGTTCGTCTGGCGGTTCGGCGGCTGCGGTCGCTGCCTATCAGGCGCCCCTCGGCATCGGGACGGACACGGGCGGCTCGATCCGCCAGCCAGCCGCGGTCTGCGGGCTGGTGGGCGTCAAGCCGACCTACGGCGGCTCGTCCAGGTACGGCCTGGTCGCATTCGCATCCTCGCTCGACACGCCGGGCCCGCTCACCAGGACGGTGCTCGACGCCGCGCTGCTGCACGAGACCATCTCCGGCCACGACCCGTGCGACTCCACCTCGCTCAAGGCGCCCGTCCCGCCGGTCGTCGCCGCGGCCAAGAACCCCGACGTGGCCGGGCTGCGGATCGGCGTCGTCACCGAACTGGCGGGAGATGGATACGCCAGCGGCGTGCTGTCGTGCTTCAACGAGGCCATCGAGCTGCTCGAGTCACTCGGCGCCAAGGTCATCGAGGTGTCCTGCCCGCACTTCCGCTACGCGCTGCCCGCCTACTACCTGATCGCGCCGAGCGAGTGCTCATCCAACCTGGCCAGGTTCGACGGAATGCGGTACGGGCTGCGGGTCGGTGACGACGGCACCGCGAGCGCCGACGAGGTTATGAGCCTGACTAGGGCCGCGGGCTTCGGCGCCGAGGTCAAGCGGCGCATCATGCTCGGCGCCTACGCGCTGTCCAGCGGCTACTACGAGGCCTACTACGGAAAGGCGCAGCAGGTCAGGACGCTGATCACGCGAGACTTCAGCGCGGCGTTCGAGCAGGCCGACGTCCTGGTCTCGCCGACCACGCCCACGACGGCATTCCCGATCGGCGAGCGGGTCGACGATCCCATGGCGATGTATCTGGCCGACCTAGCCACCATCCCTGGCAACCTGGCCGGCAACGCCGCGATGTCGGTGCCGTGCGGCCTGTCTCCGGAGGACGGGCTGCCCGTGGGCCTGCAGATCATGGCCCCGGTCCTGGCCGACGACCGGCTGTACCGGGTCGGCGCCGCGGTGGAGGGCGCGCTCGATCAGCGGCGCGGGCATCGGCTGCTCACGCAGGCGCGCGGAATCGAGCGCGCCGGGGGCGCGACGGGGGAGGCCGGGCGATGAAGCAGACTTCCGCGATCACAGCAAAGCCGGTGCCGTTCGACGAGGCGGTCAGCAGGTACGACCCATTGATAGGACTCGAGGTTCACGTCGAGCTCGGTACCGCGTCGAAGATGTTCTGCGGCTGCCGGACCGTTTTCGGCGCCCAGGCGAACTCGCAGGTCTGCCCGGTCTGCCTGGGCCTGCCTGGCTCGCTGCCAGTGATCAACAAGGGGGCGATCGAATACACGATCAGGATCGGCCTGGCACTGAACTGCACGATCGCCAGCTGGTGCCGGTTCGCCAGGAAGAACTACTTCTACCCGGACATGCCGAAGAACTTCCAGATCTCGCAGTATGACGAGCCGCTGTGCACGGATGGCTGGATCGACGTCGACGTCGCCGGCCAGAGCGTGCGCGTCGGCATCGAGCGCGTCCACCTGGAAGAGGACACCGGCAAGTCGCAGCACGTGGGCGCGACCGGCCGGATCCACGGGGCTGAATACTCACTGGTCGACTACAACAGGGCCGGGATCCCGCTGGTCGAAGTCGTGACCAAGCCTGTCCCTGGCACCGGGAAGCTCGCCCCTGCCGTCGCGCGGGCGTATGTGACCGAACTGCGCGACCTGATGCGCGCGCTCGGCGTATCCGACGTCCGGATGGAAGAGGGCTCGCTGCGCTGCGACGTCAACACTTCGCTCGCGCCGGCCGGATCCGCGGAGTGGGGCACGCGCACCGAGACCAAGAACGTCAACTCGATGCGCTCGGTCGAGCGCGCCGTCCGGTTCGAGATCGAGCGGCAGGCCGGGATTCTCGACGCGGGCGGCCGGATCGTCCAGGAGACCAGGCACTTCCACGAGGAGACTGGGACCACGACGCCCGGCAGGAGCAAGGAAGAGGCCCAGGACTACCGGTATTTCCCTGAGCCCGACCTGGTCCCCGTGGCGCCGGTGCCCGAGTGGGTCGACGAGATCAGGTCAGCGCTGCCCGAGCTGCCTGCCGCCCGCCGAGCCAGGCTTCAAGCTGAGCTCGGGCTAGCCGACCCTGACATAGCGGCGTTGCGCAACGCCGGGGCGCTTGAACTCGTCGCCGCGACCGTCGCGGCAGGCGCGTCGCCCGAGCAGGCGCGCAACTGGTGGCTTGGCGAGCTGTCCAGGCGCGCGAACGAGGCAGGGACCGAGCTCAGCGCGCTCCCGGTCAGCCCCGCGCAGGTGGCCAGGATCACCGTCCTGGTCGAGTCTGGCAAGCTCAACAACAAGCTGGCCAGGCAGGTGCTCGATGGCGTGCTGGCCGGCGAGGGATCGCCTGACCAGGTCACCTCGGCCCGCGGGCTTGGCGTTGTGACGGACACGAGCGTCCTCGCCGTCGCTGTCGACGATGCCATCGCGGCCAATCCGGAGGTTGCCGCCAGGGTCCATAACGGCAAGGTCGCCGCGGCCGGTGCGCTGGTCGGTGCCGTGATGAAGGCAACGGGCGGCCAGGCCGACGCGGCGAGCGTGCGCCAGCTGATCTTGCAGCGGCTCGGCCAGGGCTGATCCCGGCCGCTGCGGGAACAGGCACTCGCATCGTTTACGCAATCGCGACCGGATACTGAGCGCTTCCTCAGCACTTTGTCGTCGGGCGTACGTCTTTCCTCAATCGAAGCGTGACCTCGGGCACGTACAGTCGGGCTTAGTCGCTCACCGCGCACAACATCGTCGCAGGCCGCAGTGCCGCTTTCTGCGCAGGGGTGCTGCTCGGGGCGGGCCGGCGCAGATGTCGCCGGGAACGAACAGCGGGGTCCCAACGGCGGGGCCTCAAGTCAGTACACGAAATGCGGTCGTCGCCCGCTCCCCGTCTGGCGCCGCCTTCAGGGTCGCTGCCGGGCCTGGAGTCGGGACGAGCAAGAGGTCATGGCACGATCAGGAGCGATGGGGGGTGGGTGGTGACCCAGGCCATGATGGCGTGGTCAGCCGCCTGGGCGCTGATCGCAGCCCTGGCTTGTGCCGGGCTCCTTCGCGTGCCGGGTCAGCCCGAGCCGTCGGTTAAGAATGGATATCGGTGGCTCGCCGTGGCCGCGATCTGCCTCGCCGCTGGCGCCACCGTTCAGCAGGCCTTCGGCGGACTGGCAGGCGGAGCATCCCCGCTGCGCCTGGCGGACCTGATCAGCCTGGCCGCCCTGCCTGCGCTCGTGATCGGCCTGGCCACGCTGACCTCGAAGTTCGCGGCGGCCGAGTCCGGGGGCCCCGGCGCCCGCGGTCACGGGCCTCGAGGTGCCTGGGCGTCGAGGGGGATGGCCGTCGACAGCTGCGTGCTCGTGGGCGCCCTATTCGTGATGCTGCTCGTGACGCTATTCGGCCCGGATTACGCGGGCGGGGAGACCGGGCGGGCCGCTTTCGCGCTCGCGCTTGTCCGTCCGCTCGCTGACCTGATCGCGCTGGGCCTCGTCGTGCGGTTCTTCGTGCGGAGTTCCCGGCTGACCCTGCTGCCCGTGCTGGCGCTTGTCGCCGTGACCGTCGCCGACTCGCTGGCCGTCGCGGACCGGACCGCGGGCCGGGTGGGCGGCCTGGGATCGCAGCTGGCTGTCGCCGCGGCCCTCGTGTTGCTCGCGCTCACGCCGATGAGGATGCCCGCCCTGGATGCCGCCAGGGGCGGAACGCCGGTTACCAGGTTCGTCAGGTCCGGTCACGGGGGCAGGTCCTGGTCAAGCCCGACCACGGCAGCCGCGCTGGCCGCCACCGTGGCTGCCGCCATCGTGGTGACCGGGTTCGCCATTGGCGGCGGCCCGCTGCTGGCAGTTCCGCTCGCGCTTGCCGGGTCGGTGGTCGTCTTGCTCCTCGTGGCCAGGCTGGCTGGCTTCGCCAGGCATGCTTCCGCAGTGGCCGAGGCGGCGCAGGAGTCAGACTGGATGTTCCGCGCGCTGGCCGGCACCACGAGCGACGCCGTGCTGATCTGTGACGCGGCCGGCACGGTCGTGTACGCGAGCCGTACCGTCGCTGAGTTCGGTTATGTTCCCGATGACCTGATCGGAAGGCGCCTCGCCGATATCGTCCACCCGGAGGACCGGCCGGCCGGGATCAGGGCCGCGATCGCCACGTTGCCTGACGCGGCCGGGACTGCGTCCTTCGCTGGGCGGGTGCGGGGAGCCGATGGCTCCTGGCGGCATGTGGAGTCCACCATGTCGCGTTACGGCGCAGCCGGCGAGCCGGCCAGGCTGCTCATCACATCACGGGACGTGAGCGACCAGGTCGCGCTGCGTCGTCAGCTCACTCAGCTGACGTTCCACGACGGACTTACCGGCCTGCCGAACCGTGCCTACGTCGAGGAGCGGGTGAAAGACCTGACCAGGGGGCCGGACCCCGAACCTGACGGGCTCGGTCGCTCGAACGATGGCGACAGGCGCGAGCCGGCCGGGCCGATCCTGGTCGCCGCCATCCTCGTTGACTTCGACGGATACGCGGCCGTCAACGAGATCGCCGGGCACGCGGGCGGCGATCTAGTGCTGGCGCAGGCGGGCCGCAGGCTCCGCGCGGCCGTTCCGCCGACCGCCACGGTCGCGCGCTGGGGTGGCGATGAGTTCGCGGTACTCCTCGGCTCGGATACCACCGACCAGGAGGTCATCGAGCTGGCCGAACGGCTCGCCGGCGTGATCACGGCCGAGCCGTTCACCGTCGCGGCCAAGCAGATCGCGCTAACCGTCAGTGTCGGCGCCGCCGTGAGCACCGCCGACCAGGCGGGCCAGGTACTCGGCCATGCCGGAACCGCGCTGGCGAAGGCTCAGGAAGCGGGGATCGGCCGGGTAGAGATATTCGCGCCTGATATGCACGCCGCAGCCGAGCGCCGGATCGAACTCGCCGCCGACCTGGGCCTGGCGATCGCCGAGCGGCGGCTGGAGGTCGAGTACCTGCCGGTCATCGACCTCCGGAACTCCCAGATCCGCGGAGTCACCGCGGCTGTCCGCTGGACTCGCGACGGCGAGGTGGTCCCGGCCGCTGAGTTCCTGGCCGTGGCCGAGGAATCCGGGCTGATCGTCCCGCTCGGAGAGTGGATGCTGAGGCGGGCCTGCCGCGAGATGGCTGCCAGGCGGACCGCGGGCACGACGATCGGGCTATCGGTGACCTGCACCGCAAGGCAGGCGAGCGGGCCGGGCTTCGTCGGCACCGTGCTCAACGCGCTTGAAGAAGCCGAGCTGCCGCCCGAACTTCTGACGCTGGAAGTAAGCGAGCGAATGCTGACCGCCAGCCCCCCGCCGGTCGCCGCCGACCTGGCGGGACTGCGCGGGAAGGGCGTCAGGATCGCTCTAGCCGCCTTCGGCACCGGCCTGATGTCGCTGGCCGGCCTGCGTCAGTCCGCTGTCGACGTGATCAGGATCGACCCGTCAGCCATCGCGGGCCTGGACAGCGACCCGGCCCTTGCGGTGCTGACGAAGACGATTATCCAGCTCGGTCATGACCTGGGTATCGAGGTGATAGCCGACGGGATCGAGCGGCCTGAGCAGCGCTGGCGGCTCGAGTCCATGGGCTGCCTACTTGGCCAGGGACCGGGCGTTGCCGCGCCGATAGCGGAGACCGAGCTTGAGTCCGCGACCGCCGGCCAGGCCGAGGACGCCCCGTGCAAGGCGGCCAGCTGACTTGGCTATCGAACGATGAAGATCCGCTAAGATCCCGCGCATGCGGCAAAGCACTCGAATTGCGGTCATCGGCGGCGATGGCATCGGCCCTGAGGTGATCGCTGAAGCCGTCAAGGTGCTCAAGGCTGCCGCCGCCGACGATGTAATCGAGACCACGAGCTACGACCTCGGCGCGCAGCAATACCTTCGCACGGGCGAAACCCTGCCCGCCTCGGTCCTGGCCGAGATCGCCACCCACGACGCGATCTTGCTCGGCGCGGTCGGCGACCCCAACGTTCCCAGCGGCATCCTGGAGCGCGGCCTCGTCCTGCGGCTGCGGTTCGAGTTCGACCAGTACGTCAATCTGCGGCCGGTCAGGCTCTTCCCCGGAGTCGGCTCGCCGCTCGCGGCCACCACGGCTGCCCCCATCGACATCCTGGTGGTCAGGGAGGGCACGGAGGGCGCATACATCGAGGCGGGCGGGATCCTGCGCAAGGGCACTCCGGCCGAGGTCGCGATGCAGGAAAGCATTAACACGGCCTTCGGCGTCGGCCGGGTCACCAGGCACGCCTTCGGCTGCGCTGCCGCCAGGCCGCGGCACAAGCTGACCCTGGTGCACAAGACGAACATCCTTGCCCATGCCGGTGACCTGTGGCGGCGGATCTTTGAGGCCACCGCCGCTGACTTCCCTGGCGTGAGCGCCGACTACTGCCATGTCGACGCGGCGCTCATGTACCTGGTCACCCAGCCCGATCTGTTCGATGTAATCGTCACTGACAACCTGTTCGGGGACGTGCTGACCGCGCTGGGCGCGGCGATCGCGGGCGGCATTGGCCTGGCAGCGAGCGCAAGCATCAACCCGGATCGGACCGCACCGAGTACCTTTGAGCCTGTGCACGGTAGCGCGCCAGATATCGCGGGAAAGCAGCAGGCTGATCCGACAGCAGCGATCTTGTCGGCGGCCATGCTGTGCGACCATCTCGGCATGACCTCCGAGGCATCTAGGATCGAGCAGGCGGTGGCCGACGATCTGCTTGAGCGGCAGGGCGAATGGGCCGCCAGGAGCACGGCAGAGGTCGGCGACGACATAGCCGAGCGAGTATCCGGCTAGACGCCGCCATTCGGGGAGACCGGTCGGCGACGTCGAGCGACTGGACTCGCCGGTGCCTGCCTGCCGGCAGGCCGGCCGCGGGTAGGTGGTCAAGATGGTTAGATGCGGGCCGTCGGCAGGGACGGGGACCGCGTCGGGCCGGGCAACGGCACCCGGGCCGTGCGAGGGAGGATCTGCGATGAATGCCAGCCCGAATTCCACGATCAATTTTGATCTGCACGCATCCGCGCAGCGCGTGCCCGACGAGGTCCGGGCACGCGCGCTCGAGTCGCCCGGCTTCGGCCAGGTGTTTACCGACCACATGATCTCGCTCCGCTATTCGGCCGACCAGGGCTGGCACGACGGCAAGCTTGAGCCGTATGGCCCGCTCGTCCTCGATCCGGCGACGGCCGTCCTGCATTACAGTCAGGAGATCTTTGAGGGGCTCAAGGCTTACCGGCAGGATGGCGGCCCGATCGTGGCCTTCCGCCCGCACGCCAACGCGGCTCGCTTCCGGCGCTCGGCGGCCAGGATGGCGATGCCCGAACTGCCGGATGACGCCTTCGTGCAGGCGATCGAGCTACTGGTCTCCCACGACAGGGACTGGGTCCCGGCCAACCCCGATCACAGCCTGTACCTGCGGCCCTTCATGATCGCGACGACGGTGGCACTCGGCGTCGGCCGGCCGGCAAGTTCGTACCTGTTCCTGGCGATCGCATCGCCAGTCGGGAGCGTGTTCACGGGCGGCGGGCAGCGCGCGGTCTCGGTCTGGCTGGCCGAGGGTTACACGCGGGCGGCACCGGGCGGCACCGGCGAGGCGAAGACGGGCGGTAACTACGCCGCATCCTTCCTCGGTCAGCAGCAAGCCGTGGACAACGGCTGTGACCAGGTCGTCTGGCTCGATGCCGTGGAGCACCGCTGGGTCGAGGAGATGGGCGGAATGAACCTGTTCTTCGTCTACGGCTCGGGGAAGGACGCGCGGATCATGACTCCGCCGCTGACGGGCTCGCTGCTGCCCGGCATTACCAGGGACTCCCTGCTGACGCTGGCCCCCGACCTCGGGATACCGGCGAGCGAGGGGACGATCTCGGTGGAACAGTGGCGATCAGGCTGCGAGTCCGGAGAGATCACGGAGGTGTTCGCGTGCGGCACCGCGGCCGTGATCACGCCAGTCGGCGAGGTGAAGGGCGCGACGGGCAGCTGGACGATCGGCGACGGTCAGCCGGGCCCGGTCGCGATGCGGCTGCGCGAGCAGCTGCTCGGCATCCAGTTCGGCCGGCTGCCCGACCCGTACGGCTGGGTGCACAAGATCGCCTAACGGAGACGACGCCATCCTTGACGAGCCCGTACTCGGAGCGGTCAAATCGCCCGGTCGGGCCCCGGGGGCACGTGAGGCGCGTCAGGTTACCGGCAGGCTGCGGCACGCACGCCTGGCCTTGCTCGCATTTTTCGCTCTGCTCGGCATCACCAACGGCGACTGGCTGGCGCGAATCCCTGCGCTGGCGCACGGCCTGAACTTGTCCAACGGCATGCTGGGGCTCGTGCTGCTCGCGGGGCCGGCCGGCTCGTTCGCCGTAGCGCCGGTCGCCGGGGCGCTCGTGGACCGGTTCGGCAGCCGGGCCCCCGCGATCGTGGGCGGATTCGCGGTCGCGCTCCTGCCGATCTCGTTCGGGCTGGCGCCAGGCCAGGTCGTGCTGATGGCCGCTATGTTCGCGTTCGGGGTCGCCGCCGGCCTGCTAGACGTCTCCATGAACGCCCAGGCGGTTCAACTGCAGCAGGCGGTCGGCCGCCAGCTCATGACCTCGTTTCACGCCTGCTACAGCTTCGGAACCCTCGCCGGAGGCCTGGTCGGCGGCGCGTTCGCCTGGCGCAACGTCGGAACCGCCGCCGACTTCGCGGCCGTCGCCATCCCGCTGGCCGTGCTGGCCGCGCTGTCCGGGCGGTTCCTGCTCGCGCGGGGCGGTCCGGCACCAGCCCCGCCCGAGCGGTCCGCGAAGGCCGCGGTGCGGGCGCCGGCCAGCCGCCGTGACTGCCCAGGTGCCCGTGGTAGCCCTGGTCGTCGTGGCCTCCGTGGCCGCCGGATTTCTCCCCTGGTCGTGCTCAGCATGTTGGCACTCTGCTCGCTGCTCGGCGAGGGCGCGGCCGAGGGCTGGAGCGCCGTCTACCTGCGCGACAACCTCGGCACGTCGGCTGGGTTCGCGGCCATGGGTTACGCGGCCTTCGCGCTCACCATGGCCGCAGGCAGGCTGGCCGGCGACCGGCTGGCCGACCGTTTCGGCCCGGTCGCGCTGCTGCGAGCCGGCGGCGTGCTCGCGGCGGCTGGCATGGTCCTGGTGCTGGTGACAGCGGCGCCGGCCGGCGCGCTGGCCGGATTCGCCGTCTGCGGAGCCGGCCTGTCCTGCACGTTCCCGCAGATGCTGGCCCTGGCCGGGGTCATCAGGCCGGATCGGCCCGGTAGTGCCATCGGCATGGTTGCGGGGACCGGGTATGCGGGACTGCTCACCGGTCCAGTGCTGATCGGCGGTCTCGCCAGCCTTGCGGGCCTGACCGCCGCCCTGGGACTGCCAGCCCTGCTGGCGCTCGGCATCGTCGCCGGCGCAGGCTACGGTGTCCCGCGTGAACACCGAGACGCGCAAGTGACGTCCGCCGGTCGCTAGGGTTGGTTGGATGGACGACAAGGAGATAATCGGGCGCGTCGATGAGCTCATCAAGACCGAGCGCGAACTTCGGGACAAGCTGGCCGTCGGCCAGTTGACGGCCGAGGAGGAGCACGCGGCCCTGAGGTCGGTCGAGGAGGCTCTCGATCAGTGCTGGGATCTGCTGCGGCAGCGGCGGGCACGGCGCGAGTTCGGCGAGGATGTCAGCGAAGCCGCCCCGCGTCCCGCCGAGGAGGTCGAAGGGTACCTGCAGTAGCCTCCGGACGATCGCCCCGCGGCCTGGTCGCTACGCTTTGGCCATGCGGATCGCCAGGTTCTCGCACAGCGGCGAGGTCAGCTACGGGCTCGTGCTGGGACCCGACGGGCCTGCGGGTGAGACGGGCGGGCCTGCGGATGGCACGGGCACGGCGAGCGGCACCGGGTCTATCAACGGCTCCGGTGTCAACGGCTCGGCTGTTAACGAGAGCCCCGCGGCAGATCAGCTCATGGTGGCCCAGCTCGCTGGGCATCCGTTCGGAGGGCGAGCAGAAGACATCAAGCTGACGGGCGTCCGCTACCCGCTGGCCAGTGTCCGCCTGCTGGCACCGATCCTGCCGAGCAAAGTGATCTGCGTTGGCAAGAACTACGCGGACCATGCGCGGGAAATGGGCACCGAGCCGCCGGAAGAGCCGGTCATTTTCCTCAAGCCCTCGACGGCGGTCTCGGGGCCCGGCGACTCCATCGTGCGGCCAACCGACCTCAGCGAGCGGGTCGACTACGAGGGCGAGCTCGCCGTGGTGATCGGCCGCCTTTGCCGGCAGGTTCCGGCCGGGCGCGTCCCGGAGGTGATCTTCGGCTATACGTGCGCCAACGACGTCACGGCGCGCGACCTGCAGGCCAGAGACGGCCAATGGACCAGGGCCAAGGGCTTCGACACGTTCTGCCCGCTCGGCCCGTGGATGGAGACCGACGTCGACCCTGCGGACCTGGAGCTGTCGACCAGCCTGAACGGCGAGGTCAAGCAGCATTCCCGAACGTCGCTGATGCTGCACGGCGTGGCCGAGCTGATCATGGCTGTCAGCCAGGTGATGACGCTGCTCCCTGGTGACGTGCTGCTGACCGGAACCCCTGCCGGGGTCGGGCCGATGGGCAAGGGAGACCAGGTCTCCGTCACCATTGAGGGGATCGGCACGCTCACCAACCCGGTGACCGACCGCGACTAGCGGCGGCGCATGACCGGATCCGAGGGTCGTTCGAGGTCGCCCGGCGCGGGTTGGAGGTACCCGCGCGGTTCGGCTACACTTCACAGGCGACCGGGCCCTGGTGGGCTCGTTCCCATGGGGTATGGGGTAATTGGCAGCCCGACGGGTTCTGGCCCCGTTAGTCTAGGTTCGAGTCCTGGTACCCCAGCGACGTGCGCACAGAGCGGGGTACCGGCATGGTGACCGCATCAAGACCGCGCGTTGACCAGCACGGATGTACCTGGCCCCGTCGTCTAGCGGCCCAGGACGCCGCCCTCTCAAGGCGGTAGCGCCGGTTCAAATCCGGTCGGGGCTACATATGCAGCAGCAGGTCAAGGGCCTGATCGCCAGGTGCGGCGGTCGCGCCTTGATCGTTTGTAGGGCAAAATGGGGGCGGAATCGACCGTCACGAGGTGGCGCTGGCCATCACGGATCGGGCGTCCTAGGCATCCAAGTCCGGGCGGGACGAGCCAGTTTGAACTCCGCCTGGCCGGGGTCGGCGGACCCTGTCGCCTGGTCATAACCACTCGCTCGCCACAGCCTTCACAACCAACTGCCGTCCGCATGGCAGGCAAGATGCCCAGGGGTTCGAGTCCCCTTAGCTCCACAAGGGGTTACCAACAGAACTGCCGGTGTAGCGCCGACAGAACTGCGGCGGTAACTGGTTATTGAGTATGGCTGCTGGGTCTGACAGCCCGGTGCAGTGTGCTGCGTGAGCGCGTTGAGCGGCGTGGATGGCGTTTTGGTGCCGCTGTGGTGATGATGAGGCGCGGCTGGTGGCTGGTGGCTGGCGGTGGCGCCCGGATCTCGGGCTGGTTTAGCCGTCGGGCAGGTAGTCGCGGAGGCTGGTGCGCCGCCGGCGTGCCCG
>WNFL01022184.1_pt2 | contig 17447 bp, 16 predicted proteins | sample 5400361 | NCBI WGS metagenome assembly WNFL01 (sample SAMN13153351, study PRJNA577476) | soil metagenome | isolation source: 40 cm soil on Douglas fir-dominated hillslope | place: USA:California | collected 2013-09-17 | reverse complement strand
CGAGCCGCAGGCCGGCAGCGACCTGTCGCTCGTGCGCACCAAGGCAACGCCGCAGCCCGATGGCACGTATCGGTTGAAGGGCCAGAAGATCTTCATCACCTACGGCGAGCACGACTACACGGAGAACATCATCCATCTCGTGCTCGCGCGCATCGACGGCGCGCCCGAGGGCGTGAAGGGCATCTCGCTTTTCGCGGTGCCGAAGTTCGACGTGAAGCCCGACGGGAGCCTGGGCGCGCGCAACGATGTGAAGTGCGTGTCCATCGAGCACAAGCTGGGAATCCACGCGAGCCCGACCGCCGTGATGGCGTACGGCGAGAAGGACGGCGCGCTGGGCCACATCGTGGGCGAGCCGCACCGCGGCCTCGAGTACATGTTCATCATGATGAACGCCGCGCGACTGTCGGTCGGACTCGAAGGCGTGGCCATCGGGGAGCGCGCCTACCAGCGCGCGCTCGCATGGTCGCGCGAGCGCATGCAGGGCAAGCCCGTGGGCGTGCAGGGCGCCAGGACCTCGCCCATCATCCAGCACCCGGACGTGAAGCGAATGCTGCTCACGATGAAGTCGACCACCGAGGCCATGCGCGCGCTGGCGTACTGGACTTCGGCGCTCCTCGATCGCGCGCACCACCACGCCGACGAATCGGAGCGCAAGCGCTGCCAGTCGCTGGTCGACCTCCTGATCCCGGTGGTGAAGGGATGGTCCACGGAGATGGGGATCGAGGTCGCTTCGCTCGGCATCCAGGTCCACGGCGGCATGGGGTTCATCGAAGAGACGGGCGCGGCGCAGCACCTGCGCGATGCGCGAATCACGACGATCTACGAGGGCACGACGGGCATCCAGGCGAACGATCTCGTGGGCCGCAAGATGGGACGCGAAGGCGGACGCACGGCGCTGGCTCTTCTCGTGGAAATCGAGAAGCTTCCCAGCCAGCTCGGGCGCTCCAACGATCCGCAGCTCATCGCGATCGCCGAGGCGCTCGCGATGTCGGCGCACCAGCTTCGCAAGACCGTGGAGTGGGTGTCCGAGACCTACGCGGCCAATCCCGCCGCGGTCGCCGCCGCCTCGGTGTACGTGCTGAAGCTCATGGGCATCACGCTGGGCGGCTGGATGCTGGCGCGCTCGGCACAGGTCGCCGCGAAACAGCTCGCCGCGGGCGGCGGCGACGGCGACTACCTCAAGGCGAAAATTCTCACCGCGCGTTTCTTCGGCGACCACGTCATGGCGCAGGCGCCGGCCCTCGCATCGGCGGCGATGAATGGCGCCGAGAGCGTGCTCGGCGTCGAGGAGGCCCTGCTCTAGTTGCTGGAAGCGTTCCTCGTCTCGGCGGGCCTGGTCGCGCTGGCGGAAGTCGGCGACAAGACCCAGCTCCTCTCGCTCGTTCTCGCCGCGCGCTTCCGCAAGCCCTGGCCCATCGTGGCGGGCATCCTCGTATCGACGCTCCTCAACCATGCGGCGGCGGGGGCCGCCGGCGCGTGGATCACGACAATGATCGGCGCGGAGACGATGACGAGAATCGTGGGCGTCTCTTTCCTCGCCATGGCGATCTGGATCCTCGTTCCCGACAAGCTCGACGAAGCGGGCGCGCAGCGAAATCTCGGCGGAATCTTCGTCACGACGGCGACACTTTTCTTCATCGCGGAAATGGGCGACAAGACGCAGATTGCTACCGTGATGCTTGCCGCGCGGTATCCGTCGCTGGTCGGCGTGGTCCTCGGAACGACGGCCGGGATGCTGCTCGCCAACGTGCCGGTGGTGTTCTTCGGCGACGCCATCGCCAAACGGGTGCCGCTGGGAATCGTCCGGAAGGTCACGGCCGCCGCATTCGCGGTGCTCGGAGTGCTCGCGCTCCTCGCGTGATCGGCCCTACATTCGGTTACCATTCCAGGCGTGTGCGTCGATTGCCCGTCCTTCATCGAACGGGGTATCGTCCACCTACGACAGTAAAGCGACATCATCACGGCGAGCCTGGCTGAGGGTCTCGAGCCAAGGGCGCCGGGGATGTCGATGCCGGAGGGCAACGCGATGCGAATCCACGAATCCACGATCGACGCCTGGACGCCCGGGCCCGACGTCGCTCGCGACGAAGCCTTGTGCAGCGCGCTCGAAAACGGCGCGGTGATCCGCCTGCCGCGAAGCCGGTTCGACCTGCAGCCCGCGGAGCGCCGCTTCCTTTCGCAGGCGTGGTCCGGCGCGGGATCGAAGAACATCAGCCTGCGCCCCGGCGAGGCGAGCGCGCGCGGCGCGCAAGGCGCGGATGCGGACCTCGCATCGCTGGGCGCCGTGATGGCGCGGTACGCGGATGCGTCCGAAACCCTCGTGGACACCCTGTTCGCGCGCTATCGCGAAGGCCGCACGCGAGGCAACACGTCGTTCCGTCCCGTCGCGATCGAAAGCGCCGGGCGCAGCTGGCGAAGCGACGACCGCCGCCTGCACGTCGATTCGTTCGCGTCGAACCCTGTCCATGGGCGGCGCATCCTGCGCGTGTTCTCGAACGTGCATCCCGGCGACGAGCCGCGCGAATGGCTGGTGGGCGAGCCATTCCCCGATTTCGCATCGCGATTCTTCCCGCGGGTGAGGCCACCGCTGCCGGGCGCCGCGCGACTGCTCGCGGCGCTCGGCGTCACCAAGCGAGCGCGAAGCGCCTACGATCATTTCATGCTGGGCATGCACGACGCCGCGAAGGCCGACGCGGGATACCAGCGCGATGCGCCCCGGGATCGCATCGGTTTCGCGCCCGGCGAGACGTGGATCGCATTCACGGACCAGGTCGTGCATGCGGCCACGCGCGGCCAGTTTGCGCTCGAGCAGACGTTTTACGTGAATGTGGACCGCATGAAGGACCGCGCCGCCTCGCCGCTCGCAATCCTGGAGCGGATGGCGGGCCGGTCCCTCGTCGCTTGAAGCGCTAGACCGTCGCGGTGTTGGGCTTGTCGAGCGTGAGCTCGTTGCGGTAGGCGACGTGGGACTTGCCGTCGCGGCGCGCGAGCTCCTTGGCGGCGTACATCGCCTTGTCGGAGTCGGCGATGATGCCCGTAGGCCCGTCGCCGAAGCGGTATTCGGCAACGCCGCAGCTCACCGAGAGCCGCGTCTCGAGGCCGGGCGCGATCTCGCAGGGCGTACTCTCGATCGCCTTGATGATGCGCTCCATCACCATCTTCAACGCGCGGTTGCGGTGCAGCCCGATGATGAACTCGTCACCGCCCCAGCGCGCGACCCAGTCGCCGCGGCGCGTGTTGAGCTCGAGCAGCGCCGCGAGGTGGGAGATGCACGCATCGCCGGCGCTGTGGCCATGCTTGTCGTTGATCTCCTTGAACCTGTTGATATCGAAGAAAGCGACCTGGAAGGTCTGCAGGTCGCGCTCCGCGCGCGCGACTTCCTCGGACAGGCGCTTCTCGCCGGCGCGGCGGTTGTAGATGCCGGTGAGGTCGTCCGTGTCGGACACGCGCTCCAGGCGGTTGATGGTCTCGTGCAGCTGGGAGAGCGTGTATTGCGTGCCTTCCATCAGGCGCCCGGCGCGGTCGGGGAAATGGATCGGAAGGTCGGGGACCTTGCGGTTGTCGATGTAGGCGCGCAACGTCTCCGCGGTGAGGTCGATGGGCACCAGCAGCTCGCGCAAGAGCCACAGCGTGCCGAGGAATCCCGCGAACGAGGCGAGGATGAGCGCGGCGATCACCGGATACATCGTCTGCCAGTCGGAGCGCGTGAACAGCAGGTACACGATGAAGATCGCGAGCGGGACCATGCCGCCGATGAACGCGGCGAGGGCGAACTTGCCCGCGTAGGTTCCGCTCACGGGCCCCAGTCTGGTGAGGGACCGGTAGATCCCCATGCGCTCGAATGCGGCGCGGCCCGGCTGGACTTTGCTCACCATCGCGTGGCTCCCCCGTTCAGGTCATTCTAACCGATGGGATTGCGTAGCACCCCGATGGCCTGGATCTCGGTTTCCAGCAAGTCGCCGGGCTTCATGAACTCGGGCGGCGTGCGGGCGAAACCGACGCCCTCGGGCGTTCCGGTAGAGATGATGTCGCCGGGTTCGAGCGTCATTCCGGCGGAAAGGTCCGCGATGAGCCGCGGCACCTTGAAGTACATGTGCTTCGTGTTGGACTCCTGCTTGGTCACGCCATTCACGCGGCATGCGACGGCGAGGTTCGCGTGGTCCACCTCGTCCGCGGTGACGATCCACGGCCCCATGGGGCAGCTTCCGTCGAGGCTCTTGCCCTTGTGCCATTGACCGCCATGGCGGCGTTGGATGTCGCGCCACGAGACGTCGTTCACGACCGTGTAGCCCCACACGTGCCTCATCGCGGCGTCCTGCGTGATGTCCTTGCCTCCGGACCCGATGATGACCCCCAGCTCCACCTCCCAGTCGCACTGCGTCGAAACGTGCGAATGGAAGGGCACCGTGTCGTAGGGACCCGTCACGGCGCCGGGGACCTTGCTGAAGAACACCGGCCACTCGGGCAGCTTGCGATCGTCCTGGAGCTTCTTCGCGCCCTCCTCGAAATGCGGCAGGTAGTTCCAGCCCACGCAGAAGACGTTCTTCGGGGGGCGTGGGATCGGCGCGTGCAGCTTCACATCGGCAAGCGGGATGCGCGGCGCGCCGGATTTTTCCACGCCCCGCAGGCGCTCGAGCATGGGCGCGCCGGCGCGGATGATCCCGAGCATCGTGGCGGTGCCCTCGGATGCGCCGAGCGCGGCGGGGATATCGATCACGCCCTTGTCCTGCGTCACGAGTCCCGGGCGCGCAGGACCGGAGGGAAGGGGCGAGAAAGTGCAGAGCTTCATGGAATTTCTTTCAACGAAGGGATGCGAGGGGATGGTCCGCGCCTTTCCAGCGCGGACGGAAGAAGGGCTCGATGGGGCCGCGCGGCTTCCAGCGCGCAGTGTCCTTCTCGAGCAGCGCGCGGATGCCTTCCATCATGTCGCCGTGCTCGAAACAGGCGTGCATGAGATTAAGCTCCATGCGAAAGCAGTCGGCAAGTGAAAGAGTGGCGCCCCGCCTGATTTGCTCCAGGGTCACGTCGAGGAGCGTGGGCGAGCGCTTCGCCAGCGCCTCGAGCGTTTTCACGGCCCAGTCGCGGTAACGCGGCTCTTCCTCCCGCCCGAGCGACGCCACGATCTCCTCGACCGTGGACTTGCCGAAGTGGTGGTCGATCGCGGGCCGCAACGCTTCCAGCTCCGCGGCCGGGGATTCCTGCGTTCCGACGTAGACGTCGGCGAGCCCGCAGTAGATTGCGTCGGCCGCGCCGATGGTGGGACCGGCGAGGCCGAGGTAGGCGCCAAGCTTGCCGGGCACGCGCGAGAGGAAGTAGCTTCCGCCCACGTCGGGGAAGAGCCCGATGATGGTTTCGGGCATCGCCATCCTCGTGCGATCGCCCGCCAGCCGCACCCGCGCGCCCTGGGAGATTCCCATCCCGCCACCCATCACGATGCCGTCGAGGTTGGCGACGACGGTCTTCGGATAGGTGTGGATGCGATAGTCGAGCGCGTATTCGATCGCGAAGAATTCCGGATGCCGGTTGCTGCCTGAAGCGATTTCGGCGTGCAGCGCGCGAATGTCACCGCCCGCGCAGAACGCCTTGGGCCCGGCGCCTCGCAGCACGACCATGCGGATGGAGTCGTCCTTCGCCCAAAGATCCAGCCAGTCGCGCAACGCGACGAGCATGCCGTAGGTGAGGGAATTCAACGCCGCGGGGCGATTCAGCGTGACCGTGGCCACGCCCGCGCGAATGTCGGCGAGGATCCCGCCGTCCGCACCCTTCAGTCGTTCTTCCATTCCGGCTTGCGCTTCTCGAGGAACGCGTTCACGCCTTCGGCGGTGTCGGCGTAGTCGAAGAGATCCATGAAGCGCTGCCGCTCGACCTCGAGGCCCTCGCGTTTCGCAACTCCGTTGCGCGCGTTGTGGATGAGCTGCTTGCAGAATTCGACGGCGCGAGGCGAGAGGGTCGCGACTCGTTCGGCGAGCGCGGTCGCAGCCGCAAGCGATGTTCCTTTGTCGACGACTTCCTGCACGAGGCCGATGCGCAGCGCCGTGGCCGCGTCCACGCGCTCGTTGGTGAGGATCATGCGTTTGGCCCAGCCTTCGCCGACGAGCCACGGCAGCATCTGGGTTCCGCATCCCGCGGGAAGCAATCCGACCGCGGGCTCCGGCAAGGCCATCTGGGCGTGCGGCTCCGCGATACGGATGTCGCAGGCGAGGGCGCATTCGAGGCCGCCGCCCATCGCGTAGCCGTTGATCGCCGCGATCGTCACGAAGCGCGCGTTCATCCACGCCTCGAACGCCGCGCCGAAGCGCGCGATGAAGTGCCGCGCGTGCGCCTTGTCGCCCTGGAAGCGCTTGAGATCGGCGCCCGCGGAGAAGAACTTCTCGCCCGTGCCGGTGATGACCGCCGCATAGACGGAGCGGTTGGCATTCAACTCGCCGATCAGCTTCTCGAGCGCCGTGAGGCTCTCCGGCGTCCAGGTGTTCGCCGGCGGGTTGTCGATCGTGACGAAGGCGGTGTGGCCGTTGATTGTGTGTTTCATGACTGGATTCCTGCCTGCGCGGGAACGACCGTTATTGCTTCATGTATTGAAGGATGACGCTCGAGAAATCCTTCGGGCCGTTGCCGTCGTTCGAGTGCTTCTGGTAGATCTGCTGCGCGAGCGCGCCCAGCATCACCGGGTGCTTCGCGGCCTTGGCCGCGTCGGTGGCGAGCGTGAGGTCCTTCAGCATCAGGTCGGAGCCGAAGCCGCCGGTGTAGCCGCGCGACGACGGAACGCCTTCGAGGACGCCGGGGTAAGGGTTGTACGTATCCGAGCTCCAGCAGCGGCCGCTCGACGTGTTGACGATGGCGGCGAACACCTTGGGGTCCATGCCGAGCTTCGCCGCGAGCGTCATGCCCTCGGAAGTCGCGATCATCTCGACGGCCAGCATCATGTTGTTGCAGATTTTCGCGACCTGCCCGTTGCCGATCCCGCCGCAGTGGACGATGTTCTTGCCCATGGCCTGCAGGACGGGCCTTGCGATCTCGAAATCCTTCGCATCGCCGCCCACCATGAACGTGAGCGTGCCCGCTTCGGCGCCGCCCACGCCGCCCGACACGGGCGCGTCCACCATGGGGCAGCCCTTGGCCTTCGCATCCATTGCCACTTCGCGCGCCGTGAGCGGATCGATGGTCGAGGAATCGATGAGCGGCGTTCCGGGTGCGGCGCCCTTCAGCACGCCGTACTCGCCGAGATAAACCGAGCGCACGTGGGGCGAGGATGGGAGCATCGTGATCACCAGCTCCACTCGCAGCCCTCCTTCTCGAGCTTCTTCACCAGCTCGGACGCGACGTCGTGCACCTTGAGCTTGTGTCCGTGCTTCAGGAGGTTGCGGGCCATGGGGTTCCCCATGTGACCCAGTCCGATGAAGCCGATCTTCATTTTTCTTCTCCTTTTCCTAGCGCGCCGGGACCGTCAGCACGGGGGCGGCCTGCGCCGAGCCCGTCTCGGTGAGCGAGAACATCAGCATCAGGAACGCGAAGACGCGCTTGGACGGCGTGTCGCGGTCGTCGATCCAGAACCAGCGGTCGCGATAGCGCACCGACACGAAGGCATCCGCGGGTTTCTCGGCGGATTCGTGGACGCGAAGGACGGCCGGGTCCGCCGCGTCGCTTCGCGTGGCCGTCACGCGCCCTTCGGCGACGTCGCGCTCGGGCACCTCGAAGGAATCCCCGATATTGGCCATGATCTGCAGCATCGAGCGGCTGAGCAGCGCGATCTCCGTGTCGCCGGTGGCGATCGAACCGTAACCCACGTCGAGCTCGCGGACTCCCGGCTTCAAGCCGAGAAGCTGCGCGATGCGCTGGTTGCGTGTGGCCATCGCATCGTTGACCGGATTGCGCAGGATCATGGCCATTGCCTTCTTGCCCACGCCGGGCCGCGACTCGAAGGCGATGCCCCCGTGCTCCTGGTCCTCGCGCAGCAGCGCCACGAGCTCGCGAAACGCGGGCTCTGCGGGCCGCATCACGACGCCGCTGCGCGCGTTTTCGAGGCCGTTGATGGAGTTCACGCAGATGCCCAGCACGAGGTCCGCGGGGTATCCGCTCTGGACGAGAAGGAGGATTCCCGATACCGGGAGCGGCGACATCACGCTCTTCGCGAACTTGTCCCCGGTGAGCGGCGCGTAGCTGATGGTGGGGCGCTCGGAATACCGGCCCGTCGCGCCGCCGCCGACGAACTCGCAGCCCTCCTTCTCGAGCTTCTTCACCAGCTCGGACGCGACGTCGTGCACCTTGAGCTTGTGTCCGTGCTTCAGGAGGTTGCGGGCCATGGGGTTGCCCATGTGCCCGAGGCCGATGAACCCGATTTTCATGGCGTTGTGTGAGCGGTTAGCGGTCGGCGGCGGGCGGTGGGCGGTCGACTGAAGACAGGAGTTACCGCGGACCTCTTGCCGCCGACCGCCTACCGGTCATTTCAAGCTGATCGTGGTGTGGATTCCCGGATGCACGGTCTCGTCGTCGAACCAGCGCGCCGTGACGGTCTTCACCTGCGTGTAGAACTGAATCACTTGTTTCCCATAGGGGCCGAGGTCGCCCAGCTTCGAGCCGCGCGAGCCGGTGAAGCTGAAGTAGGGGACCGGCACCGGGATCGGCACGTTGATGCCCACCTGGCCCACGTCGATCTCGTTCTGGAATTTTCGCGCCGCGGCGCCTGACTGCGTGAAGATGCCCGTTCCGTTGCCGTATGGATTCCTGTTGATGAGATCGATCGCCTCGTCGAGCGTGTCGACGCTCACCAGCACCAGCACGGGGCCGAAGATTTCCTCGGTATAGATCCTGTGGCCGGGCTTCACGCCCGAGAAGACCGTCGGCGCGATGAAGTTGCCCTTGTCGTATCCCGGAATCTTGGGGTTGCGCCCATCGAGCTCGAGCTTCGCGCCTTCCTTCACGCCCTGCTCGATGAAGCCCTCGATGCGGCTCTTCGCCTGCTTCGAGATCACGGGGCCCAGGTCGGCGCCTTTCTCCGTCCCGCCGTTCACCTTCAGCGTCTTCGCCTTCGCGACGATGTCGGGGATCCACTGGTTCGCGTCGCCGACCAGAACGGCCACGCTCGTGGCCATGCAGCGCTGGCCCGCCGCGCCGAACCCGGCGCCCACGAGCGCGTTCAGCGACTGCTCCTTGTTCGCGTCGGGCATGACCACGGCGTGGTTCTTCGCACCCATCATGCATTGCGCGCGCTTGCCGTGCTCCGACGACATCTTGTACACGTGCTCTCCGACGCCGCACGATCCCACGAAGGAGACCGCCTTCACGTCGGGATGCGTGCACAGCGCATCGACCGCTTCCTTGCCGCCGTGCACGATGTTCAGCACGCCCGGCGGGACGCCCGCCTCGATGGCGAGCTCGCCCAGCACCATCGGCGTCATCGGGTCCTGCTCCGAGGGCTTGAGCACGAAGGTGTTGCCGCACACGATCGCCATCGGGAACATCCACAGCGGGATCATCGCCGGGAAGTTGAACGGCGTGATGCCAGCGCATACACCCAGCGGCTGGCGCAGGAAATAGGTGTCCACGCCGTTGGCGACCTGCTCGGCGAACTCGCCGAGCGACAGGGTGCCGATGGAGCACGCGTGCTCGACGACCTCGAGGCCGCGGAAGACATCGCCTTCGGCGTCAGGAAGCGTCTTGCCCTGCTCGGCCGTGAGCACCGCGGCGAGCTTCTTCATGTCGCGGCGGATGAGCTCCTGGAGCTTGAGCATCACTCGGGCGCGTGCGGCGATCGGCGTGTTGCGCCATGTCTTGAACGCCTCGGCCGCGGCCTTCACCGCTTCACCGACCTCCGCCGCATCGCACATCGGCACGCGCGCGAGGACTTCCTGCGTGGCGGGATTCACGACGTCGCGCCAGGCTTTCGCCCTCGACTCGACGAACTGTCCGTTGATGAGGAGCTTGACGGTGGGAACGGCTCTTGGCTGGGGATTGGCGGCCATGGCAAAACCTCGTCGGGAAGACCCCGATTATAGCGAGGCTCTTACCGCCAGGAGTTGCCCATGCTGACGTATCACGATGCCTTCTCGGGGCAATGGCCCCAAGGTGCCGGCGGGCCTAGGCGGCCTTCTGGGACATCGCGCGCTCGATGCTCGCGACCAGTTCTTCCTGGTCGAAGGGCTTGGCGTGGAACGCGATGGCGCCCGCGGACAACGCGGCATTCACCACGCCGGGATCCGGGTTCGCGCCGATGAAGATGAGGGGAAGGATGATGCCCGCGACGAGGAGGCGATGCTGCAGGTCGATGCCGCTCATTCCCGGCATGCGCACGTCCGAGATCAGGCAGGCGCTTTCGCGGGCGACGCCGGAATCGAGGAAAGCTTCCGCGGAGCCGAACGTGCGAACCGGGTAGCCCAGCGAGCGCACCAGCGTGCCCACCGCGCGGCACACGGAGGGGTCGTCGTCGACGATGGAGATCAGGTCGTGCATCCTCATGAAGGTTGGGTTGCCGCCTGCGTGGACAGCTCGACCTGGAACGTGGTTCCGCGCGGAATGGCGGGCGCGGCCCAGATGCGGCCGCCTTGCGCCTCGACGATGGTCTTGCAGATGTACAGGCCCATTCCCGTTCCGTGCGGCTTGGTCGTGAAATACGCGTCGAAAACCAGGAGCGCCTGGGCCGGATCGATCCCGCACCCGTTGTCCGTAACGGAGACCAGGAGGGTTCCGCTGACCTGCTGGCGGGTACGGATCTCCAGCTGGGCGTCGCCCCGCGCCAGGCCGGCCATCGCGTCGACCGCGTTGATGATCACGTTGAGGAGCACCTGCTGCAGCGGCACGCGCTCGCCCATCACATGCGCCAGCGGCTCCTGCAGCGCGCAGCGGACCACGACCTGGTCGCGCTCGAGTTCCCCCTTGGCGAGCGCGAGCACGTCACGCACGAGCTCGTTCACGTCGAGCGGCACCGGCACGTGCTTGTCGCCCTGGAACATGCCACTGATATTGGTGACGATGTGGCCGGTCCGGCGGGCGTCTTCGACGATCTGCTGGAGCGCGTCGCGCGCCTCGGCGATATCGGGCACGCCCCGATCCAGCCAGCGCAGCGCCGCCTCGCCACTCGCGATGACGGCCGCGAGCGGCTGGCGTATCTCGTGGGCGATGGAGGCGCTCATCGCCGAGAGCATGGTTCGCCGCGCCACCTGGGCGAGCTCGTGCCGCGCCTCGGCAAGGCGCTTCTCGGCCTCGCGCAGGTCCGTGATGTCGCGGATCGTGAGCGCGAAGCCCATGACGCCCTCGGCCGCGCGCACCGGCGACATGCTGATCGCCGCGCTGCGCGTCTTGTTCTCGCCCGTCACCATCGTCGTGACGTGACGCTCCACGATGTGGCCGCGCCGCGAGCGCTCCATCAGGGCTTCGATCTCGGTGTGCGCCTCCGCGGGAAAAAGGCCGAGCACGGTTTGGCCCACCACGGCCGCGGAATTGTTCAGGAAGAGGCGGAAAGCCGCGTCGTTCGACGAGACGATGTCGCCGCGCGCGTTGAGGGCGAAGATCGGATCCGGGGCCTGCACCAGGACCGTCGCCATGAAGCGTTCCGAGAGCAGGATCTGCCGCTCGCGCCTCTGCGCCTCGTGGACCGCGACGTTCCACGCCTTTTCCAGTCCTTCATTGGCGGCGCCGTCCTGGGCCTCGCGGCCGCGTGCGGTGCGCGCCGCCTCGACGATCACCGCGCTGACGGTCTCCGCAGGGTCCTCCGTGGACACCGTCCACGCGTCGGCGAGCTGCGGAACGAAGGGAAGCGCGGCGCGGAATTCTTCCACGCGTTGCGATGCGACGAGGAACACGACCTGCGCGCGCGGGCTGTGCTGGCGAAGGAAACCCGCGACGGCGAGCGGCTGCACCAGCTCGGGCCCGATGACCACCACATCCGGCTCGCGAGCGCTTGGGTAGGGAGAGCGACCGGGATTCACGTGCGCGGCCACGTCGATCACGTCCAGCTCGCTGCTACGCTGCAGGTGCCGTCGGACGGGACTCCTTCCCGGATCGAGGCCCGCCAGGAGGACGGTGTACGCGCTCATCCGGGCGATGATACGCGCCGGTCGCGCGCGCGGAAACTCAGTGCCCGAGGCGGCGCAAGCCCTCGTCGATCTTGCGCAGCCCCAACGCAAAGCCATGCACGGCCTGCTCGGCTCCCGGCTCGATGGGCTGCGCCGACGACGACAGGTCCATGGCCTCGCTCGCGCGTGCGCGCGCGGCGAGCGCCGCGGCCTGCTCGCGCAACGGCGCGAGACCCTCGACCTCGCCGTGTCGCCGCAAGTCCCCGTACGCCATCCCCGCGCCCAGGGCGCCGAAGCACGCGATCGCCACCTGTTGCGCGCGCTCGCGCAGCGCAGTGAAGTCCGCCCCGATCTCGTGGCGCGCATCGACGAGCGTCTTCTGCAGCGACACCATCGTCTCGAACACCTCGAGGAAGCGCTTCCTGTCCGCCTCGGAGCGCTCCGGGCGTGCGAGCACGTCGAGCAGCCGCGCGATCGCCTCGAGGGCGCGGTTGATGTTGTTGGTGAGGAGGTCGTGGGCGCGGATCGGCAGGACGAAGTAGCTCACCGCCAGGCCCGCGCCGATGCCGATCACCGTGTTCGCGATGCGCCACGCCGTGTAGCCGAGCGCGTCCTGCGAGTGGGTGAGGATCGTGACCGCGCAAAGCGAGGCGCCGACGCGCGCGGCGGCCTGTCCCCATCCGCAACCCATGCAGATGTAGCTCGTCATCGCCACACCGATGGCGACGTTCACGGCCGGGTGCGGGGGAAGGTCGGCCACCAGGATCCCGGCGAGCATTCCCGCGAGGCTGCCGCGCGCGCGGTTGGCCGCGCTGCCGATGTCCTCGCCGCGGCTCGCGCCCACGACGAGCGCTGCGCTGAAGGCGCCGTAAAGCGCGTAGGCCGCGCCGCCCAGCGAGAGCATGTAGCCCAGGAACGACGCGAGGGCCACGCGCAGGCAATAGCGCAGCGCCGTGCCGCGCGGCCAGGTCCAACCGAGATTCATTTGCATGCGGGACGCTCCGTCAGTTGCAGGGGAGCACTACGCGGAAGATGGCTCCGTACGGATCGCCGTGCGAGACCGTCAGCGTTCCGCCGTGGCGCTCGACGATCGAGCGGCAGATCGCGAGTCCCATGCCCATGCCACCCGGCTTGGTGGTGAAGAACGGATCGAAGATGCGCTCCATCGCGTTCGGGTCGATCCCGGCGCCGGTGTCGGCCACCGCGATCTCGATGCGGTTCGTGCCGGCTGCGGTCGACGTGATGCTGAGCACCGCGGCGTGGCCCGTGATGCCGTGCATGGACTCGGCCGCGTTCTGCACCAGGTTGAAGATCACCTCCTCGATCTGGCGCCGATTCGCCTCGACCCACGGCAGGCCCGCGGCGAGCTCCCGCTGCACACCGATAGCGAAGGCGTCCAGCTCCTCGCGGGCGAAGTCGAGCGCGTCCTCGATGAGCATATTGGGCTCGAGTGCTTCGTGCTCGTGGTCGCTCGTGTCGAAGAGCTGGCGCATGGCGTGGAGGATGTCCGTTGCGCGCCGCGCGTCCCCGTCGATCGTCGCCATCGCCTCGCGCGCCTCGGCCAGGTTCGGTGGGGAGTGTTCCAGCCATCGGTTCGCGGCGCCCGCGTTGGCAACGATCGCGCCCAGCGGCTGGCGCACCTCGTGCTCGATGGCCGCCGACATCGCTTCCATCGTCATCACGCGCCGCTCGCGTTCGCGCCGCCCGGCCATCATCGAGGCGACGATCCGCGCGTACAGGCGCGTGGATTCGGCCAGCAGGACGAAGAGCACGACGTTGGCCGATATGATCCGGACCACGCGGTTGGCATACCACGAGCCGGTGTAGCGGCTCTCGGTGATGTACGTGAAGACGGAGTCGAGTACCCAGGCGAACAGGACGACGAGCAGCCACGTGTCCAGCACCGAGCGCCGGCGCCTGCCGAGAATGAAAAACGCCGCCGCGCTCAGGCAGACGACGACGACGGCCACACCCCTGTCGCTGCCCAGGCGCACGTTGTCCACGATGACGGGGGGAAGGATGTCGGCGTTCGCGATCCATGCGGCGAGGCTCGCGAGCGCGACGGCCGCGCCCGCAGCGACGGCTATCGCCTGGGGCACTGGCATGCGAACCAGCTGGATCGGGGGCCGCGCGTCGCGCAGCAGCGCGTAGGCCATCACCGTGGTGGGCAGGCCCAGGTGCCAGAAGACGAAGATCCACGCGGCGGTCTGCACGTTCGCCCCGAGCAGGCCGCTCTCGGAGAAGGCACCCGGGAAGGTGAGCGCATAGGCAACGACCACGAGCCCCGTGAAGAGATATCCGCCCGCGAGCACCAGCAGCGCGCGGGTGCGCAGCACCGCGAACTGGCCGAACAGCAATACCGCGCTGATGCAGTCGCCGAGGAACATGATCGTCGAGACGACCGGGATCACGCTGTCGATGCGCGGCAGGCTCGCGGATGCGAACGGCAGCACCGCAAGGAAGAACGCGAACAGGGCGATGGCGACCGCGATCGCCGCGCGTTGCTGCGCGCGCGAGGGCGGCAGCGTGGAGATAAGGAGCTGAGACGATTCCGGCATTCTTGGCCCGCATGGTACCTATAAAATCCCGGGATGGCCCGAAACACACAGGTAGCGGCGGACCTCAACGCGCCACCGGTCACGTCGATCCTCGCGAAGTTCGTCGCATCGCATCCGTCGCGCGGCTGGAACGATTCGGTCGAGCACGAAGCGCATCGCACCTTCCTCAACTGGGTCGGCTGCGCGGTGGGCGCCGCGCGCCACGAGTCCGTGGAAGCGGCGCTGGGGGCCGTGCGCATGCTCGATCCCGCCCCGCAGTCGAGCATCCTCGGGCGCGGCGACAATGTGGACATGGCGAGCGCCGCGCTCGTGAACGGCATCGCGTCGCACACGTTCGACTTCGACGACACGCACCTGAAGACGGTCATTCACCCCGCGGGCCCGGTTGCGTCGGCGCTGCTCGCGCTGGCGCAGACCCACGACGCGAGCGGGCGTGACCTCATCGACGCGCTGGTCCTGGGCGTCGACGTGGAATGCCGCATCGGCAACTGCATGTACCCGGAGCACTACGACCGCGGCTGGCACATCACGGGCTCGACGGGCACGATCGGCGCGGCGGCCGCGTGCGCGCGGCTGCTCGGCCTGGACGAGCAGCGCACCGGCTGGGCGATCGGCATCGCCGCATCGCAGCCCATCGGCATGCGCGAGCAGTTCGGCACCATGACCAAGCCGTTCCATCCCGGCGGTGCGGCGCGCGCGGGACTCACCTCGGCGCTGCTCGCGAAGAACGGCTTCACCGCGAGCCCGAAGGCCCTCGAGGCGCCGCGCGGCTATTGCCAGGTCGTCTCGACGAAGAACGACTGGCGCGAGATCACCGACGAGCTCGGCAAGCGCTTCGAGATCTCGTTCAACACGTACAAGCCGTTCGCCTGCGGCATCGTGATCCACCCGTTGATCGACGCCGCGGCGCAGCTGCGCAAGCAGGGCGTCAAGGCCGAGGACGTGGAGCGCGTCGAGGTGCGCGTGCATCCGCTCGTGGTCGAGCTCACCGGCAAGAAGGAGCCGAAGGCGGGACTCGAGGGCAAGTTCAGCTTCTACCACGGCTTCGCGGTGGGCCTCATCTTCGGCCGCGCGGGCGAGGGCGAGTATGCCGACGCCGTCGTGCGGCGCGAGGACGTCGTGGCGCTGCGGCGCAAGGTGAACGCGACCGTGGACACGTCGATCGCCGAGGATGCCGCCGATGTGACGGTGCACCTGCGCGGCGGAAAGCAGGCGCACGTGCGCGTGGACCACGCCGTGGGATCTCTCGAGCGCCCCATGAGTGACGCGGACCTGGAAGCGAAATTCCACGGGCTCGCCGATCCCGTCATCGGCGCGGCAAAGGCGCGCGCGCTGATCGCGCAGTGCTGGAAGCTCGCGCAGGCGAAGGATGTGACGGCGCTCGTCGCGGAAGCGCGGCCATGAGCGCGCGCAAGAGGATCGTCGTCCTCGACGATTACGAGAACCAGTTGCGCCGAACGGCGGATTGGTCGCCGGTCGAGAAGCTCGCCGACGTCGAATACCACACCGAGCGCTTGCGCGGCGAAGCGCTGGTCGGCGCGGTCAAGGACGCGAACGCGATCGTGCTGATCCGCGACCGCACGCCGTTCAAGGCGGAGCTCCTGTCGAAAATGCCGAACCTGGAGCTTTTCATCTTCACGGGCGGGCGCAATACGCAGCTCGACTTCAAGGCGCTCGCCGCGCGCGGCATTCCTGTGGCCAACACGGCGATGGCCGATTCGAAACCGGCGACGGCCGAGCTCACCTGGGCGCTGATCCTCGCGGCGGCCAAGCGCCTCGAGCCATACACGGCGTTGCTAAGGAGCGGCGGCTGGCGCGACGGGAAGGGCCTGCCGCAAGTCCTGAAGGGGCAGCGCCTCGGTCTCATCGGCTTCGGCGAGATCGGCCGGATGGTCGCCGCCGTCGGCAAGGCGTTCGGTATGGAGCTCGTGACGTGGAGCCCCCACATGACGCCCGAGCGGGCGGCCGAAGGCGGCGCGAAGGCGGTGACGCTCGAGGAGCTGCTCACGACCTCGAAGGTCGTGAGCCTGCATTTGGTGCCGTCGGAGGAAACGCGCAGGCTCCTCAATGCCGAGCGCCTCGCGATGATGCGTCCCGACTCGATACTCGCCAACACCGCGCGCTCGGCCCTCATCGACATGAAGGCGCTGGAGGACGCGCTCGCGAAAGGCCGTCCCGGATTCGCAGCGCTCGATGTCTACGACGACGAGCCGCTCGTGCCGGGGTACGCCCTTGCGAAACGCGAAAACGTGGTCCTCATGCCGCACCTGGGATTCGTGAACGATTCGGCGTTTTCGAAATTCGGCCCAGGCTCGGTCGAGAACCTGATGAACTGGCTCGAGGGCCGGCCGCTCGCGCGGTTGCAGGCCGGTTGAACGCGATGCATTACCTCGAGGATTTCGCGGTGGGCCAGAAATACGGCACCGCATCGCTGCGCGTGGAGCCGGCCGACATCAAGGCCTTCGCGGCGCAGTTCGACCCGCAGGTCTTCCACCTCGACGAGGACGAAGCGAAGAAGACGTTCTTCGGCGGCCTTGCGGCGAGCGGCTGGCACACCGCGGCGCTCACGATGCGGCTCCTGGTGCAGGGCACCCTCAAGCCCGCGGGCGGCATCATCGGCGCGGGCTTCGAGGAGTTCCGCTGGCCGCGGCCCGTGCGGCCGGGCGACGTGCTGCGCGTGGAAAGCGAGATCCTCGAGGTGCGCGAATCGAAGTCGCGCCCCACGCAGGGCCTCATCAAGGTGAGGACCACAACCTTCAACCAGGACGGCGAGCCGGTGCAAGTGTTCGTCGGAAGCCTGGTCGTGCCGCGCCGCGGCGGTAGGCCCGCCGGCGAGCGCTAGCGTGCGCATCCCGCGTCACCTTCGCGGGCATTTCCTGCT